>Ga0123335_1002845_pt1 | contig 25098 bp, 28 predicted proteins | sample BiotimSIPDNA_2_FD_89707 | JGI IMG/M metagenome (GOLD analysis project Ga0123335, IMG submission 89707) | Anaerobic biogas reactor microbial communites from Washington, USA - Biogas_R2 time_0 SIP DNA | ecosystem: Engineered > Bioreactor > Anaerobic > Unclassified | place: Washington, USA...
AGAAAGATAGAATTCCGTGCAAGCCACATTATGATTAGAACAGATACGCTTAGTGACGAAAAAGCAAAACTTAAAGCTGAGCAAATTCTTTTGGAACTGAAAAACGGCGGCGATTGGAATGAACTTGCTAAGAAATATTCTGACGACAATTATTCTAAAAATAATGGAGGTGATGTTTATTACCTTCGTGCTGGTATGGTTGACGAATCATTTGAAAATGCAGTATTTGCAACTGATTCCGGTTCAATTTTTCCTGAGCCTGTAAAAACCGATTACGGATATCATATAATAAAAGTAACAGATAAATTAACTGGCAGATTTAAGATAAGCCTTCAGCACATTCTTATAGATTATAGAAGTGAAGCCGGCGGTGAATTTAAAACTGAAGCACGCAAAAAAGCAGAAGAAATATTAGCAAGAATTAAGTCCGGCGAAGATTTTGGAGCCCTGGCAAAAGAGTTTTCGGCTGATCCAGGTTCTAAAGAAAGAGGAGGCGATCTCGGTTATTGCGAACGGAGAAGATTTATAATAGAATTTGAAGAACCGGCATTTAAGCTTAAAGTCGGTGAAGTATCGGATATAGTTGAAACTAAATTCGGTTTTCATATAATCAAATGCACCGGCGAACAAGAATATCCTCCGTTTTCAGAACAAGAAACGGTATTAAGAAAAATGTATGAAAAGAGTATCTTTTCAAAAGATTTAGAAAAGCATATTCAAAATTTTAAATCGAAAATCAATTACCAGCAAAATGAAGAACTTATTTCATTTATCGATTCGAACAATGATTCAGTAAAATTCAATAAATTTTTCGAATCCGATTTAAGCCAAAAAGTAAAAGGAAAGCCGATAATCACATTCAGCGGAAAAGAAATTCCAATAGACACAATTATTAATTATGCAAATACTGAAAGAATTTTTTCGAACCAAATAGTAAAAAGAAAAGAAATTGAAAGTACAATTAACTTATTTAATAGAACAAGACTGATTGAAGAGGAAGCCTTGTCTCTGGATGAAAACAATGCCGAATTTGCTGATTTAATGGCCGATTATAAAAACGGAATATATATATTCAAACTGCTTAGTGATGAAATTTGGAGTAAAGTTGATATTGACAGCATAAAAATGAAAGAACTTTACGATACGAATAAAGAAAAATATCGTTTTCCGGAAAGAATAAATTATTCGATGATTATGGTGAAAAAAGATTCGGTTGCAAACGCTTTGTATAATGATTTAAAAAGCGGAGCCGATTTTAATTCAATTGTTAAAAGCGGACTTTCGCATTCCGGGCTTGTTCCTGTTGATATGAACGAGTATTCGAAGCGGGCTAACAAATTAAGCGTGGGTGAAGTTTCTGCTCCCGAAAAAGTAAATGCAAATTGGATAATTCTTAAATTAACCGAACGCGAAATGCCTCGTACTAAAACTTTTGAAGAAGCTCGCGCCGAGGTATCGGGAGAAGTACAAGAATCTGAAACAAAAAGACTTGATGAAGAATATAACGGCTATCTTAATTCTGTTTATCAACCAAAGTATTATTTCGAGAACTTAAAGAATGCATATAAATAAAATTAAATATTTATTTGTACCGATTTTGGTTTTAACCGGTTGCGGTGATGAAAGCGCAGATAGTAAAATTGTTGCTCGGGTTAAGCATGCATATCTTACCGAAAAGGAAGTTGAATTTGCCTTATCTTCTGAAAAAAATAGCGGGACTTTCAGGGAAGAATATGTAAGGAATTGGGTTGAAAAAGAAATTCTTTATAACGAGGCTCTAGAAAGAAAAGTTGAAAATAAAGAATTCCGTGAAAAACTTGATGAGAGCAGAAAACAGCTTGCTATTGCATTCTTTTTAGATAAATATTTTGGTGAAAATCATTTGCCGGTTAATGAGAATGAATTTGTTGAGTATTTTAATAAAAATAGAGAAAATTATTCGGTTAACGGCGAGGCTGTTATTTATAACGAAATAAAGTTTAACAACGAAAGACAGGCAATTCTTTTTAGGAACAGACTTATAGAAACTGACTGGAAAACAGCATCAGAAGATTTTGATAAAGACTCAACAGTTATTATAAATAATAAGAATCATTTTGAATTATTTAATGATTTCTCATCTGAAAAACTTGCAAAAGTATTAAATGTATTAAACAAGGGAGAAATCAGCATAATTCTGGAAGAAGAACCTAATGTTTATTTGGTTGCACAAGTAATTGCCAGACTAAAAAAAAATGAAATACCTGAGTTAAATTACGTTCGTGAAAAAGTTATGGAAGATTTTGAAATTCTTCAGAAGAAAAAGCTCTTCTCACAACTGATTAACTCTCTCTATTCAAAATATAATGTAGAAATTAAACAGGAATTTTAATGAAAAAAATATTATTTGTTTTATTTTTATCAGCATCAATATATTCGCAGGAAATATTGGATAAGGTTGTTGCAATAGTTGATAATGAAATAATTCTTCAATCCGACCTTACCGGTCAGGTTGCATATGTTGCTGCTCAGCGAAGATTGGATCCAAACAATGCAGAACTTAAAGAACAAATTCTGAATGCAATGATTGAAGAAAAGTTGTTATATGCACAAGCGGAGCGCGATACAATTGAAGTGTCTAACGAACAAATTGATCAGCAGCTCGATTATCAATTAAACTTTTTTATTCAGCAATATGGTTCGCGTGAAAAGGTTGAAGAAGTTTATGGAATGAGCATTGAAAAAATAAAACGGGAATTGAGAGACGATGTACGAAAAAATCTTATGGCCCAAACTGTTCAGAATATGAAATTTGGAAATCTTCAAGTTACAAAACGCGAAATTGAAGAATTTTATGAAACTTACAAAGATTCTTTGGGACAAATTCCTGAAAGATTTCATATATATCACATTTTTGTGAATCCTACAGCAAATGCCGAACTTAAGAACAAAGCGCGGGATTTGGCACAATCAATTATTGATTCCATAAAGAATGGTGCAGATTTTGCTGAGATGGCTAAAAAATATTCTGAAGACCCGGGAAGCGCAGCGCAAGGCGGCGACCTTGGATTTGTGAAGAGAGGTTCTTTTTATCCTGAGTTTGAAGCCGCAGCTTATTCGCTTCGAAACAACGAAATTTCCGCTGTTACAGAGTCTCCTGTGGGATTTCATATTATTCAAACACTCGAAAAGCGGGGGCAGACAATTCATTCGAGACATATTCTTATAAAAATTAAACCTGATGAAGACTCGGATTTAAATGCTATAACAAAATTAAACGGTATACGCGACAGTGTTTTAAAAAACGATAAACCTTTCAGCTACTTTGCACAAAAGTACAGCGATGATAAACAGACAAACTTTTTAGGCGGTGAATTGGGTACATTCGAATTAAGCCAGCTTGATAAAAATCTTTTTGAAATTGTTTCAAAAATGAAAAAAGGTGAAGTAAGTTATCCGAAAAGATTACAGGTTGATAATTTGACATACGGGTTTCATATTGTTAAATTAGCTGACAGAATTCCAGCTCATAAACCTACTCTCGAAAATGATTATGAGGAATTAAAAAAACTGACAGAATTTTCGGCTAAACAAAAGCTGTACAAAGAGTGGATTAAAGAAATAAAAGAAAATATTTATTGGGAAATTAAAGAATAGGAATGATATTGGCGCAAGACAAATTAAATGATGTTGAATCTGTAGAATTGCTGAACAATTATACTGCCAAAATTAAAAATGAAATAGGTAAAGTAATAATTGGTCAAAGTGAAATTATTGACAACCTTTTAATTAGTCTTTTTGCTCAAGGGCATTGTTTGCTGGTAGGTGTACCGGGACTTGCAAAAACATTATTGATCAAAACCCTTTCAGAAGTACTTGACTTAAAGTTTAACCGTATTCAATTTACACCGGATCTTATGCCCGGAGATATAACAGGGACTGAAATTATCGATGAAGATAAAATTACAGGGAAAAGATATTTCAGATATGTTGAAGGTCCTGTATTTGCAAATGTTATATTAGCTGATGAAATCAATAGAACTCCTCCAAAAACTCAGGCAGCACTTCTTGAAGCTATGCAGGAGAACAAAGTAACTGCCGGTGGAATTACAAGGATTTTGCCCGATCCATTTTTTGTGCTGGCAACCCAAAACCCTATAGAACAAGAAGGAACATATCCTTTACCTGAAGCTCAGCTCGATAGATTTATGTTTAATCTTTGGTTGAGTTATCCAAGTTTTCAAGAAGAAATCCAAATTGTAAAGTCAACTACCGGCAGTAATCAGCAATTGTTAAATAAAATAGTGGATAGCAAAACAATAAAAGAGTTTCAACAGCTTGTTAAAAAGGTTCCTGTAGCCGATAATGTAATTGAATATGCAGTAAAATTTGTAAACGCAACAAGAACAAATAAGAATAATAAAGATTACATTGATAAATGGGTAAGTTGGGGAGCCGGACCCCGGGCTTCGCAATATTTAATATTAGCCGCAAAAACAAAAGCTGTGATGCAAGGAAGATTTACTCCGTCAATTGATGATGTGCAAAGCGTATTAATTCCGGTTTTGCGCCATAGAATTATTCCGAATTTCAATGCCGAAGCAGAGGGCGTAAACTCTGTAGATATCATAAATAATATAAAAAAACAAATATAACTGTTTATGAAATTATTTTTATCAGCCGTTACCTTAGTTCTTATCCTTGCCTCTTGCAATGATAAAATTGAAAAAATTGATGTAAAAAATGAGTGTCCTATAATCAACGATTTTGGTTTTTTGGCTGATTCTCTTGTAATGAATCAGGGACAAATAAAGAAGTATCAGACTTTTTCGGATATTCTTCTACAAAACAAAATTCCTTTTAATGTAATAAATGAAATTTTAGATAGAGCAGGCAGCCTTTTTGACTTTCGCAAAATAAAAGTAGGAAATAATTATTATACGTATTCAAATGCCGATTCTGTAAATTCGCTGAAACATTTTGTTTATTGCGAAAATGCAATAAACTCTATAGTTATAAGTTTTAGCGATTCTATTACTGTAAAAAAAATCAGTAAAAAAATTGAAACCAGAGAAAGAGTTCTTACAGGTAAAATTGATAAATCATTATGGGCTGCCTTTGAAGATTTGAATACAAGTCCGATGTTGGCAATTAAATTATCGGAAGTTTTTGCCTGGCAGATTGATTTTTTTCGTATTCAAAAGGGAGATAAATTTAAAGTAGTATATACTGAAACATATGCTGATGATACCTTTATTGGAATTGATGAAATTAAAGCTGCTGTTTTTACACATATGAATCAGGATTATTATGCAATTCCATTAGTCCAAAACGGCGTTAAGGATTTTTATGATTTGGATGGTAAAAGTCTTAAAAAAGCCTTCCTTAAAGCTCCGCTAAAATTTTCAAGGATAAGCTCGCAGTTTTCCAACAGCAGGTTTCATCCGGTGTTAAGAATTTACAGACCGCATCATGGTATTGATTTTTCTGCTCCGGTCGGTACTCCGGTTCAGGCAGTAGGCGATGGTAATGTTGTTTTTGCAGGTTCTAAACGTGCCGAAGGAAAATATATTAAAATAAAACATAATGGAACTTATACAAGCGGTTATATGCATCTATCAAAATTTGAAAGCGGAATTAAGGAAGGAGCCAGAGTAAGGCAGGGAGATATAATCGGTTACGTCGGCAGTACAGGTTTATCCACAGGACCGCATCTCGATTTCCGCTTTTGGATAAATGAAAAACCCGCTAATTATTTAACACTCGAATTTCCATCGGCATATCCAATTGATAAAAGTAATTTAGAAGAGTTTGCAAAAGCAAAAAATGAAATTTGTTCTCGTTTCAATAAAATTGATGTTTATCCTGATTTCAGAGGATTACCGATTGCTTTCAGTATTGAGTAAAAATCCGGCAAGTAAAAAATAGTTTCGTATTGTACAGGTACTTATAATTATACAAGGATATATTTTAATAAAATACTCCTATACAAAATAGATTATTTTTATTAAATTTGTTATTCCGAATTTAATTGTTTTTATCTTTACAGTTTGTTACATTTGCATCAATTTTCAAAAACTAAAGGAGAAAAAAAATGGCAGAATGTCCTGTATGCGGTGCCGAAATTACAATGGCGCCCGGAACAGTAGTAGGTGAGTTAATTGAATGTCCTGAATGCGGTGTTGAACTTGAAGTTGCAAGTGTAAATCCTTTCAAAGTTAACGAAGCTCCTCAGGAAGAAGAAGATTGGGGTGAATAAATTGGTCTGGGTTCTCGATTCTACATTACGTGAAGGTGAACAGACACCGGGTGTTTATTTCGACAGGCATATAAAACTTGCAATTGCGAAGATGCTTGATGAAATTGGAATTAATATTATTGAAACTGGACACCCGGCTGTTACCGAAGAAATATATGATGCAGTAAATAAAATAGCACATTCAGGGCTTAAAACTCACGTTGGAGCTCATGCCCGCTCGAATAATCGCGATGTTGAAATGGCAATTGAATGCGGAGTTGATTTTGTCGGGATATTCTACTGTGTTTCCGACGACAGATTAAGCAGTGTTTTTAAGAAGGAATTGGATGATGCTATTGAACAAATCACCCAAGTTATTAAATACACAAAACAAATGAAACCAGATGTTCTTATCCGCTATACTCCGGAGGATACAGTCAGGTCTGAGTTTTCAAACGTTATTAAAGCTGCTTCTGCTGCTTGCGCTGCCGGCGCTGATATTATCAGTGTAGCAGATACAACAGGTTATATGGTACCCGGTACAGATAGAAGCATGTACGATTATATTAAAAAATTAAAAACAGAATTAAACAATATGGGGCATTTCCCTAAAATTGCTGTTCATTGCCATAACGACAGAGGACTTGCGCTTGCCAATGCTTTAGATGCATACAGAGCAGGGGCTGAAATAATTGATGCTTCTGTTCTTGGTTTAGGAGAACGTGCTGGAATAGTTGACCTTGCACAGATTCTTACTGCTTTAACATTAGATTATGGTGTTAATCAGTGGGATTTAAAAAAATTGCCTGAATTATACAAATTTGTAAGTGATCATTCAGGGGTTCCGATTCCTGCAAATTTACCAGTAGTCGGAGATCATGCATTTACACATTGTGCCGGAGTACATACTCATGCAGCTGCAGTAAACCCTATGCATTACGAATCATTAAATCCTGAACTGGTTGGCAGAACAAGGACTTTTGCTTTAGATCATATGTCAGGAATAGCTTCTCTAAAATATGCACTTCAAATTCTTGAGCTTACCGACATTCCGGAAGATGTTCAAATGGAAATTCTTAAAGTAGTAAAATCCGTTGGACAAAAAGGTAAGACTGTTGAACTATCCGAACTTAAACATATCGTTGATTTTTATAAGAATAAGCGTAGTTATAAGGCTTAATTACAACTATTCTTTTAATCCCAAAATTTAAATAAATATTAAAAGTATAGTTAGGAGAAAACTAAATATGAAAATTGGATTTTTACATTCGCTGATTAGAAAAGATGAGAAACTGCTGATTGATGAATTTAATTCGCGAAAAGACATTGAATTAGTTATGATTGACGACAGAAATATTTCCTTTAATCTTGGAAAGGATAAATTCAATCTGGATGTAATTATAGAAAGATGCATTAATCACAGTAGAGCTTTGCACGCAATGAAATTATATGAAAGCGCCGGCGTGAAATGTGTTAATTCATTTCATGTAGCAAGCATTTGCGGTGATAAACTTTTAACTTCTAGCGCATTGGCTGATAATAAAGTTCCACAGCCGGAAGTAAGGGTGGCATTTACTGAAGAATCAGCAATTAAAACAATTGAAGAAATGGGCTATCCAGTAGTTCTTAAACCTGCTGTCGGAAGCTGGGGAAGACTCCTTTCAAAAATAAATGACAGAGATGCTGCTGAATCAATTCTTGAACATAAAACAGTGCTTGGTTCATATCATCATTCAATTTTCTATATGCAAAAATATGTTGAAAAGAAAGGTCGCGATATAAGAAGTTTTGTTGTTGGGGATACTTGTATAGCCGCTATTTATAGAACATCTCCTCATTGGATTACTAATACTGCCCGCGGTGGAGTTGCAACAAAATGCGAAGTTACTGAAGAAATTGCCAGCTTGTCTGTTGCAGCATCAAAAGCTGTTGGCGGCGGAATAGTTGCAATTGACCTTTTTGAAACTGCCGATGGATTACAAGTAAACGAAGTTAACTATACGATGGAATTTAAAAACAGTATTACAACAACAGGCGTGAATATTCCGAAACACGTTGTTGATTATGTTATAAAAGCTGGAAGAGGAGAAGCATAAATGAATAAAATAAGAGTATCTGTTGCCGGCGGATCCGGTTATGCCGGAGGCGAACTATTACGATTGCTTTTATTTCATCCGAATGTAGAAATTAAACAGGTAACTTCCGAACGATTTTACGGAAAATTATTACATAAAGCTCACCCGAATCTTCGTAAAGTTACTAACATTAAATTTTCAGGATTGGCTGAACTAGAAGAATGCGATCTTTTATTCCTTTGCCTGCCGCACGGTAAATCGATGGGAAATATTGAAAATTACAAAAAAATAGCTCCGAAGATTATAGATCTAAGTGGCGATTTCCGTTTATCGAATCCTTTAGATTATGATAAATGGTATGGTCATCCTCACAGCAATCCGGCAATGTTAAAAGAGTTTGTTTACGGAATTCCGGAACTGCATCGCGAGGAAATGAAAAAAGCTAATTATATTTCAAGTGCGGGATGTAACGCTACAACTGTAATCCTTGGACTTTATCCTTTATTTAAAGAAGGATTGGTAATGGAAGACAGGACTTGCATTGAAGTGAAAGTTGGTTCTTCGGAAGGCGGCAATGCTGCAAGCGAATCTTCTCATCATCCCGAAAGAGCCGGAGCAGTTAGGTCTTATAAACCGACACAGCACAGGCACGTTGCCGAAATGCTTCAGGAAATGAGCTTTGGGAAGAAACTTGATATACATTTTTCAGCCACTTCAATTGATATGGTTCGCGGCATTTTAGCTACAAGTCACGTTTTTCTTAAAGAAAATCTTGATGAAAAAGAAATTTGGAAAGTATACAGAAATGCTTACAAAGATGAACCTTTTATTCGAATAGTAAAAGAAAGTTCAGGAAATTACAGATTCCCCGAGCCGAAATTACTTATCGGAACAAACTATGTTGATATCGGATTTGAAAAAGATCCGTTTTCAAACAGACTTGTTGTAATCAGCTCAATTGATAATTTAATGAAAGGCGCGGCTGGTCAGGCGCTTCAGGCATTCAATTTAATGTACGGATTTCCTGAAACTCTTGGACTGGAATTCCCTGGTCTTCACCCGATTTAACGGACTAAAAAATGTGCAGATTATTATACGTTCGTTCTTCGGAAGAGTTTGAAATTAGCGAATATCTTGGAAAATTTGCTGAAATATCTAAAAATAGCAAAGAATATCAAGGTCACGGTTGGGGTTTTTCATTCCTTAAAAACGGCAAGTGGGAAAACTATAAAAATATCAAACCAATTTGGGAAGATAATTTATCCGAGTTCGGAAAATCTAAAATTGTAATTGCTCACGCAAGAAGTGCATTTCAAGACAAAGATATTTTTGTTGAAAACAATATGCCGTTTTATGATGATAAAACTGTGTTTGTCTTTAACGGTGAACTTCGCGGAGTTAAGATAAATGCTGAAGGAAGAATAGGCGCTGAAAAAATATATAATTTTATAAAACGTTTTGATAAAGGTGATTTTTCTGAAGCGCTAAAAAAAGGCATCGAAATAATCGATAAGCGGACAGAATACATTCGTGCGATAAATATAATCGTTGCTGAAAAGGAGAAAGCTCACGTCTGCTGTTTTTATAACGAGGATCCCGGATATTTTAACTTGAAGTTTAAACAAACTGATAAAACTTTGGTAATTTGCTCAGATTCTTTTACAAACGAAACCGACTGGAAATTAATAGGAAATAAAACAACAGGAGTATTTTAATGATAATAGTAAAAATTGGAGGCGGCGCTGGATTAAATATTCAAGCCATAATCAAAGATCTTTCTGAAATAAATGAAAAATTTATTATAGTTCACGGTGCCAACGCTGTTCGTGATAAACTTGCAGAGGATTTAAAATCTCCAAAGACAGTTGTTACTTCTGTTTCAGGTTATTCTTCTGTACTTACCGATGAAATGGCGCTAGATGTAATGATGATGGCTTATTCCGGATTAAAAAACAAACGGATTGTTGAAATGTGTCAGCAAGCAGGAATTAATGCTGTCGGCTTAACTGGACTTGATGGAAAACTTGTACAGGGAAAACGCAATGCTGGAATCCGGGTTAAAGAAGATGGGAAACTTAAGCTTCTGCGCGATTTTTCGGGAAAACCTCAAAGTATAAACTTAAATCTGCTTAATCTGCTTTTAGATAACGGATACGTTCCTGTAATTGCAGTCCCTATCATTGATGAAAATAACTGTGCAATAAACACGGAAAATGATGATGTGATTGCAGTTCTGCAGAGTCAGATTTTAGCAGATAAAATTATTCAATTCATCGAAGCTCCCGGATTTTTAGAAGATTCTAAAAATCCAGATTCGCTCGTGAAAAAGATATCTAAGCTTGAACTTGAACAACGCGAAGCGCAGGTTGAAGGAAGAATGAAAAGAAAAATATTAGCTCTGCGGAAACTATTTGAAAAAGGTGATACAACAGTAATTATTGCGGATGGACGAATTGAAAATCCAGTTAAAAATGCGCTTAACGGAGGAGGAACTTTAATACAATGACAAGTAAACAATTAATAGATCAATACGAATTTAGCGTTTATGCAAAAAGAGATGTTGTAATTGTAAAAGGCAGCGGTGCAAAAGTTTGGGATGACAATGGGAAAGAATATGTTGACTGTGTTGCAGGAATTGGAGTTGCAAGCGTAGGACATGCAAACCCTGCAGTTGTAAAAGCTATATCTGAACAAGCAGCAAAACTTATCACTTGCCCGGTTACAATGTATAACGATACCAGAGCAAAATTTCTTGAAAAATTGATGTCGGTTGCTCCAAAAAATCTTAAAAGAGCTTTTTTAACTAATTCCGGAACTGAAGCAATTGAAGGAGCAATAAAATTTGCCCGTTTTACAACTAAGAAAACAGATTTTATTTCGGCAATGAAAAGTTTTCACGGTCGTACTTTAGGAGCATTAAGTGCTACTTTTAAAAAGGAATACCGCGAAGATTTTATGCCTCTTGTTCCAGGTTTTGAATTTGTTCCGTATAATAATTTTGAAAAACTTGTTGAAAAAGTTTCCGATAAAACAGCAGGAATTATCCTTGAAGTTATTCAAGGTGAAGGCGGTGTGAATATTGGCGATAAGGAATATTTCCTGAAAGTAAGAGAATTATGCAACGAAAAAAATATAATTCTAATAATTGATGAAATACAAACAGGTTTTTGCCGTACCGGTAAATTTTTTGCAAGTAACCATTTTAATTTGGAAGCTGACATTATGTGCGTTGCAAAAGCAATAGCTGGTGGAATTCCGATGGGCGCGATTTTATGTTCGGAAAAAATTGAACCGCCAATGGGAAAACACGGAACTACTTTCGGTGGAAATCCTTTAGCTTGTTCTGCCGGAATAGCTGCCATAGATTTTATGATTGATAATAAACTTGATCAGCAGGCTGAAGAAAAAGGAAAGTATTTCCAAGAAAAAATCGAGAAAATGGAGCTGTCCAAAGTTCGCGAATTCCGCAGAAAAGGATTGATGATTGGAATAGAACTTAAAGAAAAACCGCAGCCTTATGTTCAAGCATTAATGGAAAGGGGCGTTATTCCTGCAACAGCTGGAGTAACAGTATTGCGTTTGTTGCCACCTTTAGTAATTAGTTATGAAGAAATAGATTTTGTTTTAGAACAGCTGGAAGCGGTTCTTAAATAATAATATTATTATCTTTACAAAAAAAACCCGATTTCATTAGGAATCGGGTTTTTTTTGTGATATTGATATTTTTTCTTAAAAAAAAGAAAAAATATACTAAACATTATTAAATACCTTCCGATAATTAAGCAGGAGGAATAGTATATTCTATAAAAAAACATGGAAGTTTTAAATAATCCTGTTCCTGCGATAACAGGAACAAGCTTTACGCAAACAGAGACTGCGAAAAGCTTAATGGATATCGGAAGGGAAGCCGAAAAAATCCATTGGAAAGGCGAAGATAACGGGAAAATATCTTCCGATAACCCAAATAAGCCGACAGACAAAACTGAGCAGGAAATAAAAGAGCTCAAGAAACAAGATGCTGAAGTTAAAAAACACGAGCAGGCACACAAGGCTGCAGCAGGAGCATATTATGTCAGCGGACCTCATTTTGAATATAAAGTAGGTCCCGACGGAAAACGTTATGCTGTTGGCGGTAATGTAAAAATCGATACTTCAGAGGTGCCAAACGATCCTGAAGCAACCATCAAAAAAGCGAGACAAATTAAAAGAGCTGCATTAGCTCCGGCAGATCCATCATCTCAAGACAGGCAGGTAGCCTCAGATGCATCGCGAATGGAGCAGCAGGCTATGCAAGAAATCGCCAAACAACGCGCTGAAGATATGAAAGCTGAAATGGATAACATTTCTAATACTTCATCGGAACTGGCAAATACTCTTGAAGATTTTTCTCCAGTCGTTATTGATTATAATGTAGATTCGCTGAAAATTGAGGAATTAAAAGACGGTAATTATGATCACGATGGAAAAATTGCTTCATTAAATAGTAAATTTGGCAAGATTGATGTTGTGATTTAGCTGTTTAATTTACGCTCGGGTATATGAACTAAGAAATGTTCCTTGGCAGTTTTCCCTATACTTTGTGCCTGTTTAATAGTCATATGCATTTCGCAATTTTCATCATCTAAAGCTCCTGCCTCAACTATGGCTAAATCCGAATTAACTACATTCTGAACTAAAGTTTCGCAATATGCAGTATCTCCTCCGTAACAAATAGATTTTCCGCTATAAATGAACTTAAAACCCAATGAAGGAACAGGAACAGGCTTACCGGCTTTTTTTTCGTGTTCCATATGATTAACCTTAAACGGCAGCACGGAAATAATTCCGATATCGATGATTTCAGATTTGTCAATCGGATTAAGTTGTATCTTGTAACTAATTTCTCTTTTATAAACCTGGGCAAAAGCTTTATAAATGCTTTCTATTTCCCGGCTTCCTTTAGGATAAAAAATATTAACATCTTCTTTTTTCTTCATAACGTTAAAATATGTTAATAAAGACCATAATCCGCCGATATGATCGTGATGACCATGACTAATAAAAATATTCGAGATATTAAGTATCTGTTCAAGTTTTAATTCTTTGTTAATATCTCTAAGCAACCCGTCTCCCGGATCGACAATAAAATATTTATCTTTTGCAGAAATTAATATACCTGTAGCTATATTGGGAATCGAGCAGAAAATTTTGATAAAGAAATCATCTTTCTGCCACATCAAAGGATATTTAATTTTCAGGTCAGACATCTAATTCTCGTTATTATCAGATTTTTTGTTACCGGGACATTCCTCTTTGGAACACTTTCCAAAAATATTAAAAGAATATCCTGAATATTCGTAACCCATTTTACTGCAAATTTCATTAACCAAGGTTTTAATTCTTTGATCGGAAAATTCTTTAATTTTTCCGCAGGAAATACAGATTAGATGATCGTGATTTTTTTTTTCTATTTCATTTTCGTAACGGGTAATATTTTCGCCGAAATTGCGTTTAATAAGAAGATGACATTTAGCAAGAAGTTCAAGCGTATTATAAACAGTTGCTCTGGATACATTATAATTTTCATTTTTCATTTTGATGTAAAGATCATCGGCTCCAAAATGACCTTCATAATCGAGAGCGGCATCAAGTACTTGAAATCTTTCGGGGGTAATTCTGTTATTACCTTTTTTAAGATATTCAGTTAAAATTCCGTGCGCTTTTTTATGATCCATTTTTTATCTGAATTATTTATTTTCAAAATAAGTAAATATTTACTAAATGCAAAAATACAACATATTCTCTTTTTTGCAGAAAAATTGTTAAGTTTGGAACAATTAAGATATACAATCTGGTTTACTAAAATATAAATTGTTGAACTTTTAAAAAACTAAAGGAGTTATTATGTCTAAAACATTTGAAATTATTGAAAGAGTAGGAATCTCTACAGAAAGTACAAACGACGCAATTCGCAATGTAATTGAAGAAGCTCATAAAGAAAAACCGGTAGCTTGGTTTGAAGTAACTGAGCCGAGAGGCAGAGTTACTCAGGATGGAAAAATCGAATTTCAAGTTACTGTAAAAATAGGAAGAAAATTATCATAACTAAAAGGAGGGGCTATGGCTCTTAAAATAGGTGATAAAGCACCGCAATTCACTTTAAAAAGCAATTCGCTTGAAGATGTAAGTTTAAAAGATTTTAAAGGAAAGAATAATGTTGTTTTATTATTTTTCCCGCTTGTAAATACTTCTGTCTGCGAAAAAGAACTTTGTTCAACACGTGATGGATTATCTCATTACAGTGATTTAAATGCTCAGGTTATAGCAATAAGTGTCGACAGTCCTTTTGCTCAAAAATTGTGGACAGAAAAGCATAAGTTTAACTTTCCGCTGTTAAGCGATTTCAACAAAGAAGTGAGTAAAGCCTATGGCGCCTTTTACGACAATTTTTTACCCGGTAAATTTGATTTTTTAGGCGTTGCCAAAAGATCTGCATTTGTAATTGATAAAGCCGGCGTAATTAAATATGCCGAAGTTTTAGAAAATGCCGGCGATTAACCTGATTACGATGCAATCAAAAAAGCTCTTGAATCATTAAAATAGATAATAATATTTAAGGAAGAAAATCCAACCAGGTTTTCTTCTTTTTTTTATTGTAAGGAAAGGCAAATAATATGTTAAAAGAAAACGATAAAGCCCCGGATTTTACTCTAACTGATATGGATGGGAATCAAATTTCACTAAATCAGTTTTCCGGTAAAAAAGTAGTCCTGTATTTTTATCCCAAAGATATGACAAGCGGCTGTACGCAAGAAGCTTGTGATTTCCGCGACTCGCATCCTGAATTTAATAAGCTAAATGCAGTAGTTTTAGGTGTTAGTCCGGATGATGCAAAATCACATAAAAAGTTTAGCGATAAATATAATTTACCTTTTACTTTGCTGAGCGATAGTGAGAAAAAAGTTGTTGAAGCCTACGGTGTTTGGAAAGAAAAAAGTATGTACGGGAAAAAGTATATGGGTGTAGAACGGACAACTTTTTTAATTGACGAAAACGGAATTATTAAAAAGATTTTCCCAAAAGTTAAAGTTACGGGACATATTGAAGAACTTATTGAGGCTTTGAAAAGCTAAATGGTTTATATTACCCGGAGAGAAACTTTCAGCGCATCTCACAGATTGTTCAACCCTGAACTTTCTGATTACAGGAATGATGAACTTTTTGATAAGTGCAATAACATTCACGGACATAACTATATTCTTGAAGTTATTGTTGTTGGGAACATAATCCTCGAAACAGGATATGTTGTTGATTTGAAAATTTTGAAAAATATAATTTCTAAAACAATCCTCGAAAAAGTCGATCATAAACATTTGAATACAGATGTGGATTTTCTGCAGGGAATTATTCCCACAGTTGAAAATTTGTGTGTTGCATTTTGGAATCAATTGGTAAATAAAATACCGGCAGGAAAACTTTTTAGCATTAAATTAAGCGAAACAGAAAATAATTTTGCAGAATACAGAGGTGAATAAATTGGATTTGAAAAAAATTGAAGAAAATATTGTTTCAATTATAAAAGAAATTGGTGAAAATCCGGAAAGAGAAGGCCTGTTAAAAACGCCGGAACGTGTTGCAAAAGCTTATGAATTTTTAACAAAAGGCTACAAAGAAGATATAAAAAATGTTATTAATGGCGCAGTTTTTCACGAAGAATATGATGAAATGGTGATAGTAAAAGATATTGATTTTTACAGCCTTTGCGAACATCATCTTCTCCCATTTTACGGAAAAGTTCACATAGCATATATACCCGATGGTAAAATCATCGGACTTAGTAAATTCCCTCGTATTGTTGAAATTATTGCCCGCAGACTTCAGGTGCAGGAGCGCATGACACAAGAAATAGCAGCTCTTATTGACGAACATCTTTCTCCTATCGGGGTTGGCGTTGTGGTTGAGGCATATCATATGTGTATGATGATGAGAGGCGTGGAAAAGCAGAATTCGTTTACAATTACAAGCGCTATGCACGGAAATTTCAAACAGGATGCTCGTACCCGTTCGGAATTTCTGAATTTAATTTCGCATAAAAGAATTTAACTGATTTGAGCTGAAGTTTATATAAGTGATTTACAACAAATCTTTTTCTTCCAGCCAGCTATCATTATAAATTGTACTTAAATATTTGAAACCGGAATCGCAGATAATAGTTACAATATTTGCCGGTCTGTCTATTTCTTTAGCAATTTGCACAGCTCCCCAAACATTTGCCCCGCTTGAACCGCCGGCAATAATTCCTTCTTCAGCAGCAATTTTTTTAGCCCAGCCCAAAGCTTTTTTATCATTAACTTGAATCATATCATCCAATATATCGAGCTGAGCCGTTGGAAGAATAAACTCGTCACCTATTCCTTCAACAAAATATCTGTAAGGTTTTATAAGCTTTTTTTCTTTGAAATAATTATAGAAAACCGAGCCCATCGGATCAATTCCGATGATTTTAATATCAGGATTTTTTTCTTTTAAGAATCTTCCAGATCCTGTTATTGTTCCGCCAGTTCCAAGTCCGCCAATCAGGTAATCTATCTGTCCGTCCATTTGATCCCAGATTTCTGGACCGGTTGTTCGATAATGCGCTTCGTTGTTATCCAGATTATTATGCTGGTCGATATAAAAAACGCTTTTATCGTTATCGGAAATTGTTTTTGCATAATTATTATAAGAATGAGGATGTTCAGGATCAAGTTTTGTATCGGCAAGAATTACATCTACACCAAGCACCCTGAGCATTTTAATTTTTTCGGGACTTTGAGTATTTCTAATAACAATTTTAAGATTGTAACCTTTCTGCCGGGCAATAATTGCAAGTCCAAGCGCAGTATTTCCCGAAGAATTTTCTATAATTGTATCGCCGGGTTTGATTTTTCCCTGCATCTCGGCTTTTTCTATCATATACTTTGCAATACGGTCTTTAATGCTTCCGCCAGGATTTGTAAACTCAAGTTTTGCCCAAATTGTAGCTTTCAGGTCTTTAGAAATATTTTTTAATTTTACAATCGGGGTATTCCCGATAGCTCCAAGTAAATCATCGCACTTTTTCAAATTTGTCTCAGTTATTTAAATAATTTTAATTTATTACATCTTTCTCAAGAAGTTTATGTCCCTCAAAAACTGTGAGAATATCAATTGATTCTTTCTTAATGATATACACAATCCGGTAATTTTTATATAGCAATTCTCTGATATTTGAAATTGTAATTTCAGGAACAATTCTTCCTTTTTCAGGATTTTCTTTTATCGATTCTGCAAGGTTAATTATTTTATCAAGAAATTTTGCAGCAGCCTGCGGATTATCTTTCGAAATATAAGGCTTAACTTCTCGAAGCCGGATTAAAGATTCTCTAGTCCAACGCACTTTCATGATTATTAATCGATATTTCCTAATTCTTTTTTTAATTGTTCAGTAGTGAAAAGATGCCCTTTCTCCGAATCAGATAGTCCTCTGGAAATTGAATCGATAAATAATTTTGTGTTCCTCAATTCATCGTATTCAGAGGGAGCTATCAGTACTCCGGCCGGGCGGCCATTTTGTGTAATTACCAAAGAATTTTTATTTGTCTGTACATCTTTAAGATACTTTGAAAGTCCGGCTTTAAATTCGCCGACCGGGATAATATCATTTGAAACAGAAAGATTTTTCATATAAACCTTATTATGTCTGAATAACAACCCAAATATAGAGCTTTATTCAAGCATATTCAAAGTCATAATTTATTCCCTCTTAAAAAATCAGCAGCCGCCATCCGGTTTTTCCCTTCGGGCTGGATTTCTAAAATTTGTAATGCTTTATCTCCGGTTCCGATTATAATGCTGTTTTTGTCTTGAAAAATTTCGCCGGATTTTAGATTCTTATTATTTGAAATCTCACACTTAAAAACTTTATAATTCTTTCCGGAATTTACAAAATAAGCCGCTGGGTAAGGGGAAAGTCCGCGTATTAAATTCTTGATTTTTTCTGCAGGGTTATTCCAATTTATTAAGCAAGTTTCTTTTGTTATTTTCGGGGCAGGGGAAGCTTCTGAGTCATTTTGTTTTTGAGGAACAGCTTTATCCGATTCAATTAATTTTACAGTTTCCAAAATTGTTTCTGCGCCGATAACGCACATTTTATCGTGAAGACTGCCGAAATCATCTTCCGGTAAAATTGGGATTTCTTTTTTTAGAATAATATTCCCTGTATCAACTTTTTTTTCAAGAAAGAAAGTAGTAACGCCGGTTTTAGTATCTCCGTTAATTATTGCCCATTGAATTGGCGCTGCTCCTCTATATTTTGGAAGCAGTGAGCCGTGCAGATTAAATGAACCGAGTTTGGGAATTGTGTATACTTCTTCAGGAAGAATGCGGAAAGCTACAATAATGAATAAATCGGCATTGAATTTTTTTAACTCTTCAATAAATTTCTCATCATTCATCTTTTCGGGTTGAAGAACCGGAATGTTATTTTTTAATGCTGCTTCTTTAACCGGCGTGAAAGTTACTTTTCTGCCGCGTCCTCTTTCCTTATCGGGAGCGGTAACAACAGCACAAACATCAAATTTATTCTCAATTAAAATATCCAATGAGGGAACTGCGAAATCGGGGGTGCCAAAGAATACAATTTTCATTTATCAGTACTTAATAGTTAGTAAAAAATATTTAGAATATATGTGAGATTGAGAAATAGCAGTGATTGTTTTCTGTTTTTTTTTCTTACTCTTACTCATATATCTTACTCTAGTTCTACCTATCTGTTATCGGATAATTGACTTCAACTTCGCGTTTCATAATTCTCATCAATTCATTTTTCATTTTGTTTTTTTCGTAGGATTCAACTCTGTCGGGAATCATTTTGCCTTGAAGATGATCGTATTCGTGCTGAATTACACGGGCTAAAAAATCATCGGCTTCAATTATTACTTCTTTTTCATCAGTATCGATGTATTTAATCTGTATTTTTTCAGGACGGTCAACATCAGCTCTAAGGTTTGGCAGACTTAAACAGCCTTCCTCAATAGTAACAAGCTCATCGGATGAAGCAATAATTTCGGGATTTATCATTACCAAAGGTTTAATTTTTTCGCATCCCTCTACACCTGTTAAATCGATAGTGAAAAGCGAATTTCCGTTTCCTACCTGGTTGGCAGCTAAACCTACTCCGTTAGCTTTTCGCATTGTTTCAAACATATCGCGTATAAGGGTAATGATTTTATCATCTACATTTTTTATCTTTTTTGCTTTTTCTCGTAAAATCCGGTCGCCGTATTGTGTTATTGGTATAACTGCCATTTAATCTCCTATTTCATTTATATCACTTTCTTCAATTACTTCAGCATTTATGTCCTTAAGCAAAAATACTTCGGTAGCAGTGAAAAACATTCTTATTGATAATCGAAAAATAACTAACATTTGCTGAAGAATAAAGGAAAGAATTAAATAATAAAAAGGTGTTCTTGGAACAAAAGCTTCGATAATGTTATAAATTACTGCTCCTGCTGCCGATAAAACAGCTATCGCAAGAAATGTTCCAAAAACAAGATAAAAATTCTTTCGGATAAACTTAAGAGAGCGAATAAATTCCTTTATAATAGCGGTTTTATCCTCAATTGCAAGAGAGACTTTTGTGTAATCCGAAAGAAGAATTACTATTCCAATTACAAAAATAAGGAAAGTAAAATTTGCCGCGCGCATTATAAAATCGAACCAAATAAGATTTAGCTTTCCAAGAAGAAAGGTTCTTGAGTTTTCGGACAAATCATAAAAATAAAAGACTATTATATATATTAGAATTGAAACTGAAGACACTTTAATGAATCTGAACCAGAATTTTACTCCGCCAAAAAAAAAGTCGACCATATGATTTTTTGCGGGCGTGTTAAAAACTGCTACAAGTCCGCCCATATAAAACGTCTGGATAAGCACATATACTATCGAAACTCCAAGAGTAAGCAATTCCAAAGATTTAAAAGCAAATGTGTTAAAATTTCGGAACTGCAGAAACCATAAAAAATTATGTCCTTGGGAAATTTGATCTGTAATAAATGAATGAGCGATATTTTCTTTTAAGAGGATAAAAACAGGCAAAGTTAATATTGAAGCGAATAAAAAATTTGTGCCCCAAAACAGAAATATAAAACTGTAATTATGAAAAACATTTCGGAATCCAGTTTTAAGAACGTCTTTTATACTTATTTTCAACCTGCACTCCCTGAGGTCATCAATAAATTTTGTATCCAGAAAAACCAGCGGACAGAAAGCGAAACAGTTGCTGAATAATCGGCTTGGGATTTATATGAATTATTTGCAATGTTTATATCGAATAAGTTAGTGTAAGCTGGATCAATCTGTGCAGCAATAATTCTTCCGGACGATTTGATTCTGAGGAGTTTTACTTTTTCAATTCCATTCCATAAAAAAGAAAGAGTATCGTTTTTTGTAAAAACGTTAACTTGCTGCGGAAGAATTCCGTCGCCAAGTCTTTCAAGCAGCAAAACATAATTCTTACTGTCTTTTTCCCAAATTCCTGATACAGCATAATCGAAAACTTTATTTTGAGTTATAAAATTTTCTATGAATAATGTACTGTCGGCTCCAAAATCTCTTTTCAGGATATCAAAAAAATTTCCTTTATCATTAAGTATTTTTTTTACGGCATTTTTTATAAATTCTTTCCCTTTCAAATTTTCCAAAGTATAAAACAGAATTGCAGGTTTATTTTTTTTGTTTATTTCAAAGGTCAAATTGTCGGGATAAGCGGACGCCGAATCCGAAATTGCGCCGTATTTAATTCTTTTGTAATAATCTTTCAAAAAAATTTCTCCCTCGTTAATTCCATAACTTCCAATAGTATAGATTAATGGGATATTGTGATACGAAAGAAGATTGTAACCGTAAACAGGGTAATAGTCCGAAACAATAAAATGCTCGTTTTCGGCGCCGTAATATTTATTAACAATTTTATCCGAAAAAAAAGCGGCAAGCCCTTTTTTTACCCAGTCAGGTTCATCAAGGTTTTCGAAATACTGAATTGAAACATTATAAGCGCATTTCCGCTCGATGCTGTGGACTTTTGATGGATTTATATGCTCGCTGCAGATATTAAATCCGCCAGGAAAAAAGCTTTCCTCTTTTGAAATGGATTTAGGAGTTTCAATTATTTTAAAAGTTCTGCAAGGAAATTTTCCTGCATTTTCTTCAAGATATTCAAGTGAATTTTTCACTGCTTTTAAAATGCGCGAGGAATTTTTCGTGATAAAATAACCTTCAATAATTATTATGCTTTTATCTTTACAAACATAGTTATCGGTGATTTTTTTGCTGGTTCCACTTTTTGTTTTATTTGCCGGAGAGTTGTTGAATGAAGAAAAACCGTTTAGCGACAGATAACTTAAAAAAGAAAGGGAAATTACTAGAATAGTTATTTTAATTTTTTTCATACTACAAAAACATAAGCATATTAAAGAAATAATTCAATTATGAACTCAATATATGGATAGGATTATTACTTTACGAGGAATTGATTGTATGAAAAGTGCGAAAAAAAATAAGCTGTTTTCTTACGATTCAATAAAAATATATTTTCTATTCAGAAAAAAACGGAATTGCTATTTTAAATGTTGTTCCTTCACCTTTTACAGAATCAAAATCTATAGAACCCTTATGTTTATTTACAACAATATCTCTGGCAATAGAAAGACCCTGACCGGTACCTTTTCCGACTTCTTTAGTTGTAAAAAAAGGATTAAAGATTTTGTGCTTTATTTCATCCGGGATACCAGCTCCATTATCGGTTATTGTTATTAAAACACTTTTATTTTTCTCTTTAGTAACAATTTTTATTATTCCTTGTTTCTCGCCGTTTTTTCCGAATTTTTCTTCGATGGCATGAGCAGCGTTTACAATGAGATTTAAAATTATCTGGTTGAATTGAGCCGGCAGACATAAAACATCTGGCAGAGTTATATCGTAATCAGTTTTAACATCCGATACATATTTCCATACATTTCTGGAAACAATAACTGTATTTTCAATCAGTTCATTAATATTTACAAGTACTTTGCTTTCAGTTCCCGGATGCGAAAAACCTTTCATGGCTTTAACAATTGAAGAAATTCTGTCTACTCCTTCCATTGCCTGCTTAATTGCTTCAGGCGCTTCGCCGCATAAAAAATCAAAATCGCTCTCATTCCTGAATTTTTTAATTTCCTCGATAATTTTCGAAGTGTCTTCTCCTTGTTCGGAAGCTTTTATTAGATCCCTTATCTTTTCATTTGCCGCAATAAATGTTTTGCATACATCCTTAAGAAAAGTTATGTTATCGCCAACATATTGAGTAGGAGTATTAATTTCGTGTGCTATTCCTGCTGCAAGCTGTCCAATGGATTCGAGTTTTTGCGCTTGTAATAATTGACTTTCCAGAATTTTTCTTTTCGTAACATCATGTCCAATCCCTATCAAACCAATTATTTTCTTGTCTGCGTCATATAAAGGTATTTTAGATGTAACTAACCATTGTCTTTCACCTTTTTCATTAACAATTTCTTCTTCTTTGTTTAAAATAGTTTCTCCGTGTTTAATTACACGCATATCATCTTCATAACATTCAGCAGCAATTTTTTCGGGCAACATTTCAAAATCGCTTTTACCAATCACATCATTTTCTCTTGAGAAACCTAGAATTCTAACATCTTGAGGATTGCTTATAATTTTTCTAGCATTCAAATCTTTTATATATAAACCGTCGGGAATACTATCAATAAGTGTTCGGAAGAGAATTTTTTCAGAATATATTGATGCCTCAAGTTGTTTTCTTTCGGAAATATCAACACAATGACCAAAATATCCAACAAAATCTCCTTTGCTGTTATATCGTGGGTTTCCTTCATTGTTTAACCAGCAATATTTACCATCAAATCTTTTTAACCTGAAATCGATATTAAATTTCTCTTTCTTGTTAAATGCCTCAAAGTAGATGCTGATATAGTTTTTTAGATCATCAGGATGAACTCCTTCCAACCAGCCATCATTTAATTCTTGTTCAATTGTTCTGCCCCTGAACTGGAGCCAAGGTTTATTAAAATAATCACATTTTTTATCAAGCCCAGAAGTCCAAAAAAATACATTTCCTGTATCAGTTAAAGTCCGAAAGTGTTCTTCACTTTCTTTTAAAGCTTCTTGTGTTCTTTTTAATTCAGATAAATTTTCGAATACTACAAAAATGAAATTGTCTTCTAATGGAAATGCTTTTAAATTAAAAATTGCTTTATTAACCCTATTATCAGTATATTCTAATTCACTAAGTTTAATTGGATTTTTAGTTCTTATCGCATTAGCGTACATTTGAGGAATTCCGGAGTCTCTCAGTTTAGGAAAACTCTCATCCAGGGTTTTTCCTATAACATCAAATAATGAGATTCCAGTCATCAGTTCAGTGACTTTATTAGCCCCGATCATTCGCAAAGTTCGGTCGTCATTTATATTTTCAAGATGATAGAGATGAAAACCGATATTCATTTTATCATATATTTCTGCTAGCAGTTTTATAAACTTTTCGGCACTTATGAATGTTTCATTATTTAATGATTTTGCTATCATAATAAATAAAGTTTAATAATAGTTTATTTTTTAAGAATTAATACTTTAATAGGTTCAATAATTTTCCGGATACGGTTATATTGATTAAGCTTATAAATCAATACATCAGTAATTTCATTCCTCTTTGTTAATAAAACCGAACCCTCGTCATTTTTTATATCTTCGGCAAGTATCATTCCAGGTTTTAATTCGTTTAGATTTACAGTTTCGAGAATAAACCCGTCGTACATACCGGTGATTTCGATATTTAAAGCAGCAAGAACATCGGGATCGTAATAGTTTGAGTTATCGAATAATTTTTTTACAGCTTCTTCGCTCGTCATTCCACAGCCTGTATAGAAGAAATAATCATTTAAAGCCCGCAGTATTCTTGAACTTTCGGGAATCTTTTCACCCACTATATAATCTTCAGGTTCATCGCTGCCGTCATATCTGTAAAACTGAAATTTAATTGCATCGGCAATTTCTTCTAAGCGGGGAATATTTCTAATTAAATTCATACCCATCTTAGGGTGCGAATAATAAATACCCAGTTCTTCATTTGTCAGTTCTTTCCCCTCGTTTCGTTTTTCAATAATTTCGGAAGGAACAGCTACGCATCCGATTTGCGAAAGAAGAGCCGAAAGCTCAACTTTCCAGAGATTTTTTATCTGAATTTTTTCTGCTATTTTTTTTGCCAGATTCCGGAATTGATTAGACTGGCTGAAAGCTGTAGGATTAACAACTGCAAGAATATCCATAAGAACTTTAATGCTTCCTTTTAATGTTTTATCCAGAAGCTCTCTTTCAGCAATTATCAATCTGTATTGTTCCAAAGCCGCATAAAGTGAGTTAATAAGTTTATCATTTGGGCAAGGTTTAGTTAACAATCTGAAAATATTTCCTTCGTTTACAGCATTAATCGCAGTTTCAACATCGGCAAATCCGGTTAACATCATTCTAACCGTATCGGGCGATTGCTGCCGGATTGCAGATAAAAGCTGGTTCCCGTTCATCTGCGGCATTTTATAATCGGATACAACTACTGCAAAATTACCGTTGTTTTTAATCAGTTCTAAAGCTTCAGCGCCCGAATTTGCTGTAAATATATTAACCCAGATTAAGCAATAGGATATATTCAATTATTTTTTCTTTTAATCTATAAAAAAGATGTAAATATTTGACATTTCAAAATAAGCTAAATCATTAAAAAGA
>Ga0123335_1002846_pt1 | contig 25094 bp, 20 predicted proteins | sample BiotimSIPDNA_2_FD_89707 | JGI IMG/M metagenome (GOLD analysis project Ga0123335, IMG submission 89707) | Anaerobic biogas reactor microbial communites from Washington, USA - Biogas_R2 time_0 SIP DNA | ecosystem: Engineered > Bioreactor > Anaerobic > Unclassified | place: Washington, USA...
CGCACTCGATCTCGACGGCATCGACGGCGCGACTCTTCAGGTAGACGGTCAAACGGTCGCCCTGTTCGGCCCGTTCGCCGACCCCGTCGCCGGCGTGAACTTCGGGGCAGTGCTGGGTACGCGGTCGGCCGGCCTCCACACCTACTCGATCGCGGCCACCGACCTGCTCGGCAATCCGACCTCTCCGGCCTTCACCGGCACGTTTGAAGTCGCGGCGGCGGCGGTCAATGCCGGCCCGTCGATCTCCAAGGTTGTGGTAGTCGAGGAGACCGGCCCTCGAGATGGAACGCTCACGCCCAGCGAGAGTTTGCTGCTGACCTTCAACGCACTCGATCTCGACGGCATCGACGGCGCGACTCTTCAGGTAGACGGTCAAACGGTTGCCCTGTTCGGCCCGTTCGCCGACCCCGTCGCCGGCGTGAACTTCGGGGCAGTGCTGGGTACGCGGTCGGCCGGCCTCCACACCTACTCGATCGTGGCCACCGACCTGCTCGGCAATCCGACCTCTCCGGCCTTCACCGGCTCGTTTGAAGTCGCGGCGGCGCTAATGCTTGACCCCTCGACCGCGCCGCCGGCATCGCCCGATTTGCTCGCCAACGAACAACTAACCCCGATCGTGCTGGAGGCGCAGCAGCGGTTTGCGTCGCTGGGTAACGCTCAGTTGTCGGCGGCAATTGCCGACGTCGAAGTCCTGACTGCCGACCTGCCCGGCCTGATGTTGGGCCAAGCGGCGGGCAAGACCATCTTTATCGACCGCGACGCCGCCGGATACGGCTGGTTCGTCGATCCCACGCCCGAACTGGATGAAGAGTTCCTCATCGACGACGCACTCGGTTCGGCGGTCGCTTGGGAAGACGGGGCGGCCGCTGGACGGGCCGATCTGCTCACCGCCGTGATGCATGAAATGGGCCACATCCTCGGCTACGATCACGCGACGGACGATCTGATGCAAGCACTGCTCCCGCTTGGCCGACGGGAAATTGGCATTTTGCTCTAAGGCGAAAAGAAGTTGTCACGGGGCACGTTAAAACCGGCCCGTGCGGAACGCGTTGATACCTGCCGGTAAATGGGTTTAACGCGCCGTTACGCGGCCGGTTTCGCGCACCCTGTGACAGCGCCCGACAGCGATATACTTAAGGGACAGGGCCAGCGCGCACTCCGAGTAAACCGGGCTGGCGCGGCAAGTGATTTTATGGAAGAATCTTTCGTGTGAGATACCTCAACACAACGCGAAAGGATTTTTCATGCTTACCACAAGGCCGGATCAAGAAGTAGGCCGCTATCTCGTGATTTTCCCCAACTACCCCGGCTGATGGCTAAAAAGCGACGCAACAACTTCTCGAAATCCAAAACTCGCTCAACCGCGAGGAAGGCACGCTGGCCGAACTGTTCAGGCCGGGCATCCGCGCCGCGCTGCTAGTGGGCGTTATGCTCGCGGTCTTCGGGCAGTTTTCCGGCGTGAACATCGTCGTCTATTACGGGCCGAATATTCTCATGGCCGCCGGCTATCGCGACAGCGCCTCGCTCTTAACGCAAGTCGGCTTCGGGGCGATCAACCGTGTCCTTTCGGCAAGCGTGAATGAATCGAACGGGGGTATGTGGTATCTTTGGCTGCCGACACGCAGAATTGTGGAGAATGGCCGATGGGTATCAAGAACACACGCAAACTTCCTCGCAAGCTGGAAGGCGTTCGGCGGCGCATCACGCCCGCGTTGCCGCCGGTATCCCTTCGGCCACGGCTTCCATGACGGCGTCCAATTGCTCCAGCGATATGGCCAGCGGGGGCATGACGACGATCACGTTGCCCAACGGGCGGATCCAAACGCCTCGGCCGCGGGCGAAATCGCAGACGCGCATGCCGCGCTTTTCCGTCCAAGGAAACGGCTCCTTGGCCGCAACGTCCTTGACCAACTCGACCGCTCCGATAAGTCCGCGTTGGCGCGCGTCGCCCACATGCGGCAGCCGAGCGATTCGAGCGAGATGTTCCCCCAGCCGAGCGATCTTCGCCGGCAGCTTTTCCAGCGTCCGCTCTTGCTCGAAAACGTCGAGCGCGGCGATGGCCGCGGCCGCGCCCAGCGGATTGCCGCCGTATGTGTGGCCGTGAAAAAACGTCTTGCTCTCGGCGTAGTCGCCCAGAAAGGCGTTCCAGATTTCGTCGGTCGCCATCGTGGCGGCCAGGGGCATGTATCCGCCCGTGATACCCTTGGCCAGACAAAGCAGGTCGGGCGAAACGCCCTCCTGCTCGCAGGCGAACATTTTGCCGGTCCGCCCGAACCCGACCGCCACTTCGTCGGCGATCAGCAGCACGTCGTATTTTTTCGTCAGATCGCGGGCGCCGCGGAGGTATCCGGGCGGGTGCATAATCATGCCCGCCGCCCCTTGCACCAGCGGCTCGACGACCAGCGCGGCAATGCGGCGGTGATGCTCGGCCAGCACCCGCTCCAGTTGTTCCAGGTGATGTTTGCATAGATCGTCCGCCGCTACGCCCGGCGGCGCGCGGTAACTGTCGGGCGTCGGCACGCGAATGGTCTCGAACAGCAGCGGGTCGAACATGGCGTGGAACCGCTCGACCCCGCCGACGCTGACGCTGCCCAGCGTGTCGCCGTGATACGCCTCGCCGAGGGCGACGTAGCATTGCTTTTCAGGCCGCGGATCGCTGCGCTGCCGCCAATACTGGAAGGCCATTTTCACGGCCACTTCGACGGCCGTGGCCCCGTCGTCCGAAAAGAAAACGTGATTCAGGCCCCGCGGCGCTATATCGACCAACCGTTTGGCCAACCGGATGGTGGTCGGATTCGACGCGCCGAGGTTTGTCACGTGCGCGACCTTGTCCAACTGCTCTCGCACGGCGGCGTCGATCGTCGGGTGGCGGTGGCCGTGGATGTTGCACCACAGGCTGCTAACGCCATCGATGTAGCGGTTGCCGTCGATGTCGATCAACTCGCAACCCTCGGCCCGTTCGATGATAAACGGCTCATACTCCGCCATTTGAGTGAAGGCGTGCCAAACCAGCGTGCGGTCCCATTCCAGTAGGTTGTGCTTGTGCATACTTAATCCGCGAAACCTCCCCCGAACTCCCTTTGTCCGTATATGGCCCGGTCGATCATGAGAAGGTCGGCCAGGGCAATTGCCGCCGCCGCCTCGACGATAACGGGCATCCGCAAAGCAATGCACGCGTCGTGCCGGCCTCTGACGCGCAGATCGACAAGCTCTTCTTTCTGAAAATCATACGTTTTTTGGCCGACGCCCGTTGACGACGCGGGCTTCACCGCAACTCTGAAAACGATGTCGTTCCCGTTTGTAATCCCTCCGTTGATCCCTCCCGCATTGTTAGTCAGCGTTTTTCCAGTGTTATCCACCAGCGGATCATTATGGACGGAACCCCGCATTGAAGCTGCTGAAAAACCCGAGCCAAACTCTATTCCCTTGACCGCGGGAATGGCGAAGATTATATGGCTGACGACCGATTCAACTGAATTAAAGAACGGCTCGCCCAGCGCTTTCCGAACGTTTACGACCGTGCATTCCAGGACGCCGCCGATGGTGTCGTTTTCCGCGAGGGCGTCGTCCACCGCCCGTTCAATATCCGTGCCGCCCCCGGCGGAGATTAGTTTTGCCTGGATCTCGGCGGGTTTGATAATCATCTTCGCCAACACGCCGGCCGCCGCTATTCCCCAGGTAATTCTGCCTGAGAAATGGCCGCTTCCACGCGGATCGGCATGGCCGAGGTATTTTATTGCCGCGACATAATCCGCATGGCCGGGGCGGGGTATGTTTCTGAAATCATCGTAATCACCCGAAATCTTATCTCTGTTCCCGGTAAATAGGGCGATGGGCGAACCCGTGGTGCGCCCGTTATAAACGCCGCTTAGTATTTCCGGCAGGTCGGTTTCAGACCGCTTTGTGGTGCCCTTGCCGCCGCTCCGTCTCCTGGAGAGATCGTCCATGAAATCTTCGGGGGCGACAGCCATGCCGGGCGGACAACCGTCAATCACCACTCCGATGCCCGGCCCGTGGGATTCGCCAAACAGAGATAGTCTAAATACTGTTCCGTAAGAGTTCATAACATCGAAACCAAGGAAAACAATGATGCGCCGGACACGAGAATCCGGGATCGCCATCTCTCGTAAACAACGGCAGCCGCCCGCCCAAAACAGTATGCGATTGTCGGGAAATATTCAAGAGCGGCGGCGTGTGGTGAAAAATGCGGAATAAATGCGCCCCCGCCCGAATCTGCACGAACGCGCAGACCGCGCACATAAGGCCCGCCGTCCAAGAAAAAGCCTATAAATTAAGGGTTTTTGCACTATAATGACCGCGCAACTATTCCCAGGCCACCGCGCACTTAACCGGCGAAAAAACGGCGAGAAATCGACGCATCTGCATAGCCGGCAACACGTTGCGTCGTTTCCGGTCAGCAAAAATTAAACCCTTAAAATGCGCAATTTGTCAGAAATGACTTACGACGATTCGACCACAATCCGCCTGACGCATAATCGCTATTCCAGTAACGACTTACATCATTTCCCTTAACCCCTTGCCGCGACGTAAGTCGAGTTGTCATCGCGCTGATTGTCATCGCGCACGACGCCAATTTTTTGCGGACTTGTCATAACGACAACATTCCAAAAGCGGAACGGCTAAAGCGGAACGGCGCGAGCCGTCCGGTAGTAGCATTCCCAAAACGGAACGGCGCAAGCCGTCCGGTAGCAGAAACCAAAAGCGGCACGGCGCAAGCCGTCCGGTAACGGCCGCGTGGGACAGTCCAAATACCGGACGGCTTGCGCCGTGCCGCTACGAACTCCATTTCACTAATCGGATTTCCGTGGCCGGCTGAAGGCGACTCTTTGCTTTGGATTCGTGGTGTGCGGTTCATCACGTCGCACGACTCTCCGAGTCGTGAACTTCCCCGCCCCCCTCTGTATCTTTGTATCTCAATCGTTCCACGAACCGTTCCAAGTCAGGCGGCAGTGAGCACTCGAAGTGCATCGGCCGGGCGGTTATCGGGTGTGCGAAGCCGAGTTCGACCGCCGCGAGGGCCAGCCGCGGCGCGCCGCTTCCGTCTGGCTCGCCGCGTTTGAACAGCGGTTGCCAATAGACCTTGTCGCCGCAGAGCGGATGGCCGGCCTCGGAGAGATGTATCCGGATTTGATGCGTTCGGCCCGTCTCCAGGCGGCATTCGACGAGCGTGTAGTTGCCGAGCCGTTCGAGAGGGCGGACGTGGGTAATCGCCGTCTTGCCGACGTCCGCGAGATTGGTGCTTCCCCGCCGGCCGTCGCCGCGGTCGCGGACCAGGCGGCTCTCGATGGTTTGCTCCTCGATCGCGCCGCGAACCACCGCGATATATCGGCGCCGGATGCTATGAACGCGAAACTGCCGCTGCAATTCGCGTTCGGCGGACACGGTCCGAGCAAAGACCATCAGCCCGCTGGTGTCCCGGTCCAGACGATGCACCGCGCGGACCGGATGCGGAGTGCGGCCGCGTTCCAGCCGGGCGATTAGCCGGGGAAGCATTTCGTCGAGCGTTTGCTGATACTGGCGGCGGCCGGATTGCAGTCGTTCGTCGGGATGGCGGTTCGATGTTACGCCCGCCGGCTTTTCGACCACCACTAGGTGTTTGTCGAGGTGGACGATGCGGACGTGTTCGTCCTTGACCTGCGGGGCAAGAGAGTGGGGGAGCAGCTTGACCACGTCGGGCAGCCGCAGCCGGTAGCCGGCGTCCGTGCAGAGATTGCCGTTTATCATCACGCGGCGGGCGTTAAGCAATCGCCGGACCTCGGACCAAGATTCGCCCGGCAGCCACTCGCGCAGCGCGGCCGCGATGGTCTCTCCCACCTGCCGGGGTAGTACGCGAAACAATTTATCTTTTTCGGCCGTCATGTCGGCAATCCTAACCGATGATCCGAGCAAAATATAGACCGGCGCTACAAACGCGCCGATTGGGAGTGAGCTTGATAACGTCGGTGAATCTAAACGCCCCGCGACTGCGCTCGCGGGGGAATTGCGGCGTTTTCCACCCCGCCGGTCGTAGCCGGCGAGCGTATTTCTGTGGTGGGTCGGGACGAACGCGGAGCGTTCGGGCAGTGCGTTCCCATGCGGAGCATGGGAACGAGGGGAGCGAGGGGAATGTAAAAACTTCCGCAGTGCCACCGCATCGGGTGGTAGACAACTATAGCGCCGCCGACTAGACTAATATCTTGTGTAAACCGGCTATATTAAGGCATTGTAAAAGAGTAATGTACCGAATTGTATGGTATCCCGCACACGCCGTGTGCGGAAACAAAAGGGCCGCACACGGCGTGTGCGGGATACTTTTTCACAGATACTAAGGCGGCGGCTCAGCCCCGCATGTCTACGAACAGCCAGAATTACCTTCACCGCAACATACCCATCAAAGGAAACCTTCCCATGCGACGACTTGTGCTAATCTGTTGTGCGATTTCATTGACGTTTATGTTCACTGCTCGATTGCCGGCCGAGACGAAGCCCGACCAGAAGCAAGACAAACCGGCCGCCGCTCAGGTCGAAAAGCCCGGTGCCGAGGCGGCAAAGACGGACACGTCGGAGGAAAAGCAGAAAGCGGCGAAGACCAATGCCGGAGACAAGAAAGAAGCGAAACCCAAAGCTCCGGTGGTGGCCAAGTTTACGCTTGGGGGCGACTTTCCCGAGGGAGCGCCGGCGGCGGGCCTGTTCGGAGAACTACAGCCTTCGTTGGTCAACATGATCGAGCGGCTCGATGCGGCCGCCAAGGACGACGAGGTCGCCGCCGTGTGGTTGAAGATCGAGGGGCTATCGATCGGCCGCGGCAAGCTCAACGAGCTGCGCGGCGCGGTCGCCCGACTGCGGAACGCAAAAAAAACGGTCGTCGCCGAACTGACTACGGCCGACACGACCGCCTATCTGCTGGCCGCGTCTTGCGATCGGGTCGTCATGCCTCCGTCGGGCATGTTGATCGTGCCCGGCGTCAGGATGGAAGTCCTTTTCTACAAGGGTTTGCTCGACAAGCTGGGGCTGAAGTTCGACGCCCTGAAGATGGGCAAGTACAAAGGCGCCGCCGAACCGCTGGTCAACAACAAAATGAGCGGGCCGTTGCGCGAAAGCCTCGAATCGATCGTCGACGACAACTATCGGCACATCATTGAAACGATCTGCGCGGACCGCAATCTGAAAGACTATCAGGTTAAAACCTTCATCGACCGCGGCGTGTTTACGCCCGACGACGCCAAAAAAGCCGGCCTGATCGACGACCTGCTTTACGAGGACGAACTGCAAGAATCCTTGAAGCACAAGCTCAAGAGCGAAGAAATCGACGTTGTCGCCAACTACAAGCGGAAGAAAATCGACACCGATTTTTCCGGCTTCTCCGGTTTGATGAAACTTGTCGAGTTGATGCTCGGCGGCAAGGAATCGAAGACCTCGGGCAAGAAGCCCACGATCGCCGTCGTCTACGCAGTCGGCGCGATAATGGAAGGCAAGAGCCAGACGGATTTATTCGGTTCGTCCACGCTCGGCTCGACGACGCTAGTCGCCGCTCTGCGCAAGGCGGCCGAAGACCCGAACGTGAAGGCCATCGTGCTGCGGATCGACAGCCCCGGCGGATCGGCCACGGCCAGCGACCTGATTTGGCGCGAGACGGTTAAGATCGAGAAGCCGATCATTGCCAGCATGGGCGACGTAGCGGGCAGCGGCGGCTATTACATCGCCATGGGCGCGAAGAAGATTTACGCGGCCCCCTGCACCTTGACCGGCTCGATCGGAGTGATCGGCGGCAAGCTGGTCACCCGCGGCATGTTCGATAAGCTTGGGCTGCACACCGAAGTAATCAGCCGCGGAGCGAACAGCGGCGGGCTTTCGTCGAACCAACCGTTTACGTCCGAAGAACGCAAGGCCATGATTTCAGTCTTGGAAGAGACATACCGCCAATTCGTCGGCAAGGCGGCCGAGGGGCGGAACATGACCTACAACAAACTGCACGAGCTTGCCCAGGGCCGCGTATACACGGGAATGACGGCGAAGAAGTTGGGACTGGTCGACGAGTTGGGCACGCTGGAAGACGCCATCGCCGCCGCGAAGGAAGCGGCCGGCCTCAAGCCCGACGCCGAGGTCGAGCTGCTCATGCTGCCCGAGCAAAAAAGCTTTTTGCAGCAGATGTTCGGCGATCCGACGGCCGCCACCGACGTGGAAGCGATGCTGCCGGAGATTTTCCATGTGCTCCGTCAAACGAAGCTCGTGCGGCGGCTGCTCTCCGAGCGGATGCTTTTATGGATGCCCTACGAGGTAGAGATAAGATGAGACCGACGGCTCCGGATTGAGCATCCATGTTTTTCCGGCCGGCTGCCTGAACAAAACGCGATCATTACTCCGCCCGGCAGCGTTTCACAAAGTCAGCGGGGGATATGACTTCGACTCCTTGGCGCAATCGCGCCGGGAAGTGGCGCGGGTTGCCCGTGACCAGATATTCCGCATCACAGGCGATGGCCGCTTCCAAAAATGCTTCGTCGTCGCGATCCGGCAAAGGATGCGCAAGAGGCGCCGGCGTAGCGGTGGTTCCGGCAAATTTAATCTGGTCGATCAAGGCGTTAATGTGTTCGGCACGAAAGGCAAAAGCGGGGCGTGAGAGCACCTCGCGATATTCGCTGATAATGCGGGCGTCGTGACACAACGACAGTTTTCCGTCGGCGACAAGCAGCACGATCCGTCCGGGCGCTCCATAGGGATTCAACAAGCCCGAGACAAGGACGTTTGTATCCAGCACGATTTTCATTTACCGCGTCCTTTGCGGACGGCTGCGATTTCGTGATCGATGAAGTCGCGGTCGAGACGATGTTTGCCCGCCGCCGCGGATTGAATCTGCATTGTTTCGACGGCCGAGATTGCCCTGGCTCGGCGCAGGGAGGAAAGCGATTTCTCCAGTCCGGCCGGGGAAACGGCCGTGAGAATCGCCACGGGCTTGCCGTTCGAGGTAACGACCATATCCGGTTCCTCGGACAATTGTCGCCAGACGTCGGCCGATCGGGCGCGTAGTTCCCGCACGCTAACGAATTTCATGATGGTGGTTCCTATAATGCGCTCCGACGGAGGTGGACAATTACTTTTTCGCGTTAAACCGCGAAAATTGGACAGTCCCCCGTGAACGATGCTGGTTCCTTTATGCGTACACAATTGTAACACACATCGCGCACGAAATCAATCACTAAAAAATTATATTCCCTCGCTCCAGCGCGCGGTATACAATTTGCTTGACTGAACACCGTGGCCGACCGGAGCAATCCGATCTGCTCGAAGCTAAAATCGCCGACGAGCCGGACAGGGAAAAAATTGAAGAACTGTCCGAACAAGTAGCGCAATTGCAGGAGGAGATGCGAAAAATGGCCCCCAAACGAGGCCGCGGACCCGATGGAATGGGTCCGGGAATGGGACCGGGAATGGGACCGGGAATGGGTCCGGGCATGGGTCCGGGACCAGGCATGGGACCAGGGCCAGGGCTGGGGCCGTATTGGGACGAGGACGAGCAGGGCGATCGTCGGCCGCCGCCCCGCGGTGATCGTAGAAATCGGCGCGGCTTTAACGACGGCCGCCCCAATCCCCCGCCGCCGCCCCAGCAGGATGACGATGAGGATGGCGAAGAATAGAAGCAGTAATCACTTCGCCAGTGCCATGAAAAGCGTTTGAACAACTCGGTTCAAAGGGAATTGTAGCAACAAATCCCCTGGGGATTGGTCCACGTCTCGGCCCGCGCCCGTTCGCCAGGCCGTTCACGCGGACCTTTTTCATGCGCAGGGAACAACTCGCATTCGAGTCGGCATTAACAAAAACGTTAGACGATCGTCCAACGGCAAGCTCTTCGGCATGGCAATTGCTTATCAGACGAACGGAAGCCGGCCAAAGGCCACGGTCGCGTTTCCGCTTCGTGAGAAACGTGAAGCAGGCGTCTTGCCGCGTTTTCCGCGATTAAAGCCGAATCGAATGAATTAACGGCGAACGGACGGTCGAAGCCAAGCCGTCGGACGCTGCAAAATCATCACGCCTCGGTCTGAACAGATGTGAAAACCTTGCAGGACGCCAAAAATTGGAGGACTAAAAAGATGCGAGTTCTATTAACAACGTTGAGCGTGTCGATCATCATCGCGGGGATGGCTCTATTTGCTGCCGCACAAGGCCCGCGACCGCCCAGGGATGAAATGCCTCCGGCCGGACCAAGACGCTTCGACGCCGAAAAAGAACGGGACGGTTTTGGGCATCGTGGAGGACCGCGCATGGAGCGCGGCCAGCGCCGGCATGGTTCCGAGTCCGGGCGACCGATGGGGCGCGGCGAATGCCGCCGACCGGAAGCCTGTCCGTTCCAGCGCGGCGAGGGCGAGGAGGGATTCGGCCCCGGCCGAGGTCCGCGCATGGAGCGCGGCAGCGGCGGCCCCGGGCGAGAGTTCGGCCGCGGTCTGGGAATGCCGCCCGGCCGTCCGCCGCGCGGTGCCGATGTCGATCGGGACGAATAGGAATCGCCCGCTTTGCACGAGTTTGCACGCCCCCTAATTCTTCGGGGAGTAGTTGTTGATTTGCGGCTTGGTGTTTCGGCGCCGAGCTATTTTCAGCAACCGCCCCCGCAGGATAGGGGGCGCGGCATTCCGCGAGTGAACATACAATGGTGCTGTAATCGTTTGCCGGGCGGCGAGGATGCTCGCCGTCAGGCTAAACGATCGTTCGGCGGCTCGCGCGAGAACGAATCCATGCGTGAAAAAACCTCGATCCACTGGCACGGATGGACGACCATTGCCGCGTTGCTGCTGGCCTGGGCGGTTCTCGCCGCGTGGCAATGGCAGGAGTACAAGACCGAGTGCGAAACCGCCCGCGACGCGCTCCGCCGCCAAGCCGACTCGGTCGTCAACGCTCTGATCGGGGGCGTTCGCTCGCATCGCCGGATAGGACGCTTCATCGAAGAGCAGCTTCAAGCCGCCATGGACGATCTGGCCAAGTCGCAAGACGTGCTGGCAGTGGCGGTCCTCTCGACCGACAACCGGCTGAAACTGGTCGCTGGCGACGCGGATTTGCTCGATGTTTCCGGGCCGATTGCCCCCGGTCAATCGTGGACCGAAGAGGGATTCCGTTATGGCGTGGGATTTCAGGTGTCGCCCGACGTGCCGGGGCAAGGCCGAGGGCAAGGCGCAGGGGTGCCGCCAAGTCCGGGCAGGGGGCCGCAGTCGCGCCCCGGCCGGATTCCAACAGCGCCCGGCGAAGATGAACCGCCTCTGAACATGCGGCCGGGCGGCGAGAACGGACGGCGCCAACACGGACCCGATCCGCGAGAAGAATTCATCCCCCTTTTCGACGAAATCGAGCCGAGACGCGGACCCGGATGGCGACGCGAAGGGGCCGACCGGCCGCCGCCTCCGCCAGATGCAGACAACCCTCCCTTGAGCGGTCGTTTCTTCGCCGTATTGCTCTTGGATCGCGGTCGAGTCGACCGGTTAATCCAGCATTATGCCTGGCTGCGGATAATGGTCGTGATAGCCGGAGGCGTGGTGATTTTCAGCGCCGTTTTGGCGTGGCGGGCGACGGTCCGTTTGGCCGAGGCCCACGGCCGGGCGCAATTGCTGGAGATCGAGGCCCGGCATCTGCGCGACCTTTCGCAAGCGGCGACCGGTTTGGCCCATGAAACCCGCAACCCTCTGGGACTTATCCGCGGCTGGACTCAGCGGTGGATGCAAACGATGCCGGACGGTTCCCAACGGCATCAGGCTAAAGCGGTAATCGAGGAGTGCGATCGGGTGACGGCTCGGATCAATCAATTCCTCGCATTCGCGCGTCCTTGCAATCCTCGGCTCGCGCCGGTCAAGCCGGATGAAGTCATCGCGGAATTAGCCGCTTTGGCCAAACCCGATCTCGATGCAAAACGCCTGCAGCTTGTCGCCGAGTCTCCGAATTCGGATTGCGCCATCATGGCCGACCGCGAAATGCTCCGCCAAGCCTTGTTCAACTTGATACTGAACGCGGCGCATTTCTCGCCCGAGGGAAATACGATCGACGTGGCCTTTAGCGAGTGCCAGGATGGATCGGCGCGGATCGAGGTGTGCGATCGCGGGCCGGGCGTTCCGCCCGAAGCCGTCGATTTGCTTTTCACCCCCTACCACACCACGCGTCCTGACGGCGCCGGTCTCGGTTTGGCGATCGTCCGCCGGATTGCCGCGGCCCACGGCTGGCAGTCGGGCCATGCTTCCCGTCCCGGCGGCGGCGCGGTATTCTGGTTGGGGAACATTCGTATGCAAGACGCAAATCCATCGTAACCGTCCCCCCGGGGAGGCCTAATTTTTTGAGGATGACTGATGCCGCGAGAAGACGTTTTCAAAGCGAGCGTGCAATTCTTCCTGGAACCAATCCGCCATCTGCTCGACGACGAGTCGATCAGCGAGATCATGGTGAACGGCTTCGACAACATATACGTCGAGCGCGATGGACGATTGGAACATACCGATTTGCGTTTCGCCAATAACGATGCGCTGCTTTCGGCGATTCACAACATCGCGCAGTGGGTCGGGCGCGAGATCAGCGAGGAGCATCCGGTGCTCGACGCCCGGTTGCCCGACGGCTCGCGGGTGCATGTCGTCATTCCGCCCAGCGCGCGGACGGGCATATATTTGACGATACGCAAGTTTACCCGCCGGGCGTTGACCATGGAGGATCTGATCCGCTTCGGCAGCATGTCGGAAGCGGTCCGCGAATTTCTCGAAATCTGCGTCCGCCTGCGGAAAAACATCCTTATTTCCGGCGGCACGGGCACGGGCAAGACCGTGCTGCTCGGAGCCGTCTCCCGAGCGATTCCCGAACAGGAGCGGATCGTCGTTATCGAGGACACCTCGGAGTTGCGGCTGATCCAACGGCATGCGCTATACCTGGAAGCCCGCCACGCCGATCGATCCGGCCGCGGGGCGCTTACCACCCGAGACCTGTTCGTCAATTCCTTGCGGATGAGGCCCGATAGGATCATCGTCGGCGAAGTTCGCGGCGGCGAGGCCCTGGACCTCATCCAGTCGATGATCAGCGGTCATGCGGGGTCGCTCTCGACGATCCACGCCGACACGCCGTTGGACGCCCTGATTCGGCTGGAGACCCTCTCGCTGATGTCCGACGTGCAGATTCCCGTGTATGTCGCGCGGGCGCAAGTGGCCTCGGCGATAAATCTGGTTGTGCAGATTGCCCGGTTTACCGAAGATGGGTCGAGAAAGATTACCCGCGTTACGGAGGCCGTCGGTCTGGACGATAACAACCAATACGATCTCCGCGACTTGTTCGTGCTGAAAGTGAAGGGGAAAGACGGCGCCGGACGGCTGATTGCCGAGCTGGAACCGACCGGCGCGCGGCCGAAATTCAGCCGAGAGCCGTTTGAGCAAGGCATCGAAGAAATGATTAACCACACAGAGGGGGTCTGGGAAAAATCCAACGTGTAAAGCCGCCGTCGGCGATTGCGGGAAATCGGCAAGCAACCGCCAATCGCGGCTCGAAACCGGCAAATATCGCTGATTTGCTTGTATTGAACCGCCGTCCATGCAACAATTATTGTTAGATGGCGACTAAACGAATTACTCGACCGCGAAACGGTTTGGCCTCGCTGGACTATGTGTTGCTCCTGGGCGTGGTGCTGCCGATGACGGCGTTTGTCCTATGGATCGGCCCCAGGATAATGCGATTGGCCTACGAAATGGTCTGCGTATTGGTTTCGTGGCCGTTTATGTAGGACAGGTTGGCAACCTGTCCCACGGAAAGTTGTAGGGTGCGTGAAACGCACCATGATCGATAGCGTTGGTGCGTTTCACGCACCCTACAGGCGGTACGATTTGCAATCGGAGGAACAGAAGCATGAAGAAGCCCTCGCTGAAAAACCTGTTGAAACAGGTTCACGAAGACCAGGAAGGGGCCGTGAGCATCGAAACGATCTTGATCATCGGCGCAATCGCGCTGCCGATTTTGATCTTCTTGCTCTACCACGCCTGGCCGAGGATTCGTGAATATTTCAACACCGGCTTGGATACGCTGCAAACCGATCCGTCGTCGGCCGCCGGCCAGTAAAAGCAACGAGTCCGCGCTCGATAACGCCAATGCCGGTCACGATCCTGTTGCTGTGTTTTGTGCTGACCGCCGCGGCAACCGACGTGGCTTGGCACAAAGTCTACAACTGGACCACCTACAGCGGCATTGTCGCGGCGTTTGCCATTAGCGCGGGCGGAACGGCGCTGGCCGCCGCCGGCTGGAGCGACGAAGGCTCGCTACGGCACGACCTCGGTTGGATTCCGCTCACCGAAAGCCTGTTGGGGTTTGCCGCCTGCGGATTGCTGATGCTGGTCTGCTTCGTGATGTTTCGGATCGGGGGCGGCGACGTGAAATTGCTCGCCATGCTCGGGGCATTCATGGGACCGGAACAAGGAATCACCGCCATGCTTTGGACGTTCGTGCTCGGCGGATGCCTGGGCTTGATCGTGCTGATTTGGCGCGTCGGACCGCTGCGGCTCGGGTTGGCCGTCGGTCGTCGCTTGATTTGGCTGCTTCGGATCGGACGCATGGAACCATTGGCCGATGATGAACGTGCCCAACTTCAACCGCCGTTGTTCCTCGCGCCATGTGCCCTGGCGGCGGTGGTGATCGTGCGATTTGATTTATTGAATGTGCTGGGATATTGGATGTCAGGTTAATAATGTCATAAGCAATAGCCGGGAGCTAACAGCTCCCGGAGAGTCATACTTGCATTTACGCACATTCCGGGCGCTGTTAGCTCCCGGCTATTAAAGCGTTAATTATCTGACAATCAATAAACATCGCTTGCGGTTTCGCGGCGTAAAAATTGCGGGAGAGTCGTCATGGATCGCTCCGTTCTACTGGCGTGCATGCCGTGGATGGCGATCCTCGTCGCGTCGTTTTGCGTTCTGTTCCTCATCGCCCGGGCGAACCGCGCGCGGATCAAGCCGCGGCGTCTGCTCCGCCTGCACGCCGATCAGCGCGGGGCAGTTCAAAGCCTCAGTTTCGTGCTAACACTGCCGATCTTCATCATGGTGATGATGCTCATCGTGCAGGTCAGCCAACTGATGATCGGCCAGATAGTGGTCGAATACGCGGCGTTCGCCGCCGCCCGTGCGGCCACGGTTTGGATTCCGGCCGATGCGGGCGGTGGTTATGAAGAGGAAAATTGCATCAGTTCTTTTTTCGTCGATGTGGAAGCATCCGATCAGACAACGCCGATCCTTGACGAGGACAGTCCCGGCTATGGGCCGGCCGAAGGCGGCGTGACGTATCGCATCGTCCCGGAAGGCCCGAAGTATGCGAAAATCACTTCGGCCGCCGTCATGGCCTGCATGTCGATTTCACCCTCGCGCGACGTCGGCGCGACCCTGAACGACACCGGCTCGGATGCCGCCGACATTCTTTACCGAACATACACGGCGATGGCTCCCGGCTCCGATTCCGCCCGGGCGCTGGCCGGCCGGATTCGCAACAAGCTGGCCTACTCGATGGAAAACACGTCGGTCGAAATCCGCTTCTATCACCCCAACAGCGAACCGCCGCTGGGGATCACATATCTGATTCCGCCGGACGCGGACGAGTTTCGCTACAACGAGCTTGGCTGGCAGGATCAGATAACCGTGACTGTCCGTCACAATCTGGCTCTGCTTCCCGGCCCGGGGCGATTGTTGGCCCGCTCGTCCGAAGGAATCGCGGACCAAGGGACCGTATATGTTTACCCACTCTCGGCATCGGCCACCATCGGCAACGAAGGCGAGAAATCGGTGATACCGTATGTTTATCAAACGTATTAATGTAGGGTGGGTCAAGCGAAGCGCTGCCCCACCAAGTTTCCTTTGCCGGTGGTGGGGCTGCGCTTCGCTTGACCCACCCTACGACCTTGCCCCTCCACGGCCGAGGGCGGCCGTGCTACATTCCGCGATCCGCTCGTTCGCACGCGATTTCCACCGCGACGAAAACGGCGTCATGAGCATCATTTCCGTCTTCGCCGTGTTGGTGCTGGTTATGATTTTGGGCATGGTGATGAACGTCGGGCGGCAGGCTGACGGGAAAATCCGCATGCAAAACGCGGCGGACGCGGCCGTCTACTCCGGCGGTGTCGTCATGGCCCGCGGGCTGAACACGCTCGCCTTCACCAACCACCTGCTTTGCGACGTGTTCGCCACGACGGCCTACCTGCGCGAAGCCCGCGACCGGAACGCCGAATCCTACGTTCCATCGATTCTGGCGGCGTGGGAACGGGAAGCACCGATCTTCAGCGGATCGGGCTTCGAGAAGTTCGAGAATCTCGGGCCGGCCATTCGACAAAAAGTGCCGCTGGAGCAGGAGCTTGTCCGTTCATACAGCGATTGGGTCCACGCCGTCAGCGAGAGCGTGCTGCCGATAATGGAAGCCATACTCGCCGAGGAGTTGATCCCGCAATACCAACGCGCGGTCGCCGAAGCGACGCCCGACATCGCGCAAGCGGCCGCCATGCAGGTAGCCGTCCTCAGCGGCCAGCCCGATTATGGACGCGGCAAAATGCTCGGCTCGCTCTGGCGAGGCTCGGGCGTGCTGGTCGGCGGCGACAACGAACTGGCCGATCCCTCGCTGCCGGTCGTCGATCCGCAACTCGGCACGCTGCCCAATCAGTCGGAATACGTTTCCATAGCCCGCCGGCAACGCGTGTCGTTGGCACACCATTATCTGAACGACTGGAACAATCAGACGATGGCGTTTTTCGATTCGCACGGGAAGATGAGCCAGTTCTCGGCGCTTTGGCGCAGCTTCACATGCGGATATTTGCGGCAACTTCTGGACGAGGAATATCCGAATACGAATTTGCCGTTCGTCATCCGCGTGGAGGCCGGCGATTTGCCGACGGCCGACGCCCGCAACCGGCACCTAGATCAATACTTCACGTTCGTCGGCGTGGTCTACTGGAAAAAAGTGCCGGAGTTCTCGCCCGTGGTGTTCGAGAACCCGATCGACGGCCATGCGACGGCCTTCGCCCAAGCGAGGGTCATGATTCCCCGGGCGAGGCTCGTTTGGGCGTATCACGGCGGCGGGGGCGGTTCTTCGTCGATCAACATCGGCGGCGTGCCCACCGACCTGCAAAACATCTCCAGCGGCGCCGGCCAACCGGGACAAGCGAGCGGCGCCGGATATTGGGAGGTCGCCCGTCAACACGTCCCGGCCGGTTGGAACCTGCTGAACCAGCGGTGGTCGTGCCAGTTGGTCCCCGCCACGTCGTCGTCGCTGGCCGCGATCCTGCAAACCGTGCCGCCGTTGCCCGAATTCGCCGAGGAATCGGTTGTCTTGCCGAGCTTGGGCGACGTGAGTTCGGAGGAAATTGGAAGGATTAACACGCATTGAATAGTGGTTAGTGGTTAGTGGCTAGTGGCTAGTGGATGGTGGATAGTGGATAGTGGATAGTGGATAGTTTCAGTTCACTATCCACTATATCCTCGTTCCCACGCTCCGCGTGGGAACGCACTGTCCGAACGCTCTGCGTTCGCGCCGATTTTCACCGCCGATGCAGAGCGTCGGGGCAGTGAGTTCCCATGCAGAGCATGTGAACCAGGGGGCAAGGATTGATACGCATTGAGTAGCAGCTAGTATCAGCTCACTAGCCACTAGCCACTAACCACTAACCACTAACCACTAACCACTAACCACCATGCCCACACGTCGCGGTCTATCAACACTTGAGCTTGTTATCGCACTGCCGATCCTGCTGGGGATCATGGCGTTGATGATTAACTTCGGCGTGGTTTCGTGCTGGAAAGTGCGTGGTTTGAGCATGGCCAGAAACGCCGTGTGGAGCACTCGCTATCCGCGATCGGGGGCGACCAATCCGCGACCGGCCTATTGGCCCGACACGGCGGGCGTCGGACTCGGCGGCGGAGAAAGCATCGCCGAACTGGACGATCCCCGCGTCGATCAGCCGGTCGCGCGGGGTCCGGTGCTCGGCCTGATTACCGGCAGCGGCGTCAGTCTCGCCGTGGTCAACGAGGACTTGCTCGATCCGACCCTGGGGCTTCGCGCCGGCTCGGCCTCGCTCAGCCGGATATATCCCATGCTGGGAAATCTGGGAACATTCCGCGTCCGGGCCGAGGCGCTGATACTCGACGATTGTTGGCGATACGGCGAAATGAGCTGGCAGCTCGGCGACAATACCGTCAGGCTGCACGAAAACACGACGCCGCGAATTCCGGTCATCTACGAATACGACAAACAGGAGCAAATGGCCACGGCCTACGTCCAGGCGGTGTTGGCGATCTATTACGCGACGTTCCAGGACGCGCTGCGGCCGTTGGACAACGACGAGGAGTTTATCCGCTACGGCCAATTGTTCGGCTGGGGCGGCGCGCCCGACTTCCATCCGCGCTTGAGCCGATTTTGCAGTCTCGACCGCGCGCTGGCCGGCCAACGGGTGGACGACTTGATCGTCCGCATACAAGGCCGCGACGATCCCCGCGCGGCCGGCTTGGCCGAGCGCATGGCCCGATCGTTCATCGGTCTTTACGAACGAGTAATTCAAGAATATGAAACCCTGATCGATGCCGAGCCGCCGCCGTCCGCCGGGGAAATCGCCGCCATGCAGGCCGATATCGGGCAGCTTCAACAGAAGATAGATACGCTCAATCAGTTTCTGGCGACGCTGGAAAACTGACGATTCATTTGAGCAATTTCCGTTTGCGGTGAGGCAACACGTCGGGCGGGTATTTGAACAGGAGAAAACATAGGAAACGGAGATCATTTCAAAAAAGGCCTGTTGAAAATGTATTGGCTGAACGAATATGTGTGCCACTGACTTTGCCAGTGCCGTGAACTCGTGGCGTTTTCAGCACTGACAAAGCCAGTGGCGTCCTTTTCCAACAAGCTGTTAATTCCACTGCGCAAGAGTGAAGGCTTTAAACACGAAAACGCGAAAGTACGAAACTACGAAAGGAGTCATGTTTCGCAATTATCCACCGTTCTTTCGTTTTTTCGCGCTTTCGCGTTTTCGTGATAAAAAATGATAGACAATCAGGTTTACTGTATCATGGGTTGTGGTTACTGATCGCCTGTATCCCGCGCAGTAGAATTACACCTCTGTTTTCTCTGTTTCCTCATGTTCAAATCAAATGATTGAACTGCATACAGCCAAAATGATGCAAAGATTGTAATACGAATATGCCAGACGATTCGCCCCCCCCACGATCAGGACATACCATCACCGCGTCGGTGAAGCGAGCCGGCGGATGGACCGCCAAGGCGGCGCTTAGCGTGGTTGTGTTGATTGTCGGGATCGGATTCGGCCGAGAGGTGTTGTATTTCTGGCAAGCCGACGACGCCCCGCCGATTCGCCTCCCATCGCCCGGAATGCTGGGCGACTTGGAGAAACCCCATTCGATTCGTTTCGGCGACGCCGCGTGGTCGCTCAACCGCCGGTCCGTCGAGGGCGGCCGCGACGAAGCCGTCGCACGGTTGCGAGCCGATTGCCGCGCGCTTCTCCAATCCATAAAGCAGCGACCGTCGGCCGCGCCGGACGACAACGACGATTTGGCGTTTTTGACCGATGCCACGCCGGTCGATAGCGAGCCGGGCCGGTGGCGGCTCTACGAGTTCGCCGAGACGTTTCCAATGGCCGTCGCCGTCGCCGATTCCGCCGGCCGCCTTGCCCAATCGCATAATTGGGCAATAATATGGGCAATAGCCGTTCCGGCCGGAGACAACCTATGGTCGCTGTGCGTGTTCCATCCGGCCGATGCGTCGGCGGAAGAAATTGCCGGCTCGATCGATGCACCGCTGCCGCCCGGCGGCCGGCGAACGCTTTCCATCGCTGCCGAGGGCTGTGGGATCGTCGCCTTCTCCGGCCCCGACGAGCCGGATGCTTGGAAACGCTCGTACGACGAATGGTTTGCCGGGCGAAGTTGGCGGCAATCGACCGCATGGCGTAAAATTGGAAAGGCGTGGTACGCGCGGTACGTTTCGCCCGATTCTGCCGATTATGCGGTTGAAGTCCGGTTCGGACCGGATGCGGGCGGGGGATTGCGCGGAGTGCTGATGATTACCCCGCCCAGATCAATGTAACATTGGTTTAGCGACGCAAAAAGGAGCGAATACATGAAGAGCATACACGGTCTGATCATTGCCGTTGGGCTGGGAATCGCCGGGGCACTGTTCAACTGGGCTTATCTCTCCAGCAAGGCCAGCCAGGAAGAAATGCTCGCCTTCGTCGGAATCAAAGGAGGAAAGACCGTCAACCGCGGCGAATCGCTCCGCGATGAAGACCTCGTCCAGGTGCGAATCCCCCGCCGCTTGGCCGGCAATCTCCCCGACTTCGCCGTCTCATACGCCGACAAGGGGACGGTAATCGGTCGAAAGGTAAACCGCCACATAACCGGCGAACGCCTCCTGCTCCGCGACGATCTGACGACCCCGCTCGAAGAACTCGAACTCGAAGACGGCGAGAGCATCATGTGGATTCCGGTCGATACCAGGGCGTTCGTCCCCTCGCTGGTCAAGCCGGGCGACCGCGTGTCGTTCCTCATAAACCGTTCGGCGATGCCGACCCCGGCCGCGCCCGTCCGGCCGAGAGGCGAAACGCCCGACGCCGCCCCCTCCGGGCCGGTCGAGACGATCGGCCCGTTCGTGATCCTTGCCCTGGGCAACCGGCTGAGCAGCGCCGAGATAATGCGGGCGGGCAAAATGCAGCAGATGCAGGAAAACGTGCTGGCAATCCGCGTCTCCGACCACGTCGCCGGCGAACGGCAGCGCGCCGAAACGCTGTGGAGTCTGTTGCAGGCGACGAATTTCCGAAATGTCGGAGTGAAATTACATAACAGGAAGGAATGAAAAATACAAAATGTAAAATGAAAAATGCAAAATGACATCCGCGGCAACTCGTATTGGATGTGTTCATTTTTCATTTTGCACTTTGCATTTTTCATTTTGCATTTCAATTATGAAAATCTGGTACAACAAAATTAACGAAAGCCGCCGGTCGGTGCTGGAAATCGACGCCGAGGAAATCACCGTCGGCCGCGACCCGTCCAATGCCGTCTGCCTGCAAAGCCCGCTGGTCTCGCGGCGCCACGCCGTGGTGCGCGCGGCCGACGGAAAGCTGCTGCTGGAAAACGTCGGGCTGAATAGTTGCGTGGTCGACGACGAGGAAGTCCTCGGCGGACAGACGGCGGTTTTTGCCCCCGGGGCAAAGGTTCGCATCTGGCCCTACACGCTCACCTTCGAGGCGGAAAAGGCCGCCACCGTCACACTCGCCGAACTGGAATCGCACCTGCGTTCGATCATGGCCGAATTGGAACTGCGCATCCATCGCAAACTGCTCGAACGACTCGACCTCTACGAGTTCGAGACCAACCGCGCCGGCGACAACGAGAGCATCATCCTGCTGGAAAACAACATCGAGGACGTCTGCCGCGACTTGAAGGTCTTTGCCCCCGAGAACGAGACGCTGATCGAGGAGATCACCGGCTTGGTGCTGCGAGACCACTTGATCAACCAGATCATCATGGAGACCGGCACGGAGGAGTATTTCGATCTGGCCGCGCTGAGCACGACCGAGTTCGACATCCCCGCCACGCTGGTTCCGGAGCGCGAGGCCGAGCTTCATGCGTTGCTCCAATTCGTCCGCGAGCGGCTCAAATTGGAAGAATGCCGCGACGTGTCCGATCAAGTCCAGCGTGTCGAGGCTCGGTTCAACGAGGAGTTCCATCTGGTCCGCCCGCATTTGCATCACGAGTTGCGGAAGTACCTGATACTCCGCACGTTGAAGAAGGATTTGAAGGACACGATATTCGGCTTCGGCCCGTTGCAAGACCTGCTCCGCGCGCCGAGCGTCACGGAAATCATGGTCGTGGCCAGCGATCAGATATACATCGAGCGGGACGGCATGATCGAGAAGTCTGGGCGGCGGTTCATTTCCAACAAAGTGACCGAAGCGATCATCGAGCGGATCGTGGCCCAGGTCGGCCGCCGGATCGACAAAAGCCAGCCGCTGGTCGATGCCCGGCTGCCCGACGGCTCGCGCGTCAACGCGATCATTCCGCCGCTGGCCTGCAAGGGGCCGACGCTGACGGTCCGCAAGTTTCCCGCCCAGCGGCTGACTATGGACGATTTGATCGAAATGGGGAGCATCAGCAAGGCGGCGGCGATGTTCCTCCGCGCCTGCGTGATCGATCGGCGGAACATTCTCGTCAGCGGCGGCACCGGCACCGGCAAAACCACCACGCTGAACATCCTCGGCAGCTTCATACCGTTCAAGGAACGGATCGTCACGATCGAGGACACCACCGAACTGCGGCTGCACCAGGAGCACGTCGTCACGCTGGAGACCAAGCCGCCGAACGTCGAAGGAACCGGCCAATACACGATCCGCGATCTGGTAAAAAACGCCCTGCGAATGCGGCCCGACCGGATTATCGTCGGTGAATGCCGCGGTCCCGAGGCGCTCGACATGATCCAAGCGATGAACACCGGCCACGACGGTTCGATGACCACGGTCCACGCCAACAGCGCCCGCGAGGTGATCGAACGGCTGGAGGTGCTGGTGCTGATGGCCGCCGACCTGCCGGTGGCCTCGATCCATCGCCAATTGGCCTCGGCCTTGGACCTGATCGTGCATATCAGCCGTCTGCCGGGCGGGGCCAGAGTCATCACGCAAATCACCGAGGTGCTGCGCTACGACTCAGACGAGCGGCTGATTATCCTGCACGACATTTTCAACTTCCGCGACGGCAAGGTGTTGCGGCCGACCGGCTACCTGCCGTCGTTCGTCGATTCGCTGGTCGAAAAAGAATTGTTGGACCTGGAGTTTTTGTACGGGAAAGAATAACCGTAGGTCAGGTACCCCGTACCTGACGGAATCACAACAAGACGCGGATGTCAGGTACAGAGTACCTGACCTACGGGTGAGAGTATCGATTGAATATATGACCACGGACTTCACGGCACTACTGGGCAGCTTGTTCATCGGCTCGGCCGTCGCGGCGGCGGGCTGGGCGGCGAGCGACTATTTGGCCCAGGCCCTCGACGCCGCCGAACGCGACATCGCCGACAAGCTCCGCCGGCTGAGGACGTCGGCGCTAAACGTGCGCAAATATCTCGTCGTCTGGCTGATCGTGATGGCGTGCGTTTTCTTCGGCTGCTGGTTTTGGCTGGAGAGTCCGATATTCGCCGTCCTGGCGATCGTGTTTCTCGCCGCCGCGCCCTGGTATTTGTTGCGGCGAATGGCGGAACGGCACCGGCAGCGAATCGAGGACCAACTGGCCGACGCAATGGTCACGCTGGCCAACGCGGTCAAGGCGGGCTTGTCGCTGGCCCAATCGTTGGAGATACTCGCCGCGCAATGCCCTAAACCGATAAACGCCGAGTTTCACCAGATCGTGGCCGAATACAACCTCGGCAAACCGCTGGAACGCACGTTGACCGAAGCCAAGGAACGTCTGCGGAGCGAAAACTTTTCGCTCTTCGCCGCGGCGCTGCTGGCCAGCCACGAAAGCGGCGGCCGGCTGAACGAAACCGTCGAACGCATCGCCCAATCCGTTCTCGAACTGCAACGGCTGGAGCGGAAAGTGCTTGCCGAGACGGCCCAGGCCCGGAAATCGGCCGTCTACATGGCGTTGGCGCCGTTGTTCATACTTGCGGTTTATTATGTGGTGGACCCGAAAAACACGACGTTGTTGTTCACGACCGTGCCCGGCCAAATGCTGCTGGCCGCGGCGGCGATATTGAATGTGGCGGCGTACCTTTGGGCTCGCGCGCTGTTGAATCCCGATATATAAGATATGTAGGGTGCGTGAAACGCACCATGAAAACAGTACCAGTATGACAAACGGTGCGTTTCACGCACCCTACGGATAGAAGAATGGTGCGTTTCACGCACCCTACGGATAGAAGAACGGTGCGTTTCACGCACCCTACGGATAGTTATGACATCCACCGCAATTATCGCCGCGCTACCCTCCGGCTTCGCCATGCAGGCGGCGGCCAGCGCCATCGTAGGGCTTGCCGTGGCGGTTTTCTCCTGGTGGATCATCTCGGTTCTCCGCTCGGAAGACTTGCAACAAAGCGACCAGTGGCGGTACGACGTCAGCCGGATAAACGAACTACGCCGGGCCGATTGGTTCTTCCGACTGCTGCAACCGGCCATCCAACTGCTGGCCGTCGCGAACCGAAAATTGTTCCGCGAGGTTCTGCCGACGGTCGGACGCGAAATCCAGGCCGCCGGCCTATCGCGTTTTTGGCTGCCGGAAGAATACCTGGGCAAGATCGAACTGATCGCGCTGTTCTGCTTTCCGGCGTTCGTTTATTTGTTCTTCGGCTGGTTCGGCGGCGTAGGGCTGTTGCTCTCCGCCGTGTTCGTCGGCCTGACCGCTTGGCTGCTGCGGCGGCGATTAGCGGCTCGCGCCAGGGCACGCCTGCAAATGATCAAACGCCGCATGCCTTTCCTGCTCGACTTGCTCACCCTGCTGATGGAGGCCGGCTCGACGTTCCTGGCCGCGCTGCGACAAGCGGCCGATGAATTCCAAGGGCATCCGATCGCCGAGGAGTTCGGCCGCGTGCTAACCGACATGAACTTGGGAAAAACCAGAACCGAGGCGCTCGCCGCCATGCGCGACCGGCTGGCCGACGACGAAATCACCAGCATCATCGGCTCGATCATTCAGGGAGAAACGCTGGGCACGCCGCTGGCGAACATCTTCCGCACCCAGGCCGACGTGCTGCGGATTAAACGGACGCAACGCGCGGAACTGATCGCCGGTGAAGCGGGGGTGAACATGCTGCTGCCCGCCGTCCTGATCATGGTCGCCGCCGTGCTGATTATCATTGGGCCGTTCATGCTGAATTATTTATACTTTGGATTATCGTTATAAGGGGATTTGGGGATTAGGGATTGGGGATTGGCGTGAGGAATCATCTGAATGTACGACGGGTAACTCCACTTCCCCGATGCTCCGCCTCGGCGGCGAGGGCAGGGACGAACGCGGAGAGGCTGTGAAAAAATTGATTTCAATTCATTGAGAACACAATATGTAGGGTGCGTGAAACGCACCATGCACTACCGGTTGTGGTGCGTTTCACGCACCCTACAATTTTTTCACAGC
>Ga0123335_1002851_pt1 | contig 25064 bp, 20 predicted proteins | sample BiotimSIPDNA_2_FD_89707 | JGI IMG/M metagenome (GOLD analysis project Ga0123335, IMG submission 89707) | Anaerobic biogas reactor microbial communites from Washington, USA - Biogas_R2 time_0 SIP DNA | ecosystem: Engineered > Bioreactor > Anaerobic > Unclassified | place: Washington, USA...
GACCTGTTCCGGCTTCGGGGCTTTTTCTTCGCTAATATTTCGGAACCTTTCCCCACTCTGCATCTGGTTATGCTCGGTTACACATACAAAATTCCAGCCGTGTTCCTTGTACCAGGCCACGGGCACTTCCGGAGCGCCATCTCCATCGCTGCGCAAAGAATGCAAATGCAAGGCGCCCTTGTACCATTCTCCATGGGCGGTAAACACGGCAAAAGACGATACGACCGTCAACAGATATATCAAGAAATGTTTCTTCATGATCTCAAGATTTCCTGGTTAAAAAGACCAACCCACAAGCGCAAGCCTATCACCGGATTTGCTTCTAATTCAATAACCGGGTAAAGGTCCTCACCGCATTTCAGGGAAATACCGCGCCTCTATGAGCAGGCAAAGAGTATGCCAGATAACGGCATGGGCTTCCTGTATAACCTTGGTGGAATCTCCCGGCGCCTTCAAAGAAATGTCCGCAAACTCCCCCATAGATCCCCCACCAGGTCCAGTCAACGCAATGGTCTTTCCGCCATGGGCTTTCGCCACAGACATGGCCATAAGACAATTCCGGGCGTTGCCTGAGGTGCTGATCGCCAAAAGCACGTCGCCGGGACGCATCAGCGCGTTCAATTCCTGCGCAAAGGCGATATTGGGAAGGTCGCAGTCGTTTTCAATGGCGGTTTTCAAAGCGCCGTTCAACCCGAGCGTCACCGCAGGAAGGCCCGTTTCCAGGTGTTTAACCAGGTCATCGCTGCACGGCAAACCGGCCAGCCTCGCCTGAAACGCCGCATCAAGAGTCCGCCGGCGCTCAAAACTCTTGCACAGTTCCCCGACAATATGCAGCGCGTCCGCGTAAGAACCTCCGTTTCCGCAGGTAAAAAGACAGTTCCGTCCGTCAAAACATGCGGACAAGGCCTTGTGGCATTCGAACAAACCCGCCTCACACGCTGCAAGGTCGGGCCGGCGCGCCAACATGGCTGCCATAATGTTACGCTCATCTGCCGTCCATTGATACACGTTTCTCATCCTTTCGTGTCGCTTGTTCAAGATTTCAAGGGAATTTACCACAACGCCCGCTTTCCTTCGCGCCTTCCGCTTCATCCGTTTCAGGCTGGCGGGTATGGTTGCGTAATGAAACGGGCATTTATCCTTTCATGGTATCATATTTGTTATGATAGGGGCATTGTGAGGCTGTTTCCCCCTCACCAAGGATCGACATCATGCAGCGATTCACAATCGACTTAGGTCTTTTCATCCTCTTTTGTTCTACAGTTTCGCTGTTCGCGGAAGAAGCGACAAAAGATCTGGACAGTACTTCACCTCTTTCTATCCTGGAACCTTCATTGCAGGACCAATCGGAGGCGGAACGCCGGATACGCGCCTTCGACAGACTGTATATATCCATTGCGCGGGCCAAGTATATGAAGGCGCGCGAACTGGAAGAAAAGGGCGCTACTGAAGAGGCGAAAGCGGTCTCGGATGAAGCCAGAAAACAGTTTGAACTGGTCAAGGACGCCTATTTGCTCGGTTTGTCCAAATATGACAACAGCGCGGTATTGCATAATTTTTACGGGGAGTTTTTATTGGATTACCTGGGTAAGGCGGATGAGGCAGCCGGCCACTGGCAACGCGCCGTAGCACTGGATGGAAAGCATGCCCGGGCCCACAACAATCTGGGCATGTACTGGCTGCATATCGGGAAATATCCTGAAGGCCTTAAGCACATGAACAGGGCCCTGGCGCTTGAGCCGGACAATCCCGATTATCTTTTCAATATGATACAGGTTTATCTCACGAATTACCTTCAAGTAATGGAAATCAACCACTGGTCCCGAAACGAAATTTTTGAGGAAGCCATGCGGCTTTCCGAACGGACCGTCAAACTCGCGCCCACGGATTTCGAACTGCTTCGAGACCACGCGTTGAATTATTTTCTCGCGGATGACTTTGGGATCGTCCCCGACTGGAAAAAAGCCGCCGAGGCGTGGCGGGCGGCCGGAAAACACGCCCGAGGCAAGGTCGAGAAATTCAACGTCCGGCTCAACGAGGCGCGTGTTCACATTCGCGCGGAAAACCGGAAGCAGGCCAAGAAATGCCTGAAAGAAGCCGACGCACTTATACCCAACAATCCGTTGGTACAGACACTCATGGAAGAAGTGGACCGTTAACAATTTATGGAATACAGCATAGAAAGCCACGGCCTTACCAAGGCATACAATGGCCGCAACGTAGTGGATGAATTGTGCCTGCGCATTGAGCGGGGCACGTTCTACGGTTTTTTGGGCCCGAACGGCGCCGGGAAGTCCACGACCATTAAAATGCTGACGGGCATCATCGCGCCCACCTCCGGGAGCGCGCGCATTCTGGGATATGACCTCAAACGCAACATGCTCGCCATAAAAAAGCGTATTGGTGTTGTGCCGGAGGAACAATGTCTCTTCGAAAATTTGACGGCCCCGGAGTATCTCACGTTTATCGGACGCATGTACGGTTTGCCGCGCCAGGTGGCCCTAAACCGCACACGGGAATTGATCGAAGTCATGGGGCTCGACAACGCCGTCGACACATTGATACTTGAATTCTCCACCGGCATGAAAAAACGGCTGTCGCTATGCGCAGCCATGATACACGATCCGGAAATCCTTTTTCTGGACGAGCCTTTTGAAGGGGTGGACGCCATTGCCTCGCGCACCATCCGAACGGTGCTGGAACAGGCGCGCAAGCGCGGCGCCACCATATTCCTGACTTCGCATATCCTCGAAGTCGTGGAAAGGCTGTGCACCCATGTCAGCATTATTCATGAAGGCAAGTTGTTGTTCCAAGGCGCCCTGGAAGGCCTCGCCCAAGGGGCCCGCCTGGACGAAGCATTCCTGAATCTGGTGAACAACGGCAAGACTGCGGAAACGGGCCTCTCCTGGCTGGGAGCGGGAAACTGATGCTTCATCGAAGTTGGGCACTATTTGCGCTCAAATGGACCATGATACGGCGCAGCCTTGAGCGGACGCACTATTCGGGGTACCTGATACTGCTGGTTCTTTTTCTCCTGGGCACGCTTGCATCCCTGGGCATCGGTTTCTTGCTCTATTATCTGGGCAGCCTGGTGGAAAAAGACAAAGCATTCCCGGCTTTGCTGCTTCTGCTTGACGGAGTCGTGATCCTCTACTGCTTCTTTTACGCATGGGGATTGTTGCTGGAATTGCAGCGCACCGACCTGATTGACTTCAGGAAGATTCTGTTGCTGCCCATCTCACTACCTGCCGTATTTCTGATTAATTTCATGGTGTCCCTGCTGGGTCCCCTGTTCCTTTTTTCCATCCCCGCCCTTACTGGACTTCTTTGGGGCCTGCGCCCCCATATGGGAAACGGTATTTTCCCGGCCGGTTTTTTGATGGCCCTCTCTTTCGCGGTCATGCTGGGCGCATGGTCCTATTACCTCCGGGGACGACTGGCCATTCTTATGGAACATCCCAGGCACAGGCGCCTCATTTTCATGTTGTTGCCAATAGGTTTCATTTTCCTTGCCCAGTTGCCCGCCATCATCATGCAAGTGGCTTCGAAAAATGCCCCGGGCCGCACGTCAGGGGCGCTCTTGAGCTTCATAGAACCTCATCTCATCTCAATTAACCAAGCTGTACCCTTCCTGTGGCCGGCCTACGGGTTGTGGTCGGTATGCACCCGGGAAGCCCTCTGGGTCTTTCCGGCAAGCATCGTCGCCATGTGGCTGGTCGCGCTGCTGGGCCTGAGAATGGGCTATGTAACCACATTGCGCCACTATATGGGCACGTACGCGTCATCCCGCACAGCGGCATCCGTACGGCCCAAACGAAAGATGCGGCCGCCGATTACCGCCAAACGCATTCCCTTTCTGGCCGAGGATACCTCGGCGCTTGTGTGCGGTTTTTATACCTCCTTCAGCAGGCATCCCCATGTGCGCATGCTGCTGTTGATGCCCATTTGTTTCGGACTGTTTGTCCTTTTTATGCATTACAGCGGCGCCTACGGCAACACGGCATCCAGCCGGGCCTGGATTCCCACGGCCTGTTTGTTATGGCCTTTTATTAATTTCTCCTTCTTCATGTTCAATATTTTCGGTATCGACACCTTTTCATTCCAGGCGCTGCAGCTGCTGCCCGCACCGCGGTACAAGTACTTGCTCGCCAAAAATATCGCCATCGCGCCCATCGTCCTCGGCCTGGTTTCCTTTTTCATTGCCGTAAGCCTCTTTCTGGCTGATGTCCCCGGCGGTATCATCCTGCTGTCTTTCCTGCTTGCGATTCAATTATTTCTACTTTTTAGCACCATAGGTAATTTTATTTCGATCAAGTTTCCGCACCGGCTTCACCGGGACGCCCTACGGGCGCCCGGACGCCGCTTGTACATGGTAATCAACGGTTTCGCGTCGACACTGCTTTCAACGCTGTTGATAATTCCCGCGCTCCTGTGTTTGCTGGTTTACCGCTATCCACCGCGTTTTCTTACGCATCAGCATGGAACGTGGGGATTATTTTTGCCGGCCTTCCTGCTTACGATAATCACCGCGATTCTCTATTGGAAAACCCTTCCGCACGCAGGAGACTTGTTAACGGCGGAAGAGCATCTCATTTCCGTAAAACTTTTGGGAGATCGCGACTAGCGCGCCGGTGTGAACGCATGCTATAATCTTATTAGCCGCATCAGGGGATGGGGTGGAACCGGGGTTGTTTACCCAATCTGAGCCCTGCACGCATCCGGGCGGCGCCAAAACAACAAGGAGAGTTGCTGTAATGGCTGTAAGAGTAATCTATCTTGTCCGGCACGGCCAGCATGACCAAGACAATCCGAGCGGCTCTGAACTGGGTGGCGGGCTTACCCCCGTAGGCATCAAACAATCAGAACTGACCGCCAAATTGCTCGCCAAAAAGCCGATTACTTCCATTCATAGCAGTTCCTTGAATCGTTCCGAGGAAACGGCGCGCATCATCGCAAAAGAAATCCCCGGCGTAACCATCCAGCAAACGGACCTCCTTTGGGAGTGCATTCCCACGATGACCCCGAAACTGCAAGTGGAGATGCCGAATTACACCATCGCCCAGGTAACCCAGGACAGGCAGCGGGCCGAGGTGGCCTACAGGAAATATTTCAAGGTCGCAAAGCGGAACGACCGCCACGATGTCATCGTCTGCCACGGAAATCTCATCCGCTACTTCGTCACGCTGGTATTGAAAGCGGAGCCGGACAGCTGGGTGAGAATGGACCTTTGCAACTGCGGCGTTACACAAATCCTGATTCAAGCCGACGGGGATATGGCGATGTTATGCCATAACGACTGGTCGCATCTCCCCAAGGAACTGCGCACCTCCACATTGCGCTCCTGAACCGCATTTCCATTCCATCCCCCCTATCGGGCGCCTTTCATTCCACATCCCGCCTTTTCAGGCGCCTGCGCCTGCGCGCTTTTTGTTTTTTGATCCGCGCGGCTTCCCTGGCCGCAGGACTGGCGTCGCCCAACGTGTCCGCTTCCAGGAGTTCACAAAGACGCCTGCGCGCATAAAAACGGTTCAAGGCCTGCGACCGAGCCTTTTGCATTTTGACTGAACGCCCGCTGGGAACGTGGACCAGGCACACACACGTGGCGCTACGATTCGTTTTTTGGCCGCCCGGCCCTCCGCTACGGACAAAGGTCTCCTCCAAATCTTCTTCGTGCAGCCCGCATGCGACCATGCGGCCGGCAAGCGCCTGCATCTTTTCAGGGGTCACACCTAAATTAAGCACATAGCCCTCACGCGACATCATTTCATGCCTGTTCCAGCCAATCAGTCACCAAAGTAATAACACTTGTTGTCCGGCGTCTCCTGCACGCCGACCAGTACTGGACCCGCAGCCGACCGTTCAAAATGGCGCCAGACCCACAGGGCGATCCGTTCCGCAGTTGATTGTTCCAGACCGCCAATGGAATTCAGGTAGCGGCCGTTCAACTGATTGTATAACGACTCCGCCAGAACAGGTGCGGCGACCGTGTCGCGGCAGGCGAATTCCAGTTGATAGGTATGCCCATGCACAAAACGGCAGGGATGTCCTTCGGGAAGATGGGGCAAAGACTGCGCCGCTGCGAAAAGGAACATATGGCGTTCAGGAAGATTGGATTCCGGTTCCGCAGGCAAATATTTCAGAATAAAACCTGTCGGTTCCGGTGGAAATACACGGACCCCCCGGAACCACACGGGCCAGGGTCGCAGTTTTTCATTGATCCAGATTTCCAAAGCCCCCGGGGAACTATCCGTCTCCAACCCGGGAACATCAGACAGACAATGGTGGTCCAGAAAACGCCTGACCGGCTCAAAAAGTCCTTTCAGTTCAGCATAATCCACCACCCATCCGACGGATTCATCGATGGCGCCCTCCGCCACCAGGTCTATGCGGTAACGGTTACCCGTATACGATTCTTTCCCGTCCGCTCCAACCATCACTTTTCGGGCGGCCTCAATATGGATTGTTTTAATGATTTGTATATTCATGGGAATGGCCCGCTTATCTATCGGTTACTGTCACGCTGCTAATGTAAATTCCATTTGTTCCGCGAGGATATCCCCCTGAACTTCCTAAAGCCGTATTGAAAACCTTGCGGAACCGTTTCGTATATTATAAGCACCGTCATCTTGAAAACAGTAATTTATAACGGTCCATGCCCGCGAAATAAACCGGAAGGACCTGCAGCGATCCCCCCTCCGGCTTGCATAAGGCTATAGGGAAAATTTAATATTCCCCAAAAGGATGATATTTGTATGGTTGTAAGAAACGCCTTGATTGTTATCCTATCCCTTACTTGTGTGACTCTGATTGTTGCTCTCCTGAATAAGGGATCGGATACCAAACCACCTGCGGAAAGCCTGCCGGCGTCCCCTGTCACAACAGTGACGGCCTCCCCCCTCCCTGAAGGGGAACCCATCGAGGAAACGCGAGAGCCCATCCGGGAGGAAATGGTGGACACCCTGTACCTGGGCCAAAGTTATGAGAACGTGGAAGCCCTTTGGGGCGTAAGTTCGGATGAACAGGAAAGTGAATATCAGCGCGGTATAGAAGGCTACACGTCTCCCCATTCTATTGTTTGGCATACCTGGAACAACCCGGACGACACCCGTGTCCGCCTGGGTTTTATCAACGGCAAACTGGAGCGCAAGGAGTTCTACCGCCTGGATGGCCACAAAATCAGTAATGAAATAGACCTGGAACAATTGAAATAGCACGAGGCCTTCGTTCCCTTACCGTGCGATTCTTACTGTTCCTCTGATACAATACGCTGCTGCAAGAAGTATAAATTCATGCTGACTTAAAGGCATCTAACCTACAAGGAGTCACGATTGTGATTTTTCGTAAGGTAATGATTATCTTGCTGTTACTTGCGTGCTCCGGATGCAAGGATATGCTTCGCAAAGAACCGCCTCCGCCACCGCCGACAGGCCCGCAAAGCAAAGAAGAGGTGCTCGCAGCGGTCAATCCGATTATCGCCCCCCTGCGCACGACCATTTCCGGAGGACCGGTGATCTCGGAAACGGAACGATACACGATGATGACCGGTCTCCGCGATGCGATCATGCAGTACGGATCCACGGAATTCGGGAGGCAAGCGTTTCGCGACCTGGCTTACGAGGTCCAGGATATTGCCAAACAGGCGTCGGCCATTGAAAAATACAGGCTGGTCTTAATCTGCGTGGACGTCACGGAGCTTCTTTCCGTGGAAAGCCATCTCTTGAAACGACTGGGGCAAAAAGCGGACGTTATGCTTGACAAACCCAAGGTTCAGGTGAAGGGTTTTATTGACGATATTGAAAAGAAGCAAACCTATATTTTTATTGAAATTATCAATCATCGCAAGGGCACGCTTGAACGCATGGAAGCTCGGGAAGGCGATGAATTCAACGATCTTCGGGTGGTACGAATCCTGGGCCGCAACCAGGCCGTCCTCTTCGAATACCTGAAGTTGCCGGGACTGTTCTTCGAAGTGGAGGCCTTCTAGCCTAAAGACGCAGGGCTTGCCTCGAGGGAGGCCAGGACCTCCACGTGCGGCGTGTGGGGAAACATATCGACTCCCTTCAGATCCGTTACCCGGTAGGCCTCACCTAAGACGGCGAGTTCCTCCCTGAGTTTTTTGGGATTGCAGGAGACGTACAGCACGTGGCGGGGAGCCATCTGCACCAGGCGCGCGATTGACTTGGGATGCATGCCCGCCCGCGGCGGATCAAGAATTACCGCGCTTCCCGGAGGCATACCCCCCGATACCAGCAATTTTTTGGTGAAAGCCCGCACCGTATCCGTAACGAAGGCAACGTTGTCTATGCCGTTTTCTCGGGCGTTGAAACGCCCGTCTTCCGAGGCGTCAGAGACGTTTTCAACACTGATGATACTGCCGGCGAAGCGTGAACAACTCAACGCGATACCACCCGCGCCGCCGTAGAGGTCATATAAGTGTTCAGGGCCGAGGGCCTGAACCCATTTCCGGATAAGACCATACAACCGTTCCGCGGCAAGCGGATTGGTTTGAAAAAAACTCAGCGGAGAAATGCGAAAATTTAGCTTCTCCGCGTTGCGCCCGTTCTGATTGATAAAGGCGTCCGGAGCGCTGAAAACAGCAAGGTTATCCTCAGAATACAGATCCCGGTTGAACTGCAATGTTTCCGTAATCCAGGGATTTCCATGCAGAAGGGTCAGGTTATCGGCTGTAGCCACCTCCGCCCCTCCGGAAAACTCGCCGTGAAATATGCTTGTGGCGTCAAAACCACGAAGTACTGCCGCGACAAAAGCATCCGCATCCGCGAGGGGCCCCGAAGTGGTAATCAGCACCACCATTTTTTCGCCGGAACGTTTCCCGTCCCGAACCAGAAGATTTCTCAGGCGCCCCGTTCCCTTCCTGTTGTCATAAGCCTCCATTCCGCATTCCGTGCGCCATTGGGCCAGTGAATTCAGCAACGCGGGAACTCCCTCCGGGCCTATGAGACATTCTTCGATCTCGATCGGCCATTTCCAGCCCCGCCGCGCTTTGAATCCCAGAACCGTTTCACGATCAAAGCCTGGAGGCGGCGGTTCAGGATATCTTTTCAACGCGAAACCGGGATCAATTTTGTTGCGATAATGCAACAGTACTGGCGAAGGAACAATCTGGATCGGCTGGTTCCAATAGTCTTGCAGCAAATCTTTCAGGAACTGCTCCTTTTGAGCCAGTTGTTCCTGATAAGACACATCCTGGTACAGACATCCGCCGCAATCGCCGAAATGTCTGCATAGTTTATTTTCATTTTCCATGGGGAGTTTTCCATAACGATACCAACCGCCCGCGGGAGCGCGCATCGTGTGTAGGACAGAGGGCTTCAGTCGTCAAGATTCTTCCAGCAATACTGTATCTCATAAAGGACGGAACCGCCCGCTTCAACTACGCGGGTGGCAAAGGGAGGCTCCTTATCTACCGGTTCATCCAGCAGCACATAAAGCCTGGGATATTGCCCGGCCACATCACACAAGGCATCCTTGTCTCCCGTTTCCAGGGCTTTAAGCAACGCCTCCTGCCGCAAGGTGTAGGGCCCGCGCTCCACATACGGATTAAAATACAGGAGCATGGGATTCACAAGTTTTCTTCCCGCCGGCATCACCACCTGGATTCCAAGATTTTCGTCAGGACACAAGAAAACCGCATCCGGAGGGGTATGGTCGCGTATCCAGCAATACATGGGCAGATGCCGTTCAAACAGATCATAATAGGCGGACCCGCCGGGCGGCTGAAAATCAATTCGGCCGCTATAGGGATTGTGCCCGTACAAGATAAGACCGGCCAGGGCGGCGGCGGTCCATGCGCCCGTCCGCGGCAAAGCGAGCCCCTCCGCCCGCCATAAACCGAAGCGCCGCGACAATACCGCCAATCCCCTTCCCGCAAAGGAACCCAGCGCCACCACCCCCACGCCGAAGAGTACCGTGCGCACAGCCGCCAGGTGAATGGCCGCGTGGTGTCCGGGAACAACGGACGGAAGGACTACATCATTCAGCCGCAAGGCCTGCCAGGCATAGTGCTGTGCCATAAGCAGGCAGGAAACAAGGCCCCAACATATCACCACCCTTGCCCCCCTGTTGTCACGTGTGCGAAATACCGCCAGGGCGCCCAACAGCGCTACGCCGTTCCTTAGGCTTACCGCGTGCCAAAGTTGCCCCGGAAGGTTGTGCAGTTCCACATTCTGAGACGCATACAGGGAAGGCCATGGATTGAGCACATGGAATTGATAGCGCCATAAAATCGGGCCGCTGTAGGGCAGGCTTACAAAGAACGCCATACAGAGAAGCAATAGAAACAAGCCGAGCAGCGTGCGCGCCTCCTTCGGGCGCCCCTCAACGCGCCGAAGCCGGTATTGTTCCCATAACATCAGCAGGAGCAATGTGCCTCCCGCGATAATCGCCGGCGCCGTATGGGCCAGGAATGTTATGCCGAGCAATAGTCCGGCGAGCAGAAACGTGGAGGATGTTTTACGCTCAACGGCCTTTGTTCCGGCCGCCAACGTGATGAAAAGCAGCCCCAGGGAATACACCGACGCCAGCAACCAGGGCGAGTAGGCACACGTCCAGTACGGCGACATTCCGTCCTTGCCGAAAAGCATCAGGCACAATCCGGCAAGCCCCGCGGCCCGGCCGAAAAATGATGCCGCGAAAAAGTAAAACGCCAGCGGCGCCAGGAGATTCAAATAGGGCCCCATCACGACAGCCAGGCGCATCAACGGAATGTCGGTCAGGAAATGGGCGGCAAGCAGCATAAGCCCCGTTAAAGGGTTATACCAGGAGATTTCACCGGCAAGGACCGGGTCTTCCGGATATCGTCCGTCCAGTATGGACTGGGCGATGCCCATATCCCGCATAATGTCCCATTCACGCGACACCAGGCACGGATCCACGGCATTGCAGGCGAGTATCAGGGACCACCCCAGCAATGCCCCCGCGACAAGCGACGGCAGTATGACGGCCGCAATGTTCCCGCGAGTTCGACGGCCTGCCCGGTGTTCTTTCCAAAAAATCTGCATATGGATGAAGTTATTCCACCTCTTCAGCGTGTTCGGCATTTAGAATTGAAGCGGGTCGGCCTCGCCTTTGGCAGGGTCATCGCGCAAACGGTCGCACTTATGCGTTATCAAGCCCTTCCAGGATGGTTCTGATCGCCGCCCCGACCCCGGCGCGCTTCACGGTTACCTGGGTTGCGCGCCCGGCCTCCCGATAGGCATCATGGTCCTCTATGTCGTTCCGGAGACGTTTTCCCGCGATAAGATCCTTTACGGAGACTTCGCCGCGCTGCAACTCGTCTTCACCCAGGATGACCGCCACGGGAACTTCATAACGATCTGCGTCGCTGAGTTGTTCCGCCATGTTCTTTTTACCGCCAAGATAGGTGGCCGTATTGAAGCCCTGCTCCCGCAACTCTGTTGCCAGCCGCAGTACTTCCCGCTGATTCACCCGTCCAACAGTCGCAATACATACCTGGACCGTGCTTTTGGGAAACCGGAGCCGTCCCAATTCCTGCAAAGCGGTCATCAACCGCTCCACCCCGATGGACGCGCCCGTCGCGGGTATCTCCTGGGCAAGGAAACGGCTGCACAGTTCATTGTAGCGCCCGCCACCTCCCACGGATCCGACGGATTTGCAGGCGGTGATCTCGATTTCGTATACCGGCCCTGTATAGTAATCCAGGCCACGGGTCAAACTTGGATCGAAGGCGGCCTCCCTCTCGGAAATGCCCAGCACATCCAGGTAGCCCGCGAGTTCCGTCATTTCCGCAAGCGCGGCATCGGCGTCGTTCGTGGCGGGCAGTTTTGAACGCAAGGCCTCCACCACCGCCAGTCTTTCGGCGCCCTTCACATCAATAAATGCCAGGATGGCTTCAATCATCCCGGGAGAAAGATGAACGCCCGGAATAGGATCCCCGGATTCATCCACACGGCCTTCACCGAGTTCGGCACGGACGTTCTCCAAGCCCACCTTGCCGAGTTTATCCACCACCCGCAAGGTATGCTTGATGCGTTCCGTGTCTTGAATGCCGTTTCCCATTAACAACGCATCGATCAACTTGCGATTGCTGATACGCACCCGGAAGAGGGGCTCATTGTCCTGACACAGCCCCACCGCGCGCATCGCCTCACAGAGAACGGCAATGATTTCCGCGTCAGCGGCCAGACCGCGCGCGCCGGCAATATCCACATCAATCTGTGTGAACTGTCGATAACGGCCCGGGCCGGGCTTGTCACCGCGAAATACGGGACCGACATGGTATCTTCGGAACGGAAGTTTTATCTGCTCCCTGTATTGGCTCACGACACGCGCGAACGGCACGGTGAGATCAAAACGCAATGCGGCCGGTTCGCCTTCCGGCGTTTCCAGTCTGAAAATTTCCTTGTTGACCTCCAGACCGGCGCTGCCCGTAAGGGTTTCCATGTGTTCAATCACGGGCGTGTCCAACTGGACAAATCCAAAACGCTCGTATATTTTACGAATGACTTCAATGATGCCTGCCCTGGCCACCATTTCGCCGGGCAAAAAATCCTGAAATCCTTTCAATGCCTGTGCTTTTATTCTGGGTGATTTCATACAACCTAATCCTGATATTGAATATCGTGCTTGAAGGCGCCGACCGCCCTCACGAAGGAAAGCATGCGCGCCACGGATGTGCGTGTAAACCTGTTATTTTCCGGTTTCAGTCGGATTTTTTCGGACGAATTACCAGTTTCTGATTGATCTGAAGAACGGATTTGCGTGTTAGATTGTTCCACTCCAGCATATCATCAAGTTTTACCCCGTATTTCTTCGCAATATTGTAGGGGTTGTCACCAGAAACCACGACATGAACCGTTTCGCCGCCTTCGGCCCCCTCACCTGCTTTTTCAGAAACCTCCTTAGCCTCTTCTTTTTCCGGCGCCTCTTCTACCTCCGTTTCTGGTTTCTTTTCCACCTTGTCTTTATCCACCTTGTCTTTTTCTGTCTTGTCGGTTTTCTTTGGCGTCTCTTCCTTGGCAGGGGCGGCAGGCACCTCAGGTTGGGGAAGTTCAGCCGGCTGCTGTTCCACAACAGGCGGTACCGCAGGCAAAGGCACGATCCCGGAGGCCTCTTCCTCGATTTCAGCCTGCGCGGCCGGTTTCAGACACTGTCCCCGGGCTTCAGCCAGTGCGGCTATGGCGGCGGCCTCAATTTTACGCCCGGATTTCTCCAGGCTTTCCGATTCTTCCACAAGCCGGCGCACCTCGCCAAGAATCCAATCCCCCCGTTCCCGCGCCTTTGCGGACCCCGCGGACCCGGTCAGATAGAGCGACTGGAATTCCTCCGTACGCCCCAGGGTGTCTGTAATCGGTTCAAGAAAGAGCTCTCCCCGGTCCTCCTCGATAAGCGCCATGGACTTGGCCATGTCAGAAATCAGCATAATAGTGGGAACCGCAACATGTTTAGGCAATTGGCGTGTATGCCATTGTTCTTCTAGCCATGGCAGCATACGCAACAGTTCGAGAAATCTCAATCGGCTGGCTGACGAACTCGGCTCCGCTCCGATTTTTTGAATCATTTCGATCACTTCCTGCGAAAGGGAACCGCGCAATTCCGTTTGAGAGAGGAAGTATTCGGTTTGCTCCTGCAGGCGATTTACCGCCGCCCGGCCCAACAGGGCACCGCCTGTGCCTGTCAAATAGACAGGTATCGGACCACAATCGATCAGCAGGCCGCCTTGCCCGGGTTCGGCGAGTTTGATTGGATTACCTAATGCATCAGACAAGGCGAGATTTATGGCACCATCAACAGACAGGCCGGCCGTATCCCCTTTCTTATCTGACCAAATCACCGCCATCCAATGGGCGTCTTTTCTGAAAAGCAGTGTTTTGGCGCTTCCATCGGCGAGATGTCCGCCCACAAAACTCTGTCCGGAAAACTGCAACGCAAGCCCGTTGAGATAGGCCATGATTTCCTGAACACCCATGTCATCAGCCACGAGAGCGGCATTCAATCCCAGATCGGACGCACCGGCGGCGCGATGCTGAAAGAAATGGTAAAGGAAACTGCATGCCTGCTCATCGGCGCGCGGGTACCACCCGGGACAGGAGACGTGGATTTGGGTGCCTTCCAATCCATATTGCGCAGCGATATACCGTATTCTTTGCACCTCGGCCGGATTTGGCCATCGATCGGACACCAGCGACACATGCCGTGCGGGCATCCGCGGGGCTTGTCCCATGATCCTGGCGAAATCATTGGCATCTTTGACGACTACCGACATACTCGCCGGACAAACCGTTGTCCGAAACGATTCCATTAAGGCGCCACATTCCGCTTCTATGCCCCCGCATCCGGTTTCAAATCTCAAAATGTGCTCGCAGCGCGCATCAATGACCGGTTTAAGATAGTCCGGCACCCGGCGCAAATCATCCGGAGCCAACGACAAGACGATATGCAGCCCCAGGCGGACGGTTTCCTCGCTCAGCGCCTCCAGATACTCGTTTCCCGCGGCAAAATGAATCGTTTCTATGCCCACACTTCGCACCGACGCCAGGGAACAGGTGTCACGGCCGCCGCCGCAATGGGCGTACACGGGTATGCTGCGCAGGGAAGCGGGACGGTCAATACGGCAGTATCGCAATGCTTTTTGATAGGGTGTGTCACCGCAGGTTAAATTAATTTCAACTGTAAAGTATCCCCTCTCCTGCGGGGCATCCTGAACAGCATACCAATACCCGGTTTTTGCATGTACATAAAAGGGTTTTAGTGCCACCTCGATTTTCTTGTCATGGTGACTGGGCAGGAAACTCAAGGTTCCGGACACCTGTCCCTCTTCCTCCGAATATACCTCGAGTATCAGGGGATCGTCGCAATAAACAAAGGGCATCGGCTGATCCGGCGCCAGAGTGACTTCAACGGCGGCCGGCATGGAAAACATGAGTAAACAGGCAAGCATCATATTAATTCACCAAAAACGGGTTTGAAACCCGTTCCTCACCAATTGTGGTTACAGGCCCGTGCCCACTATACACAACAGTATCATCATCCAAATCGAGCAATTGCTCCCGTATACTTTTAAGAAGTTGCGTCATGCTTCCCCCGGGAAGATCCGTTCTCCCTACACTGCCCGCGAACAACACGTCGCCGACAATCGCGACCCCCGGGGTAACCAGCACGATGTGACCGGGAGAATGCCCCGGTGTATGCCGAACCTGAAAAACGGTGGCGCCCAATTCAACAGTATCGCCATGCTCCAGAAAGCGGTCCGGTTCGGGTGAGGCCGGGAAAGGCACCCCAAACATTCTGCCCTGATCGGGAAGGGACCGCAACAGGGGCAGATCTTCCCTGTGGCATAACAGGGGCGCCTTTGTTACGTTTATCGTATCGGCATTACCGCCACAATGATCACAATGGCAATGAGTATTAATGATCATCTTAACGCTGCAATCGGACAAATACTTTTTTAACTCGGACGTAAGCTCGCCCGGGTCGATGACGATGGCCTCATCGCCCTCCTTGAGCACATAACAATTGGTATAAAACGGGGTAACCGGGAATAACGCGATCTCCACAACAATGTCCTCCTTGACAAACAAAAACTACCTTTGCCGTACCACGACCGACGCAGGCGTGCCGCTGGACAACAAACGCCCTATTGTAACAAAAAACAGGTGGTATCCTCCCCCACGAACAAAAAAGGCATATCGACCCGTCTTCTGAACCTACTATCTGTGATTCATTTATTCTATAGCGCCAGGGTTTATATCAGTATTTTCATCTGTTGATTTACGTTCCGCCTCCTCAAGATAAAATCGGGCACAATCCAGAAAGGGATATTGCTCGAGTATAGATTTCCACTCTTCCCTGCATCGCGAAATACTGCCATACTTCAGAAAGAACTGGTTGAGCCGGGCAAAAAACACGAAAGAATCGGGATACAAGTCTATCAAGGCCAGACATTCTTGACGGGCCTTTTCCGGTTCTCCTTTTCTTTCCAACGCTTCCGCCAGCAGGAAAGTAAACTGGATGCTTCCAGGCTGCCGTAATAATGCCTCACGCGCCAGGGCCTCCGCCCGAAGCGGATCTTCCTCCCCCCTTATTTTCATCTCCTCGAGGAAGGGGTTGAACCCTTCATAAAGGGTATAAGGGCTCCATATACCGCCCGACTGCGGCAAGACAAGTGCCTGGAAATCCAGGAATTGCTCCGACCGATCCGGCACGGCCATATTGACCAACAGTCCGAAACCGTCCAAATCCACCGTCTGATAATAGCCGTCGAAAAAAACGGCCTGTTCTTTGGGCAACGACAGGCCGACAAAATGATTCCAGTCGGTGCAGGTGGAAGTTTCATGCACGGGAAAATAATACTTGAAATCCGTCGGGCTGACCGGAGTTGTAAATCTGTAATTCGCGCGGGAACTGAAATCCCAGGAAAGTCCCTCCCACTCGTAAACAATACGGATATCCAAGGGCCTATCTACCTGTTTAAAGGCAGCCGCCATACAGCGCGTTTCTATAGCCACAATCAACCCGTCTGTCTGGCATAAATGGCATGCGCGACCTTCCTGGGGGATAAAAAGGATCCTGTCGTTCCAAGTTGTGGTGCGATAAGGCAACGATCTCAGGGGTGCCTCGGCGTACTGCCTTCGCAGGTCGCCCACCGTGCCGGATTGCCACCACCGCGCGGCGGTGAGGGGCGCGTAAAGCATGAGACCCGCAGCCAGGGCAAACCCCATCCCCTTCAGTACCCCTTTGAGGCAATTCCCCGCGATGCCGGACTTTGTTCGACTTTTTCGGCAACGCCAGATACCGATGCCACCCATTACCAGCCCCATAAGTTGACTGGCAACCAGACCCGCGAAGAAGTAGGGCAGAAAACTCATATGAAACGCATGCCTGAAAGCGAACTGAAGGCTGAGACAACCACAAAAGTAAAGAACCATGACGAGCATGAGCCAGGCCTGCAGCGGTTCGCGAAACGCCACCAGCAGCATCCCAGCGGCCATCAGCCCAATCCCCCAACTCTCCACCTGGTGGACCGGCGGCCAGGGGGAGGCCGTAATGGCGGTGGCCATGCGCACCACGGCGGCATAGGCGCGCGCAATCATATCCGCCGGAAAAGTCCTGATGACGGCCATCACATAGGCTTGCTTCATTTCCAGGTCAAATTCAGGCTCATTACACCGTTTTCTGTAGACGTCCTCGGCGAATGTCACCCCCCTGCGCGCGCAATCATGAGCTTTCATCGTGCAATACAGGTCATTCAACAGGTAATGTTTTTCATACGAAGCGGGATGGATAACCCCGAGTTCATGATCGGAATAGGATGCAAAGCCCATAATGGTGTCATGAGCCGCGACATACCCGTCCCTGAACAATGCCTTGTGGACAGGCCATCCTGATGCAACGAAAAGAATCGCAATCATCGCCGCGGCGGCGGGGCGCCGCCAGAAAGACAGGCTACCTGGTTGAAGGCGGCAGACACAGATGAAGAAAATAGCCGCGGGAAGAAAGACCACCATGTCACGCCTGAATCCGATTCCAACGCCCAGCAGCAGTCCGGCCACCGCCGCCAAAGCCAGGTAACGGCGAGTGGTAAGCCTGTACTTTATGGCCGTCCCCAGAACGAGTATCAGCGCAAGTATAAACGGCGCCTTGACGAAATCACGCAAAATCGGCAGGGTCCATAACACCGCCGGCGCGAAGATAAAGGCCGTCGCGGCAGCGAGACTGAACACGGGATTCATCGCCAGCCGGCAAATGCCATAAACGGCGATCGCAGCAAGAAAGAAATAGAAAAGGATAAGAACCTTTACGGCGTCCCAGTTCACCCCGAAGATTCGCCAGACGCCTGCCACACTATATATCAGATACCGATGGTATTCCTGAAAAGGGTGCAGCGGCCGGATTTCAAGACTGTCCCGGATCAGCTCCGGATCAAAGGCCTGCGCACGGAAATCCAGGAAAGCGCGCAGTTCCGGAAGTTCAGAAGGCTCCACATTTGTAAAGCCCCTGCCGCCGTTCAGCATAATGGCGGGCACAAAAAGGTCATTGGAAAGGGAAGCCGCCGGGCCAGTCCACCCCTCTAAACGCGCAGAACCCGCCTGCCAGACCAAAACACCCACAATGACTGCACAGGCAAGTTCCATCCCGATTCGGATGGTAATTCCCAATTTATTTTTCATGGATCGTTTTCTATTCAAGCGGATGAATAACGCCGCCCAGATCCTCAAAGATTAAGGAGGAATCGCCGTGAAAGAAATCCGTGGCGGCAAAAGTGGCCCGGTCTATCTGGACCTCAACGACCCTTGTCGGCGGTTTTCCGGAATCTTTGTTTTCATCCAGAAAGATATATCCGCGAAATCCAATGGCAGCCAGCGCGACGGCAGTATCAACGGCAAAAAGTTCGTAAAACACAGACAAGGGCAACTCATGGAGCAAGCGGGCATACAAGGAGTTCCGCTCCCCCTCAGTCAAAATAATTTCGTGAAACAGGTCATCCTCTTCGTTATAGAGCACCCGCGCCAGCCTGGGCAAAGCGCGTAAAGGCGGCATCAGATAATCGATGATAAGGGCCCTATTGTTTACATAGTAGTCCAATTCGAAACTATGGGGAAAACAGAATGGATAAGAGAAATGGGCAAGCGCCATGTCAAAATAATCAAGGACGGCATGGGGTTCATGCTCAAGATAAGCCGCTTTTTTGTGTTCCACCATGCGTATGCACGCCTCGCGTTCACGCATAAAAACGGCGTTACCCTGTTCCCAGGCCTGTACCTGGCGCTCGTGTTGCGCTTTCCGTGCGTCAACGGTGCTCTTGTATTGAAGCAGTTGCTGCTGGTAGGCATGTTTTATCTGCGCACACATGCGTTCCCATTGGGCATGGACGGCTTCAAAACGGGCGCGCGCCTCTTGTTCCTTCTGAAGGCGCCTCCCCGGCCTCAAGGAATCCATCGTTTCCAATTTGGGCTGAAAAGTACTGTCGGTCGGACTGGGTTCGCGCGGCAGCAGGGGCCTGGCCGGGGGAGGCGGAAGATCATTCAACTCCGGCTTTGGGAAGGGATATTCCGCGCAACTTTTAAAGAATTCCCAATCGAAATTGGCGCCCGCTTCAAGTCTTTGGGCCAGGACATTGTAGGCGGCATTGAGTTCATACTGGGCGATATTGGTACGCCCCTCGGCAATCTTATGTTTCTGGCCCACCTTCAGCCCGGAGCGCTTGCCGTTCATTTCCAGGCCCAGTTTCTTGTGCTTCAGCGCCGCCCGCTCCTGCCACTGATCCGCCCAGATCATCTCCTGCAGGGTCGCTTTATGGATGGCAAATTCCGGTGTGTCGGAAGAGATATTCCGATGCTTGTTCATTTGCGCGCATTGCACCGGAAGACGATAGCGCTTCAGGCCGGAAGGAGTCGTATAGGTATTTACTGTTGATTTATCGTACATAGCAAACACACCGGCGACACGCTCGCCGGCCCCGTTCCGAATACCTCTGGTTTTGACTTAACACGCGCTTCGATGTACGACGCAGTTCCTTTCATTTCGGGCTTCCCTTCTCCACCCGTACACTATATCATGAATCCTGTTTTATTTTACCTGTATTGATATCCGTTTCCAAATTCCACCCATGATGCAGCGGGCCCGTTCCAGAGCCAAGGCCAAGATGCATGCCATGTAAAATGGCGCAGGTCAAATAGTTTTTGGCCAGATGAACCGCCCGGGGAACCGATTCACCCAATCCCAGGAAACAGGCAATGGCCGCCGAGTAGGTGCAGCCGGTACCATGGGTATGCACGGTTTGCAGGCGTTCAGCCGTGAAGGTAGTAATTGTGTCACCGTCAAAGAGATAATCCACGGCCGTTTCCGCTTGCAAATGCCCCCCTTTCAGCAACACGAACTCCGGCCCCATGCCGTGCAATATATGCAGCGCCCGCGTTATCTCCTCTGCGGTTTCAATCCTTATTCCGGAAAGAACCTCGGCTTCCGGGATATTGGGGGAAAGCACGGCGGACAAGGGCAACAACAGGCGTTTCAGGGCTTCCACAGCGTCTTGTTTCAGCAAGGCCGCGCCGCTTTTGGAAATCATTACGGGATCCACCACGACAGGAGCGCTTTTGTAGCGTCTCAAACCGTCCGCGACCGCCTCAATAATCGCTTCACTGGAAAGCATGCCGGTTTTGACCGCGTCAACGCCAATATCCTCAAACACGGCTGCAATCTGGTCCCGCACGCACGGGGCCGGCACTTCATGTATGGCACGGACGCCCAGGGTATTCTGGGCGGTAATGGCCGTGATGGCCGTCATTCCATAGCATCCAAGGGCGGTGCAGGTTTTCAGATCGGCCTGTATTCCGGCCCCGCCGCCGCTATCGCTGCCGGCAATGGTCAGGATCCGTGCCGGTTTAACTCGCCGGTTTAACTCCGAATGCATTATGAATTGCCGCTTTTTTTCGTTCTCACCGATTTTTTTGCCGGGGCTTTTCTTTTCCGCACCACCCTCGTACCTTTTTTCTCAGCGGCTTCCAGAAGAAGCGTCACTGCCGACTCCAGGGTGACTTCATCGGCGGATACCGTTTTCGGAAGGGAGGCGTTTACCTTGCCGTCCGTCACATAAGGTCCGTACCGTCCCTCGTACAGTTCTATGGCGCTTTCATCCTCGCTTTTTTCGCGCAGGGTGCGCAGCAGTTTCTTGGCGCCACGACTGTTCTTGGGCTGCGCAAGCATCGTTAGCGCCTCTTCCAGAGTTACGGTGAACAAAAGGGAGGCGTCCAGACTGCGGAAGTCACCATCATGCACCACGTACGGGCCAAAGCGTCCAATGCTGACCGTCACGGGTTTGCCTGTTTCCGGATGCACGCCGAGTTCACGGGGAAGATTCAGCAACTGCAGCGCTTTTTCAAAGGATACGTCGTCGGGTTTCATGCCCCGGGGCAGACTTACCCGCTTAGGTTTACCCTCTTCGTCACCCTCCCCGCGCTGCACATAGGGCCCGTACGGCCCCTCAAGAAGAAATACCCGTTTCCCGGTCGTCGGACACGTACCCAGCCCCTCTTCCCGCTGGGCTTTGCTGCTCAGTATCTCAAGCGCCCTTTCCGCATTCAGTTCATCGTAATACACCTTCTCCGGAATAGACGCGGAAACGGTTTCCTCCCCCTGGCCGCATTGCAGAAAGGGGGTTGTTTTCCCAAGGCGTATGACAATCTTGTTTCCATTTTCGTCCGCGCCGATAGGAATGGCGGGAAATTCAATGGACTCAAAGGAGCGTTCCACCCGCGGCTTAAGACCGTTATCCTGACGGGGCGAATCCCCGTAATAAAAAGCCTTCAGGAAGGCAAGCCAGTCCTGCCTTCCCTCGGCGATATCGTCCAGGGTGTCTTCCATGCGCGATGTAAATCCGAGATCCACATAGTCCGAGAAATGCTCCCGCAACAGGAAGATGACGGCAATACCCAGGTAGGTCGGCGCCAGGGCGGTGCCCACGCGTTCCACGTATCCCCGCTGCTGAATCACCGCCACCGTCGGCGCATAGGTCGAAGGGCGCCCGATGCCTTCCTCCTCCAGGCGCCGCACCAGCGAGGCTTCCGTATACCGGGCGGGAGCCTGGGTTTCATGGGAGACGGGCGTCAGGTCATTCAGGAAAATATCCGCATCGCTGGACGCCGCCACGGTCATACCTTCCTGTATCCGGGGCAGTTCACTCTCTTTCTGACGGTCGTTCATGACCTTAAGAAAACCCGGAAACAACACCACGGAGCCGTTGGCCCGCAGAACCGCGGAATTCCCCGCCCCCTGCGCCGCAATATCCACCGTAGTGCGCATGACCCTGGCATCCGCCATCTGGGAGGCGATGGTGCGGTTCCAGATTATCTGGTACATGCGTAATTCGTCCCGATTCAGATAGCGGGCCAGTGAATCCGGCGTGTGATGAAGATGGGTGGGACGAATCGCTTCGTGCGCTTCCTGGGCCATCTTTGATTTTGTCGTGTACTGGCGGCGCGTATGATGGTCCTCGCCGTAGTGCTTTTTAATGAATGCCGCCGCATCCTGCAGGGCTTTCTCGCTCAGCACCACGGAGTCCGTACGCATGTAGGTAATAATACCCTCGCGTGTGCCTTCGCCGATGTCCACCCCTTCGTACAGTTTCTGGGCGATCTGCATGGTTTTGCGGGGCGAGAATCCGAGAAGACTGCTCGCCGCCTGCTGCAGCGTCGAGGTGATGAAAGGCGGATAAGGACGCAGGGCGCTTTCCTTCTCCTCCAGGGAGGACACCCGCCACGGCGTTTCGGCGCGCAAGGACTCCACCAGCGCCCGTATTTTCTTTTCATCCAGCCAGACCGGCGTGGAACCGTTTCCTTCTTTCAACCGACCTGTTGCCTGGTCAAAATCCTTGCCGCCCGCAATACGCTGCCCATTGAGGCTGACCAGGGTTGCCTTGAATGTCTTGTCGTCCCGGGTCAGTTCCGCCTCCGCGTCCCAATATCCGGCCTTGACGAAAGCGCGCCGTTCCTCTTCGCGTTCCACAACGAGACGCAGCGCCACGCTCTGAACCCGGCCGGCGCTCAGTTTTCCCCTGATTTTACGCCACAACACGGGCGACAGTTCATACCCGAAAAGGCGGTCCAGTATGCGCCTGGTTTCCTGGGCGCGAACCAGTTGGTCATTAACGGCACGGGGCGAACCCATCGCATCTTCAATGGCTTCCCGGGTAATTTCATGGAAGGCGATACGTTTTACGGGAACCTTCGGGTGAAGCACTTCAAGCAGATGCCAGCTGATGGATTCCCCTTCACGGTCCTCATCGGTGGCCAGTATGACCTCTTCCGCTTCCTTGCTGTACTTCTTCAATTCGGCAATCTGGCGCTTGCTATCCTTTTGTATTACGTAAATGGCGGAGAAATCCTCATCCACATTGACGCCAAGACGCGACCAGGAGGCATTTTTGAACTCTTTGGGTATTTCGCTGGCCGATTTCGGCAGGTCGCGCACATGGCCATAACTGGCCAGCACTTTGTAATCTTTGCCCAGAAATTTGCCAATCGTTGTCGCCTTCGCGGGCGATTCCACAATAACAAGTTTCAAAATATGGATTCCTCTTGGTGAAGATAAGGCCTTAAGACAACATGAAATTCCGGCGGCAACGGGCGCCGCCTGCCCGCCAGACGGAAGAAAGACTTACGAAAACTATGGTTAAGTCCGAGGAAACGAAAATATACACCAGAACGCCCTGAAAAAACAACCCCTCCTTTGAAAGACCCGATTCCAAGAGCACTAAATCATCGGATAATGCTATTTTTTGCTTGTGGTCTTGGTTATTTTTAGTAAGGATCATCAGCATGCAATATGCTAATTTTTAAGATAGGATCTCCGCTTGATCTTCTCCCCCATTTCCTGCATAATTAGAACCAGAGAAGACCCTCGTTTTCACACCTCAATCCGAAAGGATTCTCCCATGAAAGCCGACCTTGACTGTCTGGAGTGTATCGTTAAACAGGCCCTGCGCGCCGCCCGAATTGCCGGTGACGATCCGGTAAAGCAACGCCAGGTGATCGACCGTGTTGTCGCGGACATACCCGGTATGGATCTGAACGATTCTCCGGCGGTTTTATCGCTGAACGCCTATCGCTATGTGCATGAAATATTTGGTGTTAGTGATGCCTACCGCGCGATGAAAGAAGAACAAAACCGCATGGCCCTTTCCCTTGAACCGGAACTGGAAACTCTGATTCAGACAAGTGCGGAACCCCTGATTACGGCCATTCGTCTGGCAGCAGCCGGGAATATTATTGATTTGGGTATTTTGCAGTCCCACGAAATCGACCCGCACAAGGCGATCAACCAGGCCATGTCGGCCCCCCTCGCCCTGGAACACACCGACCTCTTTCTCCGCGATCTTGAGCATTGCACCGACCTTCTCTATCTGCTTGACAACGCCGGAGAAATCGTTTTCGACAAGGTGCTCATACGGGAACTCGTCAAGCACACCCAGGTAACCGCCGTGGTGAAGGGCGGGCCCATTATCAATGACGCCTGCCTGGCGGACGCGGAACAGGTGGGGCTGACCGAAGTCTGCGAGGTAATCGACAATGGCGGCGCTTTTGTGGGATCGCCCTTAAAATTGATTCCGCCCGCGTTCCTGGAACGAATGCAGCGCGCGGACATCATCCTGGGCAAAGGGCAGGGCAATTATGAAACCGTGGATGATTTCAACGGCAACGTCTACCTGTTATTGAAGATGAAGTGCCCTATTGTGGCCGGACACTGCGGTGTTCCGCTGGGCAAAGCGGCCTTCGTTTCCACCCGGGCGCGAGGGCTTTCTGCCTGATAATCCGCCCTGAGTAAACGGCTTCCGCACAAGACTTCCCGTAGTGAACATTTTCACCTGAACCTGGGTATAAGCAATTCATTTCCAACCAGATAACAGAGGAAGATGGTCGCTTAATTGTGGATGCCATCATGATTCCGATGTCTTGCCCTCATCCATTGTGTCGCCCAAATGTCGCAAGTTGTGTCGCAAGATTGTCGTTAGTTGTGTCGCAAACATTGTCGCAAACATGTCGCAAACATGTCGCGAAGATTATGTCCCTGCTACCAAGCGGTAAATGAGTTGGTGGGTCTCACCTTCGGCCAACGCTTATGGCTACTCTTCGAACACGGGGCCAAAACCACAGCAATCGCGCGTGGTTAGGCTAGTGAGTCCAAGAACCGCTGTAGCCACCTGAATCCGGAGGGTAAAACTTGCGAAGCCAGCCTTTATCACTCCCCGACCAATCATTGAGATACTCCAGTGCCCATCTCGGGAAAGCATCATCTTCGGAATGCTTCCGTATTTCAAATAGTTGGGCCTCCAACAGTTCCACAATATCTGCCTGAGAAACAGACCGCACATTCTGCCTGACAAAAACACTGTGCAAAAAACTCGCCACCAGCGGCGCATAATCAGATCGCAGCAGTCGGCATGCAGGCTGGTTCTGCTTCAAGAGACTACGCTTCGTCCGGGACTTCGCCCGGAAGAAGTGGCGCCTTTGGCGCAACCGAAACGCAGCATCTCAGTCAGAAACAAACACGTGAAACACACCCGTATCAACGTATTTATCGTTTCATTA
>Ga0123335_1002855_pt1 | contig 25024 bp, 17 predicted proteins | sample BiotimSIPDNA_2_FD_89707 | JGI IMG/M metagenome (GOLD analysis project Ga0123335, IMG submission 89707) | Anaerobic biogas reactor microbial communites from Washington, USA - Biogas_R2 time_0 SIP DNA | ecosystem: Engineered > Bioreactor > Anaerobic > Unclassified | place: Washington, USA...
AAAAATCAAAAAGAAAAGTTCGCGCAGATTCACGCAGATTGAAAAGCGCGGATTCACGCGGAATTGTAAATTGCATGTAGGCTTGTTTTTTTCTGCGATAATCTGCGAAACGATCAGCGAAGATCAGCGGGAAAAATTTAAAAGAAAAATTTCGCGCAGATACTCGCAGATTGAAAAGCGCAGATTCACGCGGAATGGAAAATTGCTTGTGATATTGGTTTTTTCTGCAGTTATCTGCGAAACGATCTGCGAAGATCAGCGGGAAAAATTTAAAAGAAAAATTTCGCGCAGATACTCGCAGATTGAAAAGCGCGGATTCACGCGGAATGGAAACTGCTTGTGGAAATTGTTTTTTTCTGCGATAATCTGCGAAAGGATCAGCGAAGATCAGCGGGAAAAATTCCTGATAAAATCAGAAAGGCAACCCACCGGCTGCCTTTCATAAATTACTAACGCAATTGTCTAACCCATAATCACTCTTACTTGATTATGCTACTTAATATACTAACGTAGCGGGTGTAGCCCTTAAACAAGGGTGGCTTATTTTGATGAAATTTTATCGATTTATAACCTGTACAGGACGAATTGATTTATCAGCCCATCAATACTTTTACATCATTCACATCAAGTAACTCATCCATCCTGATTTTATTACCATTTACTCTCTTACCGTTCAATTCCAGATACTTTATTCCTTTCTGCACACGTTCAGGATTCTCAACGCTTATCCTGATTTTCTTACCCCTGAAGATTCTTTCTGCGCTGAAGCCGTCCCATTTTTCAGGAATGCAGGGATCGATGACCAGTCCGTCGTAATCTGGTCTGATTCCGAGGATATACTGTGCAGCAGCATAGTATGCCCAGGCGGTGGTCCCGCTTAACCAGGGATTTCTGGAAGCGCCAAAGCGTTTGCTGTACCTGCTGTTTGTTGTTTGTGCATATACGTAAGGTTCTGTTTCCCTTATTTCGGCCGAGGTATTATAAGCCGATGGCAGGTAGGCCCTGTAATATTCATATGCATTATTGCCATTTCCCAGTATGGCCTGTGCCATTACAGCCCATCCCTGGGTATGGCAGAAAATGGCGCCGTTTTCTTTCATCCCCTTATTGAAAAAGGGTGCTTTGATCACCGATGGCTCAGTCTTTTCATATGGCGGGTCAACCAGTGCGATTCCATATTCCGAAAACAGGTATTTATCGACCATGGCCATCACTTTTTCTGCCCTGTTTCCTGTTGCATGGCCGCTCAGCACTGCCCATGTCTGCGGGTTCAGAAATATTTTGCCTTCATCGTTTTCGTGAGAGCCAAACTTCAGTCCGTCGTGCCGGTAGGCCCGCAGGTACCAATCACCATCCCAGGCAAATTTTTCAATATTTTCGTCGAGGATGGCCATATTTTTTTCAGCCCATTCAATTTCCTGTTTTTTGTCAAGCAGTGCACATATTTCAATATAGGCAGAGAGTGCAAACCTGAGCTGCAGAGCCACAAATACAGTCTCGCCTTTCTGGCCGAGCTGAAGGCAATCATTCCAGTCGGCGGCAAGTCCGCAGGGCAGGCCATGGCTTCCCGATCTTTCCAGGTTAAATTCTATGGCGCGCCTTAGATGGCCCAGCACGGTATCTGTTCCTTTATCAGCATAGGGGAGGACTTTTTCATAAAAGCCGATATCGCCGGTTTCTTTCACAAAAGCCGGGACAGTATTAAAAAGCCACATGCAGTCGTCGCTACGGTACTGAGTTTCCTCCGGTGCTTTTTCTTTACCGGGTTTGTGAGCAAAAGGTTTAACTACAGGCATAGCTCCTCCTGTGGATGCCTGACCTGTGATCATCAGTTCGAGACGTTTACCGGCTTCATCAGGGATGTTATGAAGAATGCCGATCATATCCTGCACCGTATCGCGGTATCCCAGCCCGTCCCTTTCGCCGCTGTAAATCAGACTTGCTGCCCTGGACCAGGCATAGGTGATGAGATTGTTGAAAGGGTTCCACATGTTGATCATGCTGTTAAAATCCCTGTCGGGGGTCACGGCAGTAAGCCCTTCGATCCTTGAATGCCAGTAATTTTTCAGTTCATCCAGTGCTTTTCTGATTTTTTCAGGATTTGAAAATTCCGCGAGGGCCTTTTCTCCTTCATTATCAGCGGCCCCGATACCAAGTACCACTGTAAATTCCCGGGTTTCTCCCGGCTTGAGATCCAGGTCAACCTGCAGGCTGCCGCAGCCGTTATCCCCTTCGGTAACACTGTTGCTGCATTGGCCTTTTACAACTGCTTCCGGATTATTATAGGAACCGTAAATTCCAAGAAAATTTTCACGGCAGGAATCGAAACCGGTTACCTCAGCACCTGTAATGCCGATGAAAGAATGTCGTGCCTGGTCTTTTTCCTGGAAATTATCAGGTTGCGGGGGAATAAAAAGATTCGATCCGTGATCGATGATGCCATTTAAGAATGCAGTTCTTATGATGTATTGTGTATACTGCAGGTTATTCATATCGTCGAGGGCGTTCCAGTTGCATGCAAATTCTACATAAGTAAATAACCTCAGCTTCCTGTTTCGGGCGCCTGCATTGGTAATTTTTACATGCCAGCATTCAAATTTTTTACCGAGAGGTACAAAATATAATGTCTCGCTTTGAATATCAGTATATTCTGAAGTGATGGCTGTATATGCTGATCCATGGCGGCATTCCGATTTGTACCTATCTAGTGGTTTCCCGACAGGTTGCCACGATGCAGACCAGTAATCACCGGATTCCTGGTCACGAAGGTACAGGTATCTTCCCGGCTGGTCCATCGGTACGGAATTAAACCTCAGCCTTAAAAACCTTCCCTGGGCTGATGAATTGTAGAAACTATATCCTCCTGCATTGTTGGTGATTATGGCACCATATTCCGTTGAACCCAGGTAGTTACTCCACGAACGGGGTGTATCAGGCCTGGTTATCACATATTCTTTCCTCTCGTCGTCGAAATATCCGAATTGCATGTTTTAGAATATTACAGTTTTTAAAGTTATGATGAGTTTGATCTGTTAACCCATTATTACGGTAATCGTATTTTTGTCTTTCAGCATCGAAAAAGGTATGAAACCGGAGTCAAGGTCATTACCATTTACTGATATGGCTTTAACTCCTTTCTCAGCACCGGCATCATTGGTAATATCAATTTCAAGGTTTTTGCCCCTGAAACGCCTTGTAATCTTAACTTTTTTCCATTCTGAAGGGATACATGGGTCTATGGTTATTCCGTCATATTCCGGCCTGACACCCAAAATATACTGTGATGCTGCATAAAAAGCCCAGGTTGCCGCACCGGTAAGCCATGGCAGTCTTGACGCCCCGAACCTCGGGCTGTATTTGCCATGTGTTGACTGGCTGTATACATAGGGTTCTATTTCACGAATTTCTGCTTTGGTATTGTATGCTGAAGGCATGTAAGCGCGGTAGTATCTGTAAGCCTGGTTACCATTTCCATACATGGTTTCGGCCATCACTGCCCAGCCCTGGATATGACAGAAAATACCTCCGTTTTCCTTTGTACTTGCATTGAAAAGGGGCGCTTTAATAACATCCACATCGGTTTTCGTGTAGGGAGGATCGATGATCATCAGGCCATAATCCGTGAAAAGATGTTGACGGATGTTATCAAGGACGATCCTTCCCTGTTCGGGATTAGCATGTCCGCTCAGCACGGCCCATGTTTGCGGGTTCAGCCAGAGGTTCCCTTCCTCTGAGTCTTTTGAGCCGAATTTAAGTCCGTCCCACCGGTAGGCACGGATATAACGGTCGCCTTCCCAGGCATACTTTTCAATTTTTTCATCCAGTTCTTTTAGCTGGCCTTCCGCCCATACGGTATCATCCTTCTTATCAAGAATACTGCAGATCTCTGCATAGGTTTCCAGTGCATAGCGGAGCTGGAAGCTGACAAAGATGGATTCTCCTTTTTGGCCGAGCATGAGGCAATCGTTCCAGTCGGCAAGCAGACCGCATGGCAGTCCATGCATACCCGTTCGTTCCAGGTTGAATTCAATGGCACGTCGCAGATGCCCCAATACGGTAGCTTCTCCTTTGTCGGCAAAAGGCAGTATTTTATTAAAGAAATCAATATTTCCTGTTTCTTTAACATAGGCAGTTACCGTATTGAACAGCCACAGGCAGTCATCGGAACGGAACTCTTCTTCTGCCGGAGCTTTCTCCTCTCCCGGTTTATGACTGAAAGGCCTTACCACCGGCATAGCTCCGCCTGAAGAAACCTGTCCTGTAAGCATCAGTTCCAGCCTTTCAACGGCTTCCCCGGGAATAGAATGCAGCACGCCGAGGATATCCTGGACCGTGTCGCGATATCCCAGACCGTTGCGCTCACCGCTATAAACAAGGCTCGCAGCACGCGACCATGCATAGGTGATGAGGCAATTATACGGTCCCCACATATTGAGCATGCTGTTCAGTTCTTTATCTGGGGTTTCTACGGTCATGCCCTCCAACCGGTGGTGCCAGTGATCTTTCAGATTTTTAAATTCCAGCGCTACTTTACCCGGTGCACCAAATTCTTTAACTGCATTCCTTCCCTGGACTTCGGCAGTACCAAAACCCATCAGGAATGTCAACTCCTTCTCTTCTCCTGGATCCAGGGTCATATCAGTCTGCAGGGAGCCGCATCCATTGTCGCTTGTGGCAACAGAACCTGAACATTCGCCACGCTCGACAGCCAATGGATTGTGATAGGAGCGGTAAGGTCCTAGGAATTTTTTCCTGTCGGTATCGAATCCTGTAATTTTACCATTGGCAAGTCCCAGGAATGTATGCCGGCCCTGACCGCCTTCTTCGGGATTACCGGCATCGAAATTCAGGTTTACATTGGTGCCATGGTCAATAATTCCATCAACAACTTTCATGGCCATGGTATACTGCGTGTATTGCAGATTTACAATATCGAGCCACTGGTTCCAGTGTCCTGTGTATTCCACATAGGTAAACAGACGAAGTTTACGTTTTTGGTTGCCAGAATTTTTTACTATTATGTTCCACACTTCAAATGTTTTCCCCAGTGGAACAAAATAAGTAGTTTCTGAAATAATGTGATCATATTCAGAGGAGATGATGGTATAAGCTGTGCCATGTCGGCAGACAGAACGGTATTTTTCAAGGGGTTTTCCGACAGGCTGCCAGGAGGCTGACCAGTAATCACCCGAATTCATATCGCGAAGGTAAATATACCTGCCGGGCTGGTCCATGGGAATTGTATTGGGGCGCAGGCGCAAAAACCTGCCATCGGCTGCCGAATTGTAAAAGCTGTATCCTCCGGCGTTGTTGGTAATAATTGCCCCGTAAGTTGTAGATCCCAGGTAATTGCTCCACGATTCAGGAGTATCAGGCCGTTCTATTACATATTCCCTGTTTTTATCATCGAAATAACCGTATCTCATATTTTCCAAATAACTGAAAAGGGCAACTTTTGCAAAGCTAAGATGCCCATTTCTGATTAATAATTATAAAATTTAATTTTTAGGTTCTGCCAATCTTCTTCTTTCCTGAAGTTCTTCAGTGATCTTCAAAACTTTTTTATCTGTCAGCGGATATGCCATTGATATGATGATCGATAACAAGCCCACACCGGCAGGAATTAATGTAAATAACAACAGGAGGCCCCTGACACTTTCAAAAGATTGTACTTCATTTGGTTTGAAACCCAACTGCGCCATAAGTGTAAGTGCAACAAAGGCGCCCAGGGCCCAACCGATCTTTTGCGACATTGTTGAAGCTGAAAAGATAAGTCCTGTTGAACGTATTTTTTGTTTCCATTCTCCATAATCAGCAGTATCTGCATACATTGCCCAAATTAAGACACTGAGAGGGCCGCCTGTTATAGAGCCTGTTATCTGGAAAAAGAAAATCAGGCCTAACTGCTCAGGTTTCAGGAAGTATACGATTCCGGTGCTGAAAATAGCAATAAGGAATATTAATATAAATGCTTTTTTCTTTCCAACGATCTTTGCAAACCAGGCAGCAATAAGAACTCCTATGAAAGCTGAAATCTGCCCGATGGTATTATATGCCGATGCCAGTGTTTCAAAATCATATGTCCCTGCACCCAGAAAAGGAAGATTAAGGTCCTGTGTCCCTATGAAATATTTGAAATAATGAACTGTTACACTGCCACGTACTGCCACGAAAAGTATAAAGGTTAAAGTGACTGCGAGAAGGATTAACCAGGGAGTGTTGGTTACAAGATTCAGCAGATCTTTTTTTACTGATGTCACCTGGGATTTCGGAGGTTGTACTCTTTCACGTGTAGATTTGAATGCAATGAAAAAGAATATTATGGCAGCAACACCGATTATTATAAAAGATCGCTGCCATCCTTTTGCGGCGCTTATCACTTCAACATTGTATGTAAGTTCCTCATTTTCAACATCTGTGAAAAGGTCGCCGATATTCAGTGTAAAAGATTCAAATCCTTCATTCTGAACAATATTTCCCTGCTTTTGATTTATAAAAGGAGGATTGTTGCTTTCCGATTTCACAATAAACCTTACCAAATGAACCATCTGCCCTCCTCTGGAATCCCTGGCCACAATCTTCAGATCCGTAATCCCTGATCTGTTTTCCAGGAAAGAAAGCTTACTGCCGGTAACATTCGGGGTGATTACTTTTTTATTACTGCTTTCAGCAGTATAACTTAAAGCATCACCATCCGGGTCGCCAAACATACTATTCAGATCAATGGCATGATTCTCAAAACCAGTATTTAAATTGAAGATATAAGTTGAATCTTTAAGCACCGGATTTGCATTGCCTTTCAGTGATACGTTAACATTAAAAATATATTCAGTTTCTCCCCATCGTTTATCTTTTGCTGTCAGAATGATTTCTGCATTACCGACATTTTTTTCAGTGATGGTCAGTTTTTTATTTTCAATTTGTGCTGTAATAATTTCGCTATTGGTGCTTTTGGCAGAATATTCAAATTCCTGTCCCATATTTCCCGCGAAGATGTTATCGACAGAAACCTCGTAGGAGCCAAAGCCGTTTTCCAGGTCAATATCCTGAATCGGATTGACAACGACAGGCACATTATTTTCAGCAGGATTAACTTTAAAATTAAACTCCTGCTTTTGTTCCTGACCTGCTTTATCGGTTGCAGATATGATAAGACGTGCGTTACCTTTTTCACCCTCCTGAATGAACAGAGAATTACCTTCAATTTTAGCATTGATAAGAGATGTGTCCCCTTTGCCTAGTGCTTTTGCCATGGGCAGGAGCGTGGCTGAAATAATAATTCCTGCAGCAAAGGCAAACATAAATTTGACAGAAGAGACCATAGTTCTTTCTTCAGAATTTGGAGAGATAACTCCAAGCAACGAAGTATAGGGTATATTGATAGCCGTATAAAGTATCATGATGAGGTTAAAAGTCACGTACGCCCAGATTATCTTTCCTGTCATTCCCAGGTTGGGGGTTGTGAAAACAAGTACGCCTGCAATAGCGAAGGGGACGCTGATCCAAAGAAGATAAGGCCTGAATTTACCCCATTTCGTATTTGTCCTGTCTGCTATCATTCCCATTACGGGATCATTGATTCCGTCAAAGACCCTGCTTACGAGGAATATTGTTGCCGCTACTGCAGCAGGTAATAAAAATACATCGGTATAGAAATAAGTAAAATAGAGCATGAATGTCTGCCAGTAGAGTACTGATGCGAGATCGCCAAAACCATAGCCCAACTTTTCTCTCAGGGTGAGAAATTTACTATTATCGTTCATTCTTGTCGGATTTAAATTTAAGGGATGAAAGATAAACAATTTGTAAGTATTACAATGTAGCTTATGTAACATAATGCTTTCTTATATGTTACCTTTGGTGGCGCTGGATATTTAAGCTATATTTGGGACTTGATTTTTTTAAAAATCCTGACCAGGGATTATTTACAATATACGTATTTCATGGATTCAAAGATTATTTTTGGTATTAACATGAGCCACGATACAGCCTGTGCTGCCGTTATCGACGGTGAGGTGAAGGTGGCTATTGAAGAAGAACGGTTAAATGGTGTAAAGCATTGCGATGGCAATTCACGATATGGCCGCATCATCCCTTTTCTTTCCATTAGGTATTGCTGTAACCAATTGGGCATTACCCCTAATATGGTAGATTTATGGCTGGTGAATGCAGTTTATGTTTCGGCCATTGAAGCTTTAACGATGCAGATGATAGGTATTCCCAAAGAAAAAATAATGAATGTGGAACGGCCGGGTCACCACCTGTGCCATGCCTATTCAGCATATTATCCCAGTCCTTTTGACGAGGCAGCTGTTCTGATTCTTGATGTTAACGGAGGTCTTCATTTTGATAATACCAAAAAGGAGAATTATACAATTTTTCATGGAAAGGGATCGAACCTTGATCTGGTTTTTGCAGATTTCGTTGATTTCGGGGAAATCAGCATACCGGAACTATACACTATTTACAGCAGTATATTGCAGTTGAGCCCGGCGACAAAGGGAGATTATGGCAAGGATGATCCCATGCGCAGCGGAGGAAAACTGATGGGGTATGCAGCCCATTATTTCAATGAAGAATTGAGGAAGAAAAACAGCAAGGGTCTTGGAAAAATTTTTGGAAGTAATGGTAGTTTTCATGTTGAAGTACCTGATATTATTAATGAAAAGGACCACCACTATGCTATAAAAATAGAAAAGCTGATTAAATATTTACGAAGTAAGGGCAAAATATTTGACACTGATTATGATGTAAAATACGATTCTTTATTCGGGTGGGATATTAAAAAGCATGTTTTCTGGAAATATAGAAAAACACCCCTTCAGGATTTTGAAAATATAAAATTTGCTTACGAAGCCCAGCTTACACTTGAAGAATATATACTGAAAATGGCAAATTATGCCCATGAGCTTACCGGCAGCACCAATTTGTGTGTTGCCGGCGGAACCATGCTGAATGTTACTGCCTGTAACCGTATTCTGAAAGAAACCCCATTTAAAAAACTCTTTGTTCAGCCTGCAGCAAATGATGCGGGCAATGCTATAGGTGCAGCCCTGTGGGGTTACTATAAAATATATAACGGCACAAATAAATTCTATGGAAATGGAAAGGTTTATAATACTTGTCTTGGCCATCATTACGAAGAAGTGCATATTGAGGAAGCCCTGTTTAAAAAGAACTGGGCAATGCCTTTCAATGTGAAAAAGATTGAAACGGAAGATGAGCAGGTAGATGCGCTTGTCGATATTCTGGGGAAAGATGAAGTAGTATGTTTGTACAAGGGCAGGTCAGAATTTGGACCCAGGGCTCTGGGCAGCAGGAGTTTTCTTGCATCACCCCGCAAGTACGAAATGCTGAATAAGATGAATACAATTAAAGGCAGGGAATGGTACAGGCCTGTTGCACCGATCGTACTTAAGGAAGCTTTGCATGAATATTTCGATGCACCATTCGATGAGTCGCCTTACATGACAATAAACGCACATTGTAAAGAGCATACCATAAAACTGGCACCGGCCATTTGTCATATCGACAACTCGGCGAGGGTGCAGACTGTTTCGGAAGAATATTATCCGTTTCTTACTAAACTGTTGAGAAGGTTTGCAGAAGTAACCGGACAACCTCCTATACTGATAAATACTTCATTTAATATCGAAGGGCCTATAGTTGAAATACCCGCAGATGCTATCAGTACTTTTCTGAAGACCAACTATCTGGTTAGGGCATTACTTCTCGAGAATTACCTTCTGGAGTTTCCGGAAAGCGAAACTGAGTCATTAGATTAAATAATTTAGATTTCCTGAATAATTCCCAGGCCTTGTCTTAGGATCTCCGGCGGGTTGACCGTGCAATTTACTATGGTGGATGGGGTGATATTTCCATAACCCCCATCGATGACTATATCCACAAGTTTCTGATAATTCTCATATATCAGTTCGGGATCGGTAGTATATTCTATAACTTCATCATAATCGTGAATAGAGGTAGTAAGTATCGGGTTACCAAGTCGCTTTACTATTTCGATCGGAATATTGTGGTCGGGAATCCTGATGCCTACGGTTTTCTTTTTGTTCTTAAAAATTTTGGGAACATTACCGCTTGCCTCCAGAATAAAGGTGAAAGGCCCCGGCAGGTAATGTTTCATTAGTTTGAAAGTATTGTTACTGATATTACGTGCATAATTGGAAAGATGACTTAAATCGGAACAGATAAAAGAGAAATTGGCCTTCTCGACTTTTATTCCTTTTAACCTGGCGACCCTTTCCACTGCCCGTGTATTGAAAATATCACATCCCAGACCGTAAACAGTATCTGTAGGGTAGATAATGATTCCACCTTCCCTTAGAACCTCAACAACTTTTTCTATTTGTCTTTCTCCCGGGTTCCCGGGATGAATACGCATCAGCATATCAGTAGATTAATAATATTCGTATTCAAACTTTGAGAGTAATTCATATTTTGTTTTGGGATAGTAGGTGTATTCCGTAAGATACAAGCCTTTTGTGTCGACAGTATATTTCTTTACATTAAATTCCTCATCGGGAGTTCTTCTCCACTTGAATTCAACAAGATGGCCTGCTGCATCATAGATGTATTGTTTCTTTAAAAACTTTGTTTTGGATAAGGTTTCTTCATACATAGCTGTCTGATCTCCACGGGAATTATACTCATAGGTCAACCTGTAAAAGAAACTTCCTTTCCGGGTTTTTGTTTCTTCAATAATCTTTGAAGAGGCGTTATAGACGAATTTTTTCTTCTCCAGTTCCTGACCTGATATATTATAAGTGGTTTCTTCAATTATATTCCCCTTGCTGTCGTAAACGATTTTGATTTTTGAAGATAATGTGGCACCGTTCATATAAACCTCGGCATTTGTTGTATTTCCGGAGTTGTTGTACACAAGTTTTTGCTGTATTTTATTATTCAGGCTATATAAGGCTTCGGTCAATTTATTGGCAGTGTTGTACTTAAAATCGTTTTTAAAGTTTTCAGCCCCGTTAAACCCTGTTTCTTTTATCAGGTTGTTTTTTGTATCATAGGCTGATGTTTTCTTGTAAGTACTTCCCGAGCCTTCCCTTTCAAAAAGTATCCGGTTGTTATTTGCATCATATTCATATTTTTCCCAGGCCGTAACCTGGCCTGTATTATTGAGAATTTCTTTCTTGAGGATCTCTCCTGATGGGTTATAATAGGTCCTTGAAACTTTCACCCCGGTCCTGGCAGGTTTTCCATCGATGTATTTAAAATCGCTTTGAGTTTTGGTTTTGACATGGTTCCTTATAATGACCGGTTTCTCAAAATCTTCTGCCTGAGAGTATGAGAAGCTGTAAACGCAGAAAAGGAGGGTTGATATGGTAATTAATTTCTTCATCTGAAAAAAATATTCATCATTTGGTACCTTAAAATTAATTCATCTTTTCATCAAAAATAATCAGTTATTCAGAATTTCCCGGTTATCAGAATTTTCGTCAGGCAACCTTTCCTTTTCGCTGATCTTTTCTTCAGCTATCCAGCTTTCATTATCAAATCCTTCTTCATCAATTACTTCTGTTTCTGCCATCCCATATTTCCACTTACCAAAATTAGGTCCGGGGCCATATTTTTTATAATAGAATGCAAGGAGTATGCCGGAAGCCATTCCTGTAAAATGTCCTTCCCATGATACTGATTCAATGGTGGGAAAAATACCCCACACCATGCTCCCGTAAAGAAATGCAACAAGAAGTGAAATAGCCAGAAGATGGGAGTTTTTCCGGATGATCCCACTGACAAACAGAAATGAACCAAGACCGTAAATAATGCCACTGGCCCCGATATGGTATGAGTCGCGCCCAAAGGACCATAACCATAATCCATGTATGAAATAAATGAGTAAGAATATTTTTAATGAGATGGTCCTGTAGAAATAAAACAGGGCAGTGGTAAGAACGAGTAGCGGAATACTGTTATTAAAAAGATGCTCCCAGCTTCCATGGATAAGCGGAGCAAAAACAATTCCTGTCAAACCTTTTATTTCCCGGGGAAACACGCCAAGGTGAACAAAACTGATCCCAAACCAGGTTTCGATACCTTTTACAAGTATTATAATCGTAACATACAAAAAGCCGAAGTAAAGCGCCCTGCGGAATTTTAGCCGTTCTGCCTGTTGATCTTTCAATCCTGAAACTTTTTACCAAAAGTACCTTATTTTCATGTTAACCCAAAGGATGCTTAAAATGACAGACTAAATGAATTTTTTATATAAAAAAGGTTGTCTCAAAAGTCATCTGTATTTATGACTTTTGAGCAACACTTTTATTACTGCAATTATATTTATTTTATCGGGCGGAGTTTGCGGACTTGTGCGCCTGCAGCCCAGATCTCTGATTCACGCATTTGCTTGAGCTCTTTCTCAAGGAGTTCCCTGTAGTCTTTTGAACTTGTTGAATCAAGTACCCTTTTGCATTCAGCACCTGTTTTCACCTTGTTATAAAGATCTTTGAACACAGGAAGGGTAGCATCTTTAAATTTGGGTCTCCAGTCGAGGGCACCGCGTTGTGCTGTTACACTGCAATTAGCATACATCCAGTCCATGCCGTTTTCATCTACAAGACGGATGAGGCTTTGAGTAAGTTCTTCCACTGTTTCGTTGAAAGCTTCGCTCGGACTATGGCCATTTTCACGAAGTACCTGATATTGAGCATCCATAATACCTGCAAGAGCGCCCATCAGCACGCCTCTTTCACCTGTAAGGTCTGAGTAAACTTCATTTTCGAAAGTTGTGGGGAATAAATATCCTGAACCGATAGCTATCCCTAGAGCAAGGGTGCGTTCTTCAGCACGTCCGGTATAATCCTGAAATACTGCATAGCTTGAATTAATGCCGGCACCTGCAAGAAAATTACGTCTTACGCTGGTACCTGAACCTTTCGGGGCACAAAGTATAACATCGATATTCTTAGGTGGTATTACGTTGGTCTGTTCCTTGTAGGTAATTGAAAAGCCATGGGAAAAATAGAGCGCATCACCTTCGTTAAGGCACTCTTTCAGCACAGGCCATACAGCCCTCTGGGCCGCATCTGAAACAAGATATTGAATGATTGTTGCTTTTTTTGCAGCCTCTGCAATAGGGAACAGGTTTTTGCCGGGTACCCATCCGTCTCGGATTGCTTTGTCCCACTCGGGTTTAAAATCGGGCGACTGGCCAATAATAACATTAATGCCGTTATCCTTCATATTTAAAGCCTGGGCAGGTCCCTGTACACCGTATCCTATTACGGCTATTAATTCATCTTTCAGAACTTTTTGTGCTTTCGAAAGGGGGAATTCTTCCCGGGTTATGACGGTTTCTTCAACTCCTCCAAAATTAATTTTTGCCATGATTATAAATTTATGTTATGGGTTTATGATTTATTTTTTATTTCTTTTTTCATCTCTTCTACTTCATTCAGATACTTGGTAAGAAGTTCCTCGTTAAGTTTTGTGACAGCCACCCTTCCTGAACGGGTGAATTGTCTGACGCCGTATTTCGACAGGCGTTCGAATAATTCCTGGGTTTCATCCTTATAGCCTGTCTTCTCGATTACAGTGAATTCAGGCATTACTTCAAGAATCCTTGCGTTATACTTCCTGATTGTCTGTTCAAGACTATTACTCTTAAGTATCTCGGAAGTGGGAATTTTGTAAAGTGCAATTTCCTGATGAACGATATCCTCATCGGGATGGTAAAAAGCTTTTAACACTTCCACCTGTTTTTCAATCTGTTTTACGACTTTCTGTACTTTCTCGCGGGCCTCATTTACAACAATAGTAAATTTGTGAATGCCGGGAATGGACGAGTGTGACACTGTAAGTGATTCTATGTTCACCTGCCGCCTGGTAAAGATAATAGTTATTCTGTTCAGCAAACCAATATGGTTTTCTGAGAATGCCGTTATCGTGAATGTTTCTTTCATTTTCGATTTTATTAAAATTACTTTTGAGGTTCAAGTATTACTTCTGAAACAGAAGCCCCTGTTGGTACCATCGGAAATACGTTATCTTCCTTTTCAATGGATACTTCAAGCAGGAATGCCCCTTTATGATTCAACATTTCCTTAATTCCATCTGAAAGTTGAGGGCGTTCCAACACTTTCCTGCCCCTGATTCCGAATCCCTCGGCAACCTTTATAAAGTCCGGGTTCATCAGGTAAGTTTCGGAGTAGCGCCTATCGAAGAACAATTGCTGCCACTGCCTTACCATACCCAGGTACTTATTATTCATCAGCACAATTTTAACTGCAGCCTGCGTCTGATTTATTGTGCCCAGTTCCTGGATTGTCATCTGGAAACCTCCGTCGCCGACGAAGAGAATGACCTCCTTATCAGGTGCACCAATCTTTGCCCCGTGTGCTGCCGGTAAACCGAATCCCATTGTTCCTAATCCTCCGCTTGTTATAAAACTACGGGTATTGTTAAGTTTGGCATATCGTGAAGCAAACATCTGATGCTGTCCTACATCGGTAACGATGATGGCGTCTCCTTTTGTCTGCTCGTTGATCAGATTAATAACTTCTCCCATAGTAATTCCTTCTTTTTTAGGGAAGAAATCGTTCTGTATTACCTTCTCATATTCGATCTTATCGAGCTTTTTGAATTCCAGGATCCAATCGGAATGGTCTTTTTTCTGGACCTTCTCAGTGAGAAGCGGGAGTGTTTCTTTGACATTACCAAGTACTGCTATATCTGCCTTAACGTTTTTATCAATTTCGGCAGGGTCTATTTCAAGGTGAATGATATCAGCCTGTCTGGCAAAATCCGAAAGCTTTCCGGTAACCCTGTCGTCAAAACGCATGCCTATCGCAATCAAAAGGTCACATTTGTTGATCATGATATTGGTGGAATAGTTTCCATGCATCCCCAGCATACCAACGTTAAGCGGGTGTCCGGTTTTAAGCGCCGGAACTCCCATGATAGTCCATGCGGCAGGGATACCTGATTTTTCAACAAAAGCTTTGAATTCATCTTCTGCATTACCCAATATCACACCCTGGCCGAAGAGGATATAAGGTTTTTTTGCTGCATTGATGGCTTCAGCTGCCTTGCTTATGCTATCCATATCGATCCGTGGCCTCGGAATATAACTTCTCAGATAATTACACTTTTTATATTTGAAATCGAGCATGCCAAACTGTGCATCTTTTGAAATATCAAGAACTACAGGGCCCGGCCTTCCGGTACTGGCAATAAAAAATGCCTGTGAAATTGCCCAGGGGATCTCTTCGGGTTTGGTAACCAGATAATTCCATTTGGTGACCGGCATGGTGATACCCAGAACGTCAGTCTCCTGGAATGCATCCGTACCAAGCAGCGGTGATATCACCTGGCCGGTTATACAAACTATTGGAGTTGAATCGATAAAAGCATCTGCAATTCCGGTTATGAGGTTTGTAGCACCCGGACCGGAAGTTGCCACACATACTCCGACTCTCCCTGTGGCCCTGGCATAACCTTCTGCTGCATGAACAGCACCCTGTTCGTGCCTTGTAAGGATGTGCCTGATTTGATTCTGATAATCCATCATGGAGTCGTAGACCGGCATGATTGCCCCACCCGGATATCCGAAGATATAATCAACTCCTTCCTCAATTAAAGAGCGCATTACTGCCTGCGATCCGGAAATTCGTTCTGACATTTTTTTATAGATTGATAATTAGACTTAAATTAAATTTCTCTGATTGCTCCGGTGTCGGCCGATGTAACCATACGGGCATACACTTTCAGAGCTTTTGATATTATGCGGTTTCTGTTTTTCGGGGTGAAAGCCTGATCTCCCCTTAAGGTTTCCTCCTTTCTTCTGCTCTCCAGCTCTTCTTTGCTGAGAACAACATTCAGCTTACGTTCTGGGATATTTATTTCGATAATATCGCCGTCCCTTACAAGTGCTATGTCGCCGCCGGCAGCTGCTTCAGGAGAAATGTGGCCCACAGACAGCCCTGATGTCCCTCCGGAGAACCTTCCGTCGGTGATCAGGGCACAAGCTTTACCTAATCCTTTTGATTTAATATAGGATGTGGGATACAACATTTCCTGCATACCGGGACCTCCTTTAGGGCCCTCGTAGCGTATCACCACAACATCTCCTGGTTTTACCCTTCCATTCAATATTCCGTCAATAGCTTCATCCTGCGATTCAAAAACAACTGCCGGACCTTTGAATAAAAATATGGATTCGTCAACTCCGGCTGTCTTGATCACACTGCCTTTTTCTGCAATGTTACCGAAAAGAACACCAAGGCCTCCGTCTTTACTGTAACAATGGTCAAGGTTCCTGATACATCCCTTTTGCCGGTCTGTATCAAGTTCTTTGAACATGACTCCCTGGCTTCCCATTTTTAGGTTTTTTATTCCTGCCGGCGCGCTGCCATACACTTCAAGAGCTTCCGGTTGCGGTTTTGCAACAGTGATATCATATTTTTTTATGGCTTCGTCAAGTGTAAGCTGATCGGCCCTTACAGCAGATCCGTCTATAAGTCCGGCTTTGCTGAGCTCATTCATGATGCCCAGGATTCCTCCCGCCCTGTTTACATCTTCGACGTGGTATTGTGAACTTGGTGAAACCTTGCATAGAACAGGGATCTTTCTCGAGAGGGCATCGATATCCTTCATTTTAAAATCAACGCCGGCTTCACCGGCTATTGCCAGTATATGTAGTACCGTGTTTGTGGAGCCACCCATAGCTATATCGAGGGCCATGGCATTTGTGAATGCTTTTTTGCTGGCTATCGAGCGGGGAAGTACAGAATTATCACCTTCAAAATAATATTTTTTAGTATTTGCCACAAGCTGCTTTGCAGCTTTTTCAAAAAGTTTCAGCCTGTTTTTATGTGTTGCCACTATGGTACCGTTGCCCGGAAGCGCCAGACCTATAGCTTCGTTCAGACAGTTCATTGAGTTTGCGGTAAACATCCCGGAGCATGACCCGCAGGTAGGACAGGCTTCCCTTTCAACAGCACTCATTTCTTCATCGCCGATATTGTCGTCGGCGGCCATTACCATTGCATCAACAAGATCATACTTGCGGTTATTGACCTTGCCGGCTTCCATTGGCCCACCGGAAACAAAAATGGCAGGTATGTTTAAACGCATAGCTGCCATGAGCATTCCGGGTGTGATCTTATCACAATTACTTATGCAGAACATAGCATCCGCCTGATGGGCGTTGCACATATATTCAACGCTGTCAGCAATAAGATCGCGTGACGGTAGTGAATATAACATTCCGTCGTGGCCCATGGCAATTCCATCGTCAATGGCAATGGTGTTGAATTCAGCAGCGTAGCATCCTTCCGATTCAATGATGGTCTTTACCTGCTGTCCTATCTGGTGCAGGTGCGTATGACCTGGTACAAACTGTGTGAAGGAATTGACAATGGCTATAATAGGTTTGCCAAATTGTTCCTCTTTCATTCCGGTGGCTCTCCAGAGGCTCCTTGCTCCGGCCATCCGCCTTCCTTCAGTGGTTGTTGAACTTCTCAGTTTGTTCTTCATGTTACACCATTTTTAAAAAACACAATTAAAAAGGCCATTCTTTTTTGTAAGAATGGCCCTGTAATATCTTTTAACCGCAGACATACCATCCTTACCCAAGCGCACTGACCACGCTAAGGATAAGAACCACGACTACGATCAATAAAGAGTTCATCTGTAATAAAATTGAATGGCAAATATAGAGAAATATTTTTTATACTATACATATTTACTGTTACTTTTTTATTTGATTCGAATGATCTGTATAAGGTTATACCATTGATTGCTGATTTTCAGGTTTTCCTGTAAGCATACATCAGTTCCCTTTCCGGCAGGGCATAGCGCCTGTGTTTAACATGGTCAATGCTATCTGCGAAATTCGGGTCTGAAATAATAAAACCTGCATTTTTTAGCCTGTCAGGAAAATCAAGTCCATACAATCTTTGATGATCATACTGGAGGTAATGTTTTTTTCTTCCTGCTGCTGTGTTAATGGAAGGGTCTTCCAATGTTTTATCCCTTGAAAAATCGAGCGGTACCAGAATAATGGCAATAGCACCGGGTTTCATCACCCTCAGAATTTCAGACATGGCTTTGTGGTCATTATCTACATGTTCCAGCACATGGTTGCACATCACCATATCGAATTCATTATCTCTGAAGGGAAGGTCCTGAATATCACATTTATATTGAGCCAGAGGTGATTCCAGGTCTGCTGTTATATATTCAATGTTTCCCATTTTCCTGAACCTCTCCTCAAAACATTGCTCAGGAGCAATATGGAGCATTTTCTTAGGCTTTGTGAAAACATCAGTCTTTTCCTTAAGAAATAACCATATCAGGCGATGTCTCTCCAGAGAAAGGCATTTGGGACACAGGGCATTCTTCCTGATATGATGATAGCCATAGCTTAAAAATTTCCTGTAATGACTTTCACAGACAGGGCATTCCACGTTATTCCCGACATAAATATTCCGGCTTATTTTTCTGACCAGATAACTGATCCTGATCAGGTATTTCCTGGGTATATTATTAAGTGCCAGTCTTATCAGCCTGCCGATCATTACCTGATTTTAAACCGCGAAAGTATGAAAAAAAGGTTAATTGCAGTATTAATTATTGAATATGCCGATGATTTAATGCGTTAATATGCTGATTGTTTGCAATTTCAATGTTAAAGTCCCTGATTTTGCATTATTGATTTAGCTCATTACCATATGATCACATCGACCATTTTCTGTATTTTAGCGAAAACTTAGAAAATATGCGTCCTTTCAAAGTATTAGGTATTCAGCAGATAGCTATCGGCGGTGAGGATAAAAAAAAATTATCAGCGTTCTGGGTTGATATTATGGGCCTCAGCTTCGTGAAAAATTTTATGAGTGAGCGGGAAAATGTTGATGAGGATGTTTTGCGTATCGGTTCAGGACCTGGCAGTGTTGAAGTTGATATTATGCAGCCGCTTGATCTTGAAAAGAAACCTCGCGTCGACCAGCCGAGACTGAACCATATCGGTCTCTGGATCGATGACCTGCCCAAAGCTGTAGAATGGCTCACATCTCAGGGGGTCAGATTTACGCCGGGAGGCATTAGAAAAGGTGCCGGCGGATATGATATCTGCTTTATTCATCCCAAAGAAAACGAAGAATTTCCACTTTGCAGCGAGGGGGTACTCGTGGAACTGGTGCAGGCTCCGGAAGAGGTGATTAAATTTTTTAACAAACAATCATCATGAAAATCGTATCTATCCTGTTGGTAATCATTCTTGCATTTGGTGAAGCATCTGGTAAGTCAGACCCGAAAAACAGGTTAATCGTTCTTACCGATATTGAAGCTGACCCCGACGATACACAGTCACTTATCCGCCTGCTTCTTTATTCCAATGAAATTGATATTAAAGGTATAGTAGCAACAACTTCCTGCTGGATGAAAAATTCAGTTCATCCGGAATCTGCTGAAAGATTGATCCGGGCGTATGGTGAAGTGCAGCCGAATCTTCTTAAACATGATCCTGATTTCCCAAAGGAAGAGGATTTATTGTCACTCGTAAAGCAGGGTATTCCCAGATACGGTATGACCGGCGTTGGTGATGGGAATGATTCGGAAGGCTCGGAATGGATCATAAAAGTGCTTGAAGAGGATGATGATCGTCCCTTATGGGTATCCGTATGGGGAGGTGTAAATACCCTGGCGCAGGCACTTTATAAGATAAAACATACAAGGTCTGAGAAAGTACAGAAAGAGCTGATTTCAAAAATCAGGGTATATGCAATTTCCGACCAGGACGACAGCGGCATCTGGATACGAAATAATTTCCCTGACTTGTTTTATATTGTTAGTCCCGGAGATGATTATGGAAGTGCAACCTGGAATGCCATCAACACTTATGTGCAAGGCATCAGCAATGAAAAGATCAGCAATCCCTGGCTGGCTGATAATATTCAGCAGGGCCACGGACCTCTTGGAGCTGTATACCCCGATGTATCCTGGGGTATGGAAGGAGATACGCCTTCTTTTCTGCAGTTGATCAGGAACGGTTTAAACGAGCCTGAACATCCGGAATGGGGCGGATGGGGAGGAAGATATGAGCTTTATCTGCCTGAATTTTCGGGAAGGAAACAGGGAGGTTCAGGAGTGCCCTTTGAACCCGAAACAAGACCGATATGGACAGATGCTGCCGATACATATACCCCCTACATTCCGGCTGAATATGGAAGAAATGTAAAAACTGATTCTGATACTTTCAGCGATAATAAAGTTACTTTATGGCGCTGGCGCGACGATTTTCAGAATGATTTTGCTGCCCGCATGGACTGGTGTACGGAATCATACGTCGAAGCCAATCATCCCCCGGTTATTGTTTTAAGTCACCCGGAACAGATCACGGTGAAATCAGGCGAAGGCTTTCTGCTGGATGCTTTTGATAGTAAAGATCCGGACGGTGATAGTTTCAGTTTCCTATGGTTCAGCTATCCGGAGGCAGGTACATTCAAAAAACCGGTCAGCATAGGAGGGGCTGAAAATTCACACGGAGCTTATGTGGTTGCCCCAGAAGTCGACAAAAAGGAAACAGTGCATTTTATTCTTAAGGTAACAGACAAGGGTGAACCGTCATTATCAGCTTACAAAAGAGTAATAGTGACTGTTGAACCGTAAATTTCTAAGGGTAAGAAACAAATTGAAAATAACCTTATCTGAAAGGGGGAACGATAATGAATCTCAGGTGCTGTTTGGGGCAAAGATTTACTTCCTGACGGAATCATAAAAATAAGGAAATGGCATATCCTGGATTTTTCATGGATTGCTGACAGCAGTGAGGATATGATGAACTTGCTTTTCCGGTAGCATAAATAAAAAACAAGACTGACCTTTTGGCCAGTCCTGTTTCATTATTACATATATAATGAACTTCTGGTGTAATGCAAGACCCTAAGTTCATTTACTGCGGGTAACCGGGGTTTTGCTCCAGATTACCGAAAATATTCTGTTCTATCTCACTATAGGGAATCGGCCATAAATCCTGATAATCCATTATGTTATAGCCGTTAGGATTGTATCTTCTGGTGCGCTCCACAACCGTTCCCATACGGTTTAAAGTGATCAGCCTGAAATCTTCAAAATACAGTTCCCTGAGCTGCTCGTCCATAAGGTAATCAAGGGTCATATCGGAAAGCTGAGCAGGAGTGGCATTTGCCCTGGCACGTATGGTATTTATATCCTCAAGGGCCATATCAGGCTGATTATTTTTAAGATAAGCTTCAGCCCTTAGCAGATATGTACCCGCAAGACGATACAGGTATTCATCCTTCAGCGAACAGTTGGAAGACAGTTCCCCGAAAGAGTAGGCCGTCATTTTCTCCCCCAGCGGTGTTAAAGCGATCGCTCCGTTCTCGTCTTTAGCATACACATCATCAGGAAGATCGTAAGTACGTGCAAATTTCAGTAAAAACGGATAAAATTTACGCAGCGTATCTTCATCCTGTAACCAGCCATCGGCAACCAGCCATTGATCGTATCCGGCGGCATCAGGATTGTTGATCTTATAATCCCTTACAATGATATATGGAGAATTCCTATAATCATTAGTGCCATCCGTACCCCATATTTCTTCCAGAAAATGATGGGTGGGATGATATACTCCAATACCGCGTCCGCCTTTATCCTCCGAAAGGCCCACGAAAGCATTGACCAGTGTACCGCTGCCGTTATCTACCTTGCAGTCCAGATAGAAAGGCAACAGGAAACGGGGATGGTATAATGAATAGCTCGATCCTGAATTCAGATGATCATATTGCAGCACCCAAATAGCCTCAGTATTACCCATTGCGCGGTTCTGGTTATTATTCTGGAAAAGATCCCAGTAAGGATCTCCTGGCATAGAAGCAGAAGATCCAAAACGGCTGGTCATAAGTGCCATAGCCGGGTGACCGATAACAGCAGAAGCAGCTGCAATGGCAGCGTCATAATCCCCCAGTGAGATATTAACTTCTGCCAGTAAATGTTGTGCTGCCTGCAAACTTACCATTCCATCCATCACGGCTTCATCAGTGATGTCAGGCAATAATAAAAGTGCTTTTTCCAGGTCGGTACGGGCTTGCTCGTAGGTCTCCTGTTGGGTGGCACGCTCAAAGTCGCGTCTTGGCACTGATGGTTCCTCGAGGTTGATGGGAACGCCCCCGAAAAGATTTGCCAGAAAGTTATACCAGTAAGCCCTGAAAAACAAAGCTTCACCTTCTATCTGAGCTTTTGCTTCATCGCTCACCTGATCGGTAAGGCCGATACGATTTATTATAGTATTGGCATTGGCTATGGATTGATAGCCCCTGTTCCAGTATGTGCCAGGAATATAGGTAGAAGGGGTAATCCATGTTTCAAAGTTATTGAATTTCTGATCGGGATAGTCAGTACCTCCATAAGCCTGATCACCAAAGTACATGATAACATGCTGATCTCCCGTTACCCAATACATCTCGCGCAGATTATCGTACAGGAAATTCAGGGCCTGCCTGAATTGGCTGGCTGTTTTATATGAGTTTGCGGGGGAAGTAAATGATAGTGGTTCCTCCCTGAGCCATTCGTCTTCATTACATGACCAGGAATTAACCAGTATAAGGATTAATAGTATATATTTCAGATTTTTCATAATCAATAATTTAAAATGCAAGGTTAACACCGATATTATAGCTCTTCATGGTTGGGTAAGCTGTAAATTCATCTTCATCGTCAGTTGGCGTCTGAAGATCATAGGTTAGTCCCTGGTTAGATTCAGGGTCCCAACCATCCCATTTTGTTAGTGTGAGCAGATTTGTTCCGCTTATCCATATTTTCGCTCTTTGTATTTTTACTTTCTTCAGCAGACCTGATGAAAAATTGTAGCCAAGTGAAATTTCCTGCAGTCGAACAAAACTTCTCGAAACGTAGGGTGAAAAAGCAGAGGTCAGGGAAGGGTTGTAAAATCCCAACTGACGATACTTTGCATCGGGATTCTCAGGAGTCCAGTAGTCGAACTCGAAAAAACTGTAATTGGTGAGATGGTCGGGAATCAGCAACCGGCTGGCCGGCTGACCCAGGTAATGGTTCTTACCACCCTGAACCGAATATATACTTGCACGGAACTCAAAACCCTTGTATGCAAAAGATGTATTAATGCTAAACCGGAATAAAGGGTCCTCATAACCGATGATCTTACGGTCATTGGCAGCAGTAATATTCCCACTGGTATCGAGATCAGCAACACGATAGGTGCCAAAAGTGAACCCGGAAGGTATGGAATCTGCATAATAGTCTTCCATCTGCCACATACCAATCAATTCATAGTCGTAAATAGTGCCCAGAGGTTCTCCAATAAAAATTCCACTTGAAACCAGATCATCTTCCCTGCCGTCTTCATCAAGATCATAACCCAAAATGGTGACCACCTCATTTTTATTAATGGAAAAATTACCTGTGATGATCCATTCAAAATCCTTGGTTCTTAAGGGAATACCTGTTATACTGAACTCGTGGCCGTGGTTTTTTAGTTCACCAATGTTTGTTGCTACTTCGGTAACAAACGTACCATTCATGACCGGAATGGAAATATTATAGATCAGATCGGTAGTTTTTGATCTGTAGAACTCATAATTTCCGAATAAACGACTTTTTAATATTGAAAAATCCAAACCTAAATTGGTTGATGTTGTCGTTTCCCATCTAAGATCATCGTTGGCCATTGTTTGCACAGCCTGTGTCAATCCGCCGGTACCTCCATCACCATATAAATATCCTCCTGCAATTTCCGAGACCAGGTTAAGGGACATTTTTGCCTGTGTGGAATAGCGGTCCAATGCAATATTGCCTGCTTTGCCATATGAGAGGCGAAGTTTCAGGTTATCCAGCCATAATAAATTATTCTTCATGAAATTTTCTTCACTGATCCTCCAGGCTATTGCTGCTGAAGGGAAAACTCCAAATTTTGTATTCGAGCCAAAACTTGAATAACCGTCCCTGCGAATGGTACCCGTCACAATATAGCGGTCTTTTAAGGTATATACTCCACGTGCCATTGTGTACAAACTGCTTTCTTCCCAGGCTTCCGAATTGATTACATTCTGATCAGCCTGACCAGATTCTAACTGATTGTGTATGAGCGTCTGATCAGAATAATAATAACCTGAAGCCCTTGTATCTTCATACTCACGATCTTCAACACCGTAAACCAGTGTGGCATTAATATCATGTATACCAATTTCTTTTTGATAACTGATAATATTATCAAGGGTCCATTCATTCTGATTGGTCAGGTACTTGCTGCCTGAACCAGCACCGGAGTTCCAGTACGGATCGAATTCGTACTTTTTATATGATATCAGGTTGTTTGAATAATTCAGCCTGTAGCTTAATCCTTTAATCCAGGGAACTGTGATTTCTGTGTAAAAAAGCCCCGACAGGGTATTACGTTTTTCTTCATCCGGGTTGTTGATGAGTAACAGGGGATTTGTTAATCCCAGATAAATTTGTTCTCTCAGTGTGCCGTCTTCTTCATAAGGGTTGACAAGAGCCGGAATATAGCATAAACTGGCAAAGCCCGGATTTCTCCCGGAGAGATCGCTGTTGGCAAAAAAGGACTGTGTTCCGACTTTTAACCAATCGGTGACTTTCGCATCGAGATTAATACGGAGGTTTACTCTTTTATAAGTATCATTGAGCACCATGTTCTTCTGATCGGTGTAACCGAATGAAACAAAATATCCTGTGAGCTCGTTTTTTCCCCTCAGGCTCAGGTTGTGGTTCTGGATATATGGATTTGGTTCTGAAAGCAAATTCCACCAATCTATATCTGTACCATCAGCATAACCTGCTGATACTGATTCGTCACGGAAATATTGAGTGAGATCGAATTCGGGGTTTGGTTGTGTTAAATCATCTTCCAGCCTGCTCTCTCTCAGATATGTATTATGAAGCTGATCGATGAAACCCTGCCTGTCAAGCCGCTGCAGGTCATTGTTGATCAGACTTTGCATGGCATAACTGCCATTATACTCAATGATTGGTTTCG
>Ga0123335_1002856_pt1 | contig 25018 bp, 14 predicted proteins | sample BiotimSIPDNA_2_FD_89707 | JGI IMG/M metagenome (GOLD analysis project Ga0123335, IMG submission 89707) | Anaerobic biogas reactor microbial communites from Washington, USA - Biogas_R2 time_0 SIP DNA | ecosystem: Engineered > Bioreactor > Anaerobic > Unclassified | place: Washington, USA...
GAATGTGATATCGGAAAGCGTAAGTGTGGCATTGATTGCAGCCAGTTTGCGTCGCAAAGGTGTATCAAGAGGGGCGATATGGCTTTTGTAAATCAACTCATGCTCTACTTCAGCCCAGGCATCCTGAAGAATCGTGAGGATCTGAACTTCAACAGTTTCTATATCAAGAAGTGGTACGAGCTGACGGATTCGGTCGGGAATTTCCAGCACCAGGTGGGTGCAGTTGTATCCGAATTCACCAATAGTGTGGTTTTCACCTTTACGCTCCACATCGTGTATTATATAAGCTGCACGTATTTTCTCCTCTGCCCTGGTCGTGTCCTCCAGAAACGGGCATACCACACGAAAAGCCAGTATATCGTGAATAGGCTCCATCAGTCCACTGTTTCTCTGCTTTTCGAGTCGTTTCAGAAGCTTTTCAAAGTAGCTTTCGAATGACTTGATACGGCCTTTAACAGTTACATGGGTATCAAGAGTATCAAGTCTGGCCTGAATGTCATTGGATAGCTCTGAAATGGCTGTGTGATAGTGAGGATAATTTTCTGTATATGTGGCTTGCAGCATCTTGCGCTCGGGATAAGAATCAATATTCATAACCGGAATCCTGGTTAATGTCCATGCACGCGATAAAAGTTCGTTTGTTGACTGAAAAATATCGTTAGCATCAAATCTCTCTTTAAAACAAAATATTTATTGGCGTGCTAACAATGTGAATTTGCATGCTTACTCAAGCATATTCGTTTTGCCAACTCCTTATATTGTATAGACATAGATAATCAGTGAATCCGGGGTTACTGACAGGATAATTGACTGTTTAATTTAATTATTTGCCAAATTAGTTCAAAATAGAATCAGATAAAAAGACTAAAAAATTGTATTTGAACTGCAACACGGCTTGTATTGCCCTGACAATTCATTATCAGTTAACCTGTTTAAAGGTTAACTGAGTTTTTCACAATTACCTCGAACCTGTCTGAGAAACGGTTGCCGAACATAGTCAAGTTTAAAGAATGATTGCAAAAAACCATAAAAGCCGGTATTTGACCATAGACATAATCATTTAGATCAGGATAAGATAAATTATCTAAAAAATCAGGAATTAGAGAAAGATTCCATTACATTTTCAATTTTATTGTGCATTTTTATCTGTCCATTTTCGATAAGCACTGCATTGTTACTGACACTTCGTGCGAAGGGTATATCATGTGTAACAATTACAAATGAAGTCGTTTCGTGTAATGAGCGTAACCACACCGAAAAATCTTCAGTTGTATTCATATCCAGAGCAGAAGTCGGTTCATCAAGGAGTAAATAGCGTGGTTTTAATACAAGTGCTCTGGCTATGGCAACTCTTTGGGCCTGGCCACCACTTAGCTGTGCAGGGTACATATCCTTTAATTCATGTATTTGAAGTCTTTCGAGCATTTTGTCACTTATTGATGCAGCTTCCTCAATACTCAAAGCCTTAACCCTGTTCAGTGCCAAAGTCATGTTTTTTAAAACTGTTAAATGAGGGAAAAGATTCAATTTCTGGAAAACAACACCTACTTTTGACCTGAACTCTTTTTCTTTCATTTCTCGAATATTTTTATCGTCAATCAGGATTCGGCCTTTTTGCGGATGAAGGAAACCTGCCATGCATTGTAAAAGGGTTGTTTTACCAGATCCACTTTCTCCAAGAACCGATGTAATTGAATTTTGTGAGAAATCAAATTGAATTGAAATGTTATGTAAAGCGGGTACGTCAGCACCTCTGTATGTGTAAGATAAAGATTCGATTTTAATCATGCATGTACCCCCTTTTCTTTAATGTTTTTTCCCATGATGCTGTAAATCGCATGAGCGGATATGTAAAGACAAAAAACAGAGCTGCTATTATAATATAGTAAAGCATCGGATTGAATGTAACGCTAATGATCGACTGAGCTTCCCGAACGACTTCACCAACAGAAATAACCGAAATAAGTGCAGTATCTTTTAAAAGAGCTACTGCTGAATTACCTAATGGAGGTATGGCTATACGGAAAGCCTGAGGCCAGATTACAAAGCGGAATATGTCCAATCTGCTCAAGCCAAGAGCTTTACCTGCATGTCTTTGGCCCGGATCAACAGACATCAGGCCCGAACGAACAACTTCAGACATATACGCACAGGAGTTTACAGACAGAGTAATGATGGCTGAAACTACCGGAGAAAGGGTCAGGCCGATCTGTGGTGCTCCGAAATATACAAAGAACAGCTGGATCAGTACCGGAGTGCCGCGTATGAAGTCGATCAAAGAACGTACTATTAACCTGAAGAATGATGACTGGCCATTAAGTACAACTCCACATGGAATAGCAGACAATATACCTATAAAAAATGAAATAAATGCAATCCCTACTGTAATGCCAAAGCCTTTCAGCAAACGTTTTATGATTACATTGATTTTCATTATTTGTGGTGATACACTGTTTTTCGACTCAAACCAGTATCTGCGAAGAGAATCAAGCACACCTTTACTGCGAATGCTTGAAAGGGCATTGTTTATATTATTCAGTATTACTGGATTACTGACAGGTATTCCCATTTCTTCCTGGTATAAAAGGTCTCCAGCAGTAACAAAAGGCATACCTGCTTTTTTGATTTGATACATTCCTACAAGACGGTCTGTAAAGAATGCATCAAGACGTTTGTTTTTCATGTCCTGGAAAATATCCACTGTACTTTTGTAGGTTATTACATTTATCTGAGGGTATTTGGTTCTGAGAAACTGTTCATACGTTTCACCAAGAACAACACCTACATTTAAGCCCAAAAGATTATCGATTTTCTTAATGGAAGAAGTATTTTTTTCATGTATGAAAATCTGCGCTCCGGAGATATAGTAAGGATTGGAAAATGAAACTTTTTTTTGTCTTTGAGGGGTTATGGCCATGGATCCAATTATAGCCTCGTATTTACCAGCGAGAAGACCTGCAAGAATGCCATCCCACTCTATCGTTACAATTTCAAGATCAAAACCTAATTCACTTGCAAGAGCTTTTGAAATGTCAACATCAAAACCGGTCAGATTGCCATCACTGTCATAAAAGCTGAAAGGCGGGTATTTACCTGTTAAAGCAACACGAAACTTGTCTGTTGCCTGACTTAAAAAAATAATACAAAAAAGAGAAAGAATTAATGAAAAACTGCATATTCGGGTAAATTCCGGAAAATGTCCTGCAAATGTTTGTCTTTTAAAAGGCATAAGAAATAATCCCTTTCACCAGAGAGATGTCAACTTATATTTAATGCAATTGCTTCAGGGTGCATGTATGATGTATGTTGTAAAACATACCATTTAATAAACGTTGGGAATACGTATGTTAATAATCATTAAAAAAATATTATGTGTAAAAAGCGATTGTCTGATACTTTTCTGATTATTAAATATTTAAATTAACAGTTATTTTCAGGTTTAATTAAACCTTTGATTGGCAGCAATTTTGACTTAATTTTATTAAACCACCCTTCCTTGTTTTGGGGTAACATCCCTGTATTGCTCAAAAACACCGAATATTAAAAAAACATCGATATTACTAGTAAAATAAATAAATTAATAATGCCGCTGCAGATGTAATATATGGTTGTATTAACAATAAGTTTAATATACATTGTGATCATTTTTAAGAAAAGATGGTATGGCACAATAAGAACAAAAAAATAATACTGTGTTGAAAAAATTATTTGTGTAGTAAAGTTTACGATAGTATTGCTAAACCATTAATTAGTTCTATGAAGCAGATATTGGTATTTTAATCAACAGTGAATTCTTCAATCAGTTGTTACATACAAATTTGATATATTATTAAAAAAAATGACTTGTTATAAGTCGTTTTTACAATAAATAAAAAATGTAAATACGCTTGTTTTTTCGACTCAGAGAGTTCATTTTAAATACAAATTACAATAATACTGGCGTGTAAAAATATACATAAATAATCTAATAAAAAAACACTCTGAAATGGGAGTAATAACTTTTGTCCTGAATATGTTTTTCAAAAGAATCTGGTTTATATGTTCATTGGTTTGTTTTTTTGAGTAAGTAAGATATTATACAAATTGACAAAAAGTACTAACCATACAAATCCAGATATGTATCCGCCCAAAACATCTGTAAAAAAATGTACGCCAAGGTAAATTCTGCTGATACCAATTAAAATTACAAGAAGGAAAACAAGGGCATCAACAGCTTTTGACATGCGAACAGACAGACAACTGTTTTTATGAATATAGTAAAGAATAACCCCATAAATTACAATAGCGAGTGCTGAATGACCGCTGGGAAAACTGTATCCAAAATAGTAGATTAAATGTGGAAAGTAGGGGCGGGGCCGTTTAATTATATCTTTAAGAACAAGATTGACTAATTGCGTTCCTGAAAATGAGAAGATTATCAAAAAAAGAAGCTCATATTTATTGCTTTTAATAAATATTGCAGTTCCCCATACAAATCCGATAATTATTATTCCCCAGGTACCCAGTTCAGAGACCGAAAAAAAAATACATGTAAGAAGTGGAGTTCTTGTTTTTACAATGATTTCAGAGATCTCGGTGTCGAATTCAAGAATAAAGGGATTATTGATATTTGAAATCAGCAATACAAGAAAAATAAAATTCAAAAACAGTATTAAACCTGTCAAAAAAGAAAAATACCTGGTTTTATGCACTATATCCATTCCTCGAACTAAATTAAAAAGGTCTTCCTATACCGAAATGTATCTGATAATTGTCTTTTTTCCCCAGTCTGTGTAATTGAAACCCTGAATCGATTCTGATCATTCCGACCGGAGTGTTTAATCGTAAAGCAGGCCCGGCTGTAAATTTTATATCCGAAAGTTTAACAGAACCTATATCGGACCAAATGTAACCGGCATCCAGAAATATTGCGCCATATAATAACCAGAAGAGAGGAAACTGAATATCAAAGAAGTGCAATATCAATTCCACATTACCACCCGATGGGTCGCCTGATGATGTTGTTATAAGCTTGTCTCGGGGATATCCCCGAACAGTTTGGGGGCCTCCACCAAAGAATTGATATTGTACAGGAACAGACTCGCTCTGGCCATAAACCTGAGCCCACCCTCCTATAATACCGCTCGTTATGATAAAAAAACCGGTTTTGAAATATAAATGGAAGTTGTTGGTAATTTTGAAAAACCGGTTGGCACCTGATCCGCCAAGGCCGCCAATTCTGAAGGTCATCTGTTCAAGAAAACCGTTGACCGGATTTAAAATGTTGTTTCTTTTATCATATGTAAGATTAATAATAATGCTTCTGTTGTCTGTGGCAGGAATATCCTCGGTTAATGAATCTACTTCTGGTATGGAAATTCTTAGTACATTTTCATATTCAAAAGCGATATCAAATAAAAAAATATCATCGAAATTGCGGCCGATATTAAATGAAAATCCATTGAATTCACCTTCATATGCAAGAGGAATCGTGAAGAACAGTGTATCATGGCGTCTGTAATAAGGTCGGATTGTCAGATCAAATGGAATCCCGAAAAACCATGGAAATACATAATAAAATTCAATACTTTGTTCAAAACCAGAAAGCAGGCCGCAAAGACCAATTGAATGACCTTTGCGAAATAGATTATTATATGATAAATTCAGGGATGAATATAAACGCTCATAGGTACCATATCTTATACCAGCATCGATGGAAAAATATCTTGCCTGATCAACCGAAACAACAACAGTTATAAAAGTATCTGCAGAGGAAAGAAATGATACAGAATCTGAAATGTCTGCAAAAATGTTAACAAAATTGAACATGCGGGTTTGAAAAAGGTTGCGCTGAGATTCCTTGATATGTCTTGATGTCAAAGTATCACCTTTTTTGAAAGTAAGTTCTCTGGAAACGACGGTTCTTTCAACAGTTGATAAACCCTCAATACGGATATCATTGACAAAGATACAGGGGCCCGGAGTTATGATGAATGAAATGGCTGCAGTGAATGATGTCGAGTCGATTTCAAGTACTGGTTTAACAGAAGCTTTTAAAAAACCGGTATTGGCAAGTGTGTCTATAAGCTTTCGCGCATCACTATTAACAAAAGGGTAAATCAGCGGTTCTCCGATTCTGGAGTTCAAAGTCGAAATTATTCCAATATCAAAAATGGAATCATTAGTAATACTGATTGAGGAAACTTTTATACGTTTATTTTCTTCAATGGTAATCTCAATATGGACTTTATTATCAGAAGAATCAAATCTAAGCTCGTGGGTTATATTAGGATTGATAAATCCCTGACTTCTGTAAAAAACGGTAATTGCGTTGAGGTCCTCATGAAGTTTAAAATCTGAATAGGTTGTTTTCCAGAAAAGAAACGGTTTGCGGATTTCCATTAAAGATAAAAGAGTGTCTGTGCTGAATGTTTCGTTGCCGTGAATTTTGATAGATGCAACGTGAATGTCGGAATTTTCAGCTAACAGGTTATATGAAAATGTGAGTAACATAAGTGTAGAAATCACAATATTGATGTTTTTCACAATAATCTCATGTTCATCTGTTTGTTCTGAATCTCAATCCTATGTCTGCACCCTGTTCATTTGTTTCACCTGTCAAAAACAGGAATGGAAATAATCTGAAAATGGCAGATATCTTTGGAGAAAAAAGATCAGCGAAACCGGTTGTATATGTAATAATCAGCCTTCTGGAGAATCGTCGGGTTAATGTTACCTCAGGGCCTTTTCCTGTAGCTGTATTAAAAATATCACCGGATATATTGATACTTTGAAGATCAAGTATTCGTTCCAATTTACTGGTTCCTAGTCCAATTATTTCCTGACCAACAAGATTACCAATTCTGTTGGCAAGATCTGAACCGACAGATCCAAGAGTCGAGCCTAAAGTTAAAACGCTGATTATATCGGGTTTGCTCAGAGGTGGTTCTGCAGTTAAATCAACTTGTGGTTTTTCAAGATCACCGCTTATTAACAGAGTGATACTGTATGATTGTGTCTGTGAAGCGGCAGCGGTGTATGCAATTACATCAGTAGTTCCAGTTATATCAAAAGAAGGATTAAATTCAGGATCGAAATTGCTGATATTACCTTCGGTAATGAAGAATTCCCGATCAAGGTAATATATGTACCCATCAATGATTTGAAGGTCACCAATAAAACCGGGTGATATAAGAGGTCCGGATATTGCCACATAACCTTCAAGTTGAAGGTTCCCAAGATTCATATCAATAAACAGATTTTCATCAAGTTGCAACTCAATTTCAATATCTACCAACTCAAGAAAAGACGATTCACGACTATTGGGGGCATCCGGACGGAGCACATTTTGAGAGATCAGGTCATTAATACGAATGTTGCGTATGAAACGGGTTTCACCAAGAAAAACATTACCATTGAGATTGAATCTGTTATCAATAGTCTTAAGAGATAAGTCAATTGAATCGATATTGCCTTTCACAAGATCAGGGATTTGAAATGAAGCATTTTCAGACGTGATATTGAAATTAAGTTCAGGGATTTCATTTAATTTAATAATTGAAAAGCCACTTAGTGTTAAATCACCATCACCCATCCGTGCCTTGAATGATTTGACAATTAACGAATCATCTTTAAGGATCAATTCTCCATTAACCGGTCCAGTACTTTTTTCATTAAGTCCGAAGTCAATAACTCCATCATTTACAAATAATTCACCCTGTGAGAAGAATCTGCCATATCTATTACTTATTGTTCCATCACCATGAAGAGTCCCTTTTTTAATGATACGGTATGGAAGAAATGAGTTGAAAATTGAAAGGGGAACGTTTTGAATCGAATAACTGATTTGTGGAATGGGTATTGAAGTAATTCCCAATACTGGAATGATTCCCGACAATTGTAAAAAACCGCTATTGTCAAACAATGCGTAACTGCTGTCAATATAGAGAGTATCATTTTTAAACATTCCGTTACTGTAAAGCGATAAGATCCTGTCGGATTTAAGATAAATGTCCCTGGCAGAAGTGGAAAATGAAATTTGTGGTGATTTCAAAGTTCCTGACAAAATTCCAGAAAGATTAATCGAATTAGCACTAATGTCAAGAGGAAGATAGTTCATACTGTCCATGTTGGCAATAAACCGGCCATCCAGGTTCCATTCATCATGAGAATGGGATAATTTCACATTGAAATTGCCGGAACCATATCCTTCGATAATTTCAGGAACAGACGATTGAAGAGCGGACAAATGAAAACAATCGCCTGACAGATATATGAGTGGAATTCTTGTACCGGTTTTGTCTAATATCCAGTTTTTGCCAGGAAGTAGCGGGAGTTCTGAATTGATAGAAACGGATGAAACGGAATCTGGAAATAAAACTGAAATCTCTGCATTAATAAGAGAATCTCTTAAGGTCAGTTCTCCATTTACCGAATTTACCAGGTAAGGTTTAATGCAAAAATTCTGGGTATTGAATATCAATTTACCAGCAGGGTTGGATATTGGACCATTCAGTTCACCTGCTGCATTCAGGTTGCCACTGAATGGTTTAGAATTGACAAAAAATGATTTTGCAACATTCAGTTCTGCATTTTGAGCAGTAAATCTGGTTTCGATTGATTCATTTTGAATGGTTGCATTGAAATTTATGACTCCTGAAGAATCCTGACCGGATTCAGATTCGCTCAAAAAAACGGCATCTGATATCAAAGATAATTCATTAATTTTTTTAACAAAAGATCCGTTACTGATAATTTTGTGATTTCTGTTTGAAAAAGTGAAGTTATTCCACGATGCCTTGGAAAAACCATTCATGTAGAAAATGCCATATAGATCATCAGAAAAGAAAAGGTTGTTAAAAGAGACTTGCCTGCCCCTTAAATGAAAAGTGATATCAGGATTTATTAATGGACCAGAACCGGATAATACAAGCTGAAAAAAACCGCCTGCGTTATAGTTAGTAAAGAGTGGAACAATGGAATCCATTTTCCCTTCAATAACCGAGTGTACTGTATCCAGATACACCTTGTTATTTTGAATCAAGGTTTGGCAAAACAGATCGCTGATTCTTACTGTTTTCCATACAATGTTATTGCTGTAAATATCTGCCAATGCATGAAAATGGCCATCAAGATATTTAAATTCCGAATTTAGTGAAACCTGACCGCTGACAGTTTCGTTGATTATAAGATTACTGATAAGATCCGGACTTTTGATGTTTGCAGTAACCTTTCCAGAAATGTTTCCTTGTTTGTCTATTATACCAGATAAATGCGCATTGTTATTGTCCCACCATGCATTTGCATACCAGTCAAATGATATGATTTTTCCCTGGAAATACATTGCGGGTGTGATGGTTTTGCCTGAATATGCTGTTTTAAAAATAACAGTATCGGGCCATGTAGGGTTGGTTCCGGACAATTGGCATTGTATGTTTATGTTCCCTGAGGGAATAGATTTGAGATCTTTATTTAAATACTGAAGTAAATATGGATCAAATTGATTAATATTGAAATCTGCACTATAATGCTTCAGTTTATGGTTCAGAAGAATGCTGTCAATTTTTACAGAGAAAAAACTGTCCCCAGATAGTCCTGGAGACTGAAAGTCAGCGGCAGCAATGATCGAATCATTCATCAATAATGCATCAACACTTATCGATTGAACTGGAATATTGAATAGTATTATATCGTTAACAGAAAAATCGAAATACCACTCAGGCTGTAATATCGACCCTTTCAGAAACGTGCTCCCTGAAATATTTCCGGCAGATTCCAGTTGTGGCAGAAATGAGCTGAAATCTATTGGCAAAAGGGATGATTTGAACGAAACTTTAATGCTCATTTGTTTAGAGGATGAAAATGGCATTGTACCGGTAGCAATTAAAGATGTTGTGGAGCCGCTGAATTTGAGTGAGTCAACAGCGAGTTGTGATTCATTTATTAAAAAATCTGTTGTAAGATTATCAAATGAACCATTCCAGTATTCGTGGTTTAATTTGCCTTGCGGAATAGATAAAAATCCATTAAAACAGACATCGGACAGAAATAGCAAATGAGCAGAACCATTAATAATTTCTGCTGTTAAATTATGTGAAGAATCACTGAATGTAAGGTTGAAATTATCAAGATCGATTTTATTAAAAACTACTTTCCAGTTTGATTGTGAGGTTTCAGGATTGCTGGAAGTGTCGGGATATGGCAGGAATGGAAGTGTTTTTACCTTGTTTGGTGATAAAGATACTTTTGCACATATCTTGTTACCGGCAATTGATGTAATATTGAATGTTTTATGAAAAAGAGAGGTTGGCTGGTAGTTTAGTAAGATATTCTCTACAAAAATCGAATTCTCAGGAAATTTCGGATCAAAAAGAAGTATGTTTTGGGCATGAGCCCCCGAAAAAATATTGATTTGAAGAGAACCAACAGTAACATTTCCTTTAAGGATAGAGCTGAGCAACGATTCAATATTAGTACGTACCAGATTTTGAATCGGGGGTAGTAAAAAAGCTATATATATCGTAATATTAAACAGAGCAAGAATGATGATCAACAGTAGCATTAAACGTATAAATGTCCGAATTAATTTCATAAGAGTTTCTACAATTAGAAATGATTGTATTTGGGTAATTAAGCAACTGGTATGCCGATTTAAGTGCTGTTAAACTGTTTTAAGATAATCCCCAGCGTGATGTTGTGTATAATAGGTATAATAAAAGCCGGCATGCATTTTTTGAAAAAGTGATCTGGCACTATTCTTGAGTATTTCCTACCCATGATCAAAAAATTTTCTAGTTTAATCCAATGTTTTCGAATGTTATCAAAAAAAGGGAGCTTGAATGCTTCTGCTCTGATATATCCTGATAAAACAGGTATTGAAAACAGGAAGCTGATTCTTATCCAGATAGATGGGCTGTCACATAAACAATTATGTCAAGCCATAGAGAATGATGAGATGCCATTTGTTAAAAACATGATTTTAAAAAAACGATACAAAATCTCTTCTTTTTATTCCGGATTACCATCAAGCACTCCATCTGTACAGGCAGAACTTATGTATGGAGTACGCTGTGTCGTTCCATCATTTGGTTTTTATGACAGGAATAAAAAAGAGTTTGTTTCTATGCTTTATCCCAAAATTGTTAATGAGATCACTAAAGAGTTGGAAAGGAATAATGAGGGACTTTTGAGAGGTGGCTGTGCTTACGCGGATGATTTTATTGGTGGCGCAGAAAAATCATTGTTTTGTGTTGGCAGAAGTGGTTTTTACTGGAAATGGATAAAAAAACATCCATTGGGGATTTTGTTGGTTGCTGTAATTCACATTGGAATTTTTGCCAAAATAGTTTTATTGTTGGTTGCTGAATTGCTCTTGTCAATAGTTAGTTTGATTAATGGAATCATTAACAATGAAAATTTGATAATGGAAATTTCATTTATTCCCGCACGAGTGGGTATTTGTGTACTTTTAAGGGAACTGATTGTAGCAGGTGTCGGCAGAGATATACAAAATGGGTACTCAATAATTCATTGCAATTTTAACGGATACGATGAACAGGCCCATCGACGGGGACCTTCAAGCAGATTTGCTCACTGGACTTTAAAAGGTATAGATAGTGCTGTTCGAAGAATTTCGGATAATGCAGAAAAGTTTGGTTGTAAACAGTATAATATCTGGATCTATTCTGATCATGGACAGGAAAAAACCATACCTTATCATATTGAGAATAAAAGGAGTATACACGATGCTGTTTCGGATGTGTTTAAATGTAAAATAATTAAGGGGTACGATCAGCCACTGGATACAGCAATTGTGATAAGACGGTTTACATTCAGGTTGATTGAAAATATTAAAAAAAAGTATCAGATCAAGGTGAAAATGGGAAGAAGTGTATTTGTCAGTGCAATGGGACCAGTTGGTCATATATATATCAGTGAGAAAATAACAATGAGTCAGAAATGGAATTATGCTTCAAAACTCGTAAAAAATGCCAACATCCCGACTGTACTTTTCTTAAGCGATTCAAACCGTGTTGTTGGTTATACCTGCAAGGGAGCATGTTATTTGCCAGAAAACATCAATGAGGTAATTGGTACCGGTCACCCGTTTGTAAAAGAAATTTCAGAGGATTTAATTACTTTGGTTGCTCATCACTATTCCGGTGAATTTGTAATTTTGGGATGGAGAACTGATAAATTACCATTGAGTTTTTCTATGGAAAATGGTGCCCATGCCGGACCTGGATACGAAGAAACGCATGGTTTTGTTTTATCAGATTCAGATCATTCCGTCTTTGCTCAAAACTACCTTCGGCCACAGCATTTAAGAGAAGCTGTGTTAAACTATCTTGAATAAGTCGAACAACAAAATCTGAAAGTGGCAATGCCCTGCATTTCCTCCCGTATTGTTCAGAATTCGGATAATAAAACAAGGGGAAATGTCGGGCATGGTTGTTGATCAAACATATCAGATAACACTAGATTTGTCGGTTTGTGATATATGCGCAAGAATGTTTATAAAATAGTCTGTTTGGGTATTACGCCATACTATACTGGAACCATTACTGGGTTTTTGATTTGAAGCCGGAGGTTTATTCTTAAGGGCACCGTCGAGAGCAAACATAAGATCTTTTCCGGTTACAGGACAATCATTTCCAGGTCTACTGTTGTCCATCTGGCCATGATAAAAAAGTTTACCTTCTTTATTGAACACAAAAAAATCTGGAGTGCATGAAACTTTAAACAGCCTGGCTACTTCCTGTGTACCATCAAAAAGATAAGGGAAGGTATAACCGTATTTAAGAGCATCCTGTTTCATCCTGTCCGGTGAATCATCAGGAACTTTTTCAATATCATTAGAGTTTATTGCAATAGCAGCTACTCCGAATTGTTGATATTCTTTAATTATCTGAACAAGTTTTGATCTGATATGTTTTACGTAGTTACAATGGTTACAAATAAAAGTGATCAAAATGGCAGAGGCGCCAATCAGTTTATCTTTGGGCAGAATAACACCATTTATATCGGGAAGCCAGAAATCGGGAATTTCACTTCCTTGATGCAATTTCTTAGAAGTCATAAGCAGTTACCTCCTTGAGTAGATATCATTCCTTTTACAAGATTAAAAAATGGCAATTATCATGCCCCTGGTAATTAAGCAGAAGTTACACTTCTCCAGACAGAACCCCATAACAGGGAACGGTGCTTTATGTAGAGAGAAAGTTGAGTTTAGTTAAAACGCTTAAATTAGAGACGGTCTATTTTTAACTTTTATGAAAAGCGTAAAAAAGTAGTCCGTCCCGAATTTCAAAAGATGCTAAAGCGTTTAAAATACCAGCATCTTTTATGCTTTGTGTGAAATCTTTGGTAGATTACAAGCAGAGGTCTGCGATACTTTTATAAAGGGTACATAGTTTGCAAAGAATTAAATTATCTTATCAAGGGTAATCAGAAATATCCGGATAAAAAAAGATGGTTCACAATCAGAAGAGTTTTTGAAGTAATTTGAGAAATATCTCTAAGAGAACAAGTGTCACTAATTGTTAAAAAAATAATTCTGATCGAGATTCTTTTGTAATGTGCAGATTAATCTGATATTAATGAAAGATAATTTTAGTTTAAATTAATGCCTAATAGAGCGTGGAAAGGTCATAACAGGTTATGGCATCATTGGTCCCTCAACAGGAAAATCTTGCAGAAAAAATGAATATTCACGGATTCAGGCTTGAAAAAGTTGAACCCGTCAAAGAACTTCATTCAACCGCTTATCTGTTTGTTCACGAAAAAACAGGAGCATCCATTCTACATCTGTTTAATGATGATCCCAATAATCTTTTTTCAATAGCATTCAGAACACCTGTATTTAACAGTACCGGGGTTGCTCATATTCTGGAGCATTCGGTTTTGTGTGGATCAGATAAATTTCCGTTGAAAGATCCTTTTCAGGAATTACTGAAAGGTTCTCTTCAGACTTTTCTCAATGCACTTACATATCCGGATAAAACAGTGTACCCGGTTTCATCACAGGTAGAAAAAGATTTTTATAATCTGGTTGATGTTTATTGTGATGCTGTTTTAAATCCTATATTGACAGAAAACACTTTTTATCAGGAAGGGTGGCATTTTGATGTTGAAGACAAATCAAAGCCGGTAAGTATAAAAGGGATTGTGTACAACGAGATGAAAGGAGTTTTTTCCAATTTTTCGAGTCATGTTGAACGCAAAACTCTTTCTGCACTTTTCCCTGATACTACTTATTATTATGAAAGTGGTGGAGAACCGGCATCCATTACCGATTTAACGTATGAAGAGTTTAAGAAGTTTCATAAAAAGTATTATCACCCATCAAACAGTTTCATTTTTCTTTATGGTAACCTTCCTTCTCATAAAACGCTCTCATTTTTAAATGATAACTATTTGGGCAACTTTGAAGCCATAGATGTTGATTCTGCAGTTGTACCTCAGCAGTTGTGGAAAGAGCCGCGTAAGCTTTATGTTGAAGCTCCTGCGCCAAAGGAAGATGATGGTAAAGCTACAGTTGCGTTATTATGGATTTTTAACGATACTGTTGATCCGGTTACTACTCTGGCAGGTCGCATAATTGGACACTATCTTTTGGGAACTGAGAGTTCTCCACTAAAACGGGCATTGGTTGATTCTGGCCTGGGGGAAGACCTTGATGATATTTGTGGATTTGATTCGGAACTTGTGCAAACTGTTTTTGCTGCCGGGCTTAGAAAATGTCAACCTGAAAACGCAGTAAAAATTGAAGCATTGATACTGAAAACACTGGAAGATCAGGTACAGAATGGTCTGGACCCGGATCTTCTTAACGGATCTTTACGTCAGATAGAATTCGGTTTAAGGGAAGTAACTGGTGGACATTTTCCATATAATCTGCGTCTTGCTGAGCGGTGCTACCGTTCGTGGATTTATGATGGAGATCCTCTGGCCCATTTGACTTTCGAAAAACCACTGGATTTTCTTAAAAAACAGCTTTCAGGCGGAACAGATTATTTTGTTGATCTGATAAAAAAACGTTTACTGGAAAATACCCATCGTCTTCTCTCTGTTATAGTAGCTTCATCCAAAAAAGGTGAAGAACTGGAAATGCAGACAGAACAGCATGCACAGAATCTGTCAAGCGGTTTTGGAGAAAACGAAATGGAAAAATATTATCAACTTACAAAAACACTGCTTGAACAGCAAAAAACGCCATCACCACCTGAAGCCGTAGAAAAGCTGCCAAAATTGAAAAAGTCAGATCTTCCCAGGCGTGGACAGGAAGTCGAGGCTGAAATTGTAGAGCTAAATGGTGTAAAAGTTTATATGCATCCTGTATTTACTTCTGGAATTGCTTATGTTGATATCGGTTTTGATCTTCGGGCAATACCAGGAGATTTATTGGCTTATATTCCTGTTTATACTGAGTTGATAACAAGGTGCGGAGCTTGCGGTTTATCTTATGAGCAGGTCGCAAAGCGAATTGCACTTTCCACTGGTGGTATTGTTTCTTCAGTAAACTGCAGGACAATGCTGGGGAGTGAAAAGGATCTTTTCTTTCATACTTTTTTCCACGGAAAATCGCTTGTACCTCGTTTTAAGGATATGATGAATATATTCAGAGACCTGTTTCTGGAGCCGGATCTGAAAAACAAAAAGCAGATTAAGGATATAATTCTGGAAGGAAGGAATAATTTATTATCATCAGTTAGTAGTGCCGGGCATCATTATGCGGTTACCCGTGCCTCATCATTTTTATGCTTGTCACAATATGTGAATGAGATCCTGGGGGGTATTACACAATTGCGTTTTATAAATGAACTGGCTAAAAATGAGGAATATGATCAAGTACTGGAATCGGTTATAAAACTTCACGAAATTGTCATTAACCGCAAAGCATGTATGATTTCCTTAACTTCAGACAAACCTGCAGAACAATTGACATATTTAGAAAAAGTTGTAAATGAATTGCCTTCAAAGGATTTCAAACCGGTATCAATTGGAAATGAGAATGTTAAAGATAGATTCGATGGAATAGAGTTAAACTCTGCAGTAAATTATGTAGCCAGGGTATGGAAATCTGGTTCGATGGATCCTGTCACTGCCGGGCTCCTTTTTTTAATGTCTCGAAATTTATCAACCGGTTATTTGTGGGATAAAATCAGGGTTGAAGGAGGAGCATACGGAGGGATGGCAATGATGTCGTTGTCTCACCCTGTTTTTGCATGTGCTTCCTACAGGGACCCGAATCTTCTGACAACATTGACTCATTTTGAATCTGCACTAAAAGAGATTGCAAAAGGGATTACTCAGGATAAAGTTGATCAAAGTATCATAGGTACTATTGGTAAAATTGATTCACCGCGGTCACCTCATGCAAAAGGGTTTGGAGAGACTTTGAATCTTATATCTGGTAACACAAAAGAGTTTCGACAGGAACTCCGTGATACTGTTTTGGGAAGTGACTCCAGTGCTTTAAAAAATATTGCTGAATCGGTCTGTACTGCAAAGGAGAGTGCGGTTGTTGTAATAGGTGGAGGTGCATCATTTGATGCGGCTGAAAAAGAAGGTTTACATTTAAACAGAGAACCCCTTGTTTAATAAATCCGGTTTGAACCGGTAGACAGAATGTTTTTTTTTATCTGTTTTAACCTCATTATTAAATCACGTTACTTCAATTGTCTTTTATTCTGAATATTTATTCAGGATAGAACACATCTTTCAAGGATTACATCATAACAGGCTGGCACCTTTCCCTGGTGGAATTACTGTAACAGGGAAACCTGATTTTGATATTGAGGCCAGGAGGTCTTATGGAAAACAGGGCGATTGAGGCTGTGTCTGGAAATTTCGTTCCAAACTATAGGCAGGCGACTTATCTGCTGATTCTATTTTGGACAAATATGACCATATATTTATTTTGAAGCATAAGGCAGGTTCTGGTAAGGAGATAAAATGGATTCCAGCTTTCGATTTCATGTAAAAATTTTATTTGTCATAATGTGTGGGTTAAGTACAGGATGTATGAAAAGAGATGGCGTAAGAGATAATTATGAGGTTATTTTAAAAATTAATGGATCCTCAACTATCGGAACCAGATTGATTCCTGCATTAGCCGGATTGTTTTTAAGCGAAATGGGTGCGAAGAATATTAACATGATTCGGGATAAAAGCTCATCAGATAATGTTGTAGTCGGGAGTTTTGGCAAGTATTCTAAAGCAATAAGCATTCGCAATAATGGTAGTGTTATGGGAATGGAAGATCTTGATAATGGACTGTGTGATCTTTGTATGTCTTTTGAATCAGGTGTAGATCAGAATAAGAGCAGCGGCTTGCAGCAAAAAGTTATTGGTTATGATGCTATGGTTATGATTGTTAACAGGGATAATCCGATCAATGCATTAGATCTGAACAGGTTGGGTGATATCTTTTCCGGATCTGTTACAAGTTGGTCTCAACTTGATGTTGATGATTTTTCTGAAATTACATTATATATGTCGGAACATACCAAATTGGAAATAGAGTATTTCAAGGATATTTTTCTTCTGGACCGGACTCTGACTTCCAGGTTTGTTTATTGTAAAGATGATCTGGAAATTGCATCAAAAGTTGAACATGATAAAAATGGTATTGGATTTGTTTCAATGGCTTTTGCAGGACAGAATAAAGTATTGGTAATCAAAAAAGGAGCAGAATTTTTCTGGCGTCCGGAGAAATTTAATATTTCTTCAATGGATTATCCATTTACAAGGAGATTATCACTGTTTTGCGGGCAGAAATCAGGAGATATTGCCGACAAGTTTCTTCAAACGGCATTTTCCTGGAATGGACGAAATATAACCGAGGATGCTGGCTTCATTGTAAGTGTTTGTTATGCAGATAGTTCCGAACTAAGTAGTAAATGGGAAGATTTTGAAAATGAAGCTGGTTCTTCAAGACGCGTTTCTGTGAGTTTTAGATTTGTTAAGGAAAGTTCTGAGCTTGATTCTCAATCGGTTTTTGACCTTACCAGATTAAGCGATTTTCTCGATGAACGTTTTAGTAATGTCTGCTCCATTATTCTTATGGGATTCACAGACAGTACTGGTTCAAGTGAGCAGAATAAGGAGTTTTCTATTAAAAGAGCTGGAACTGTTGCTGATTATTTGAAGGAAAAAGCAGGATTCCATGTATCCGGTATATATGGGTTTGGTGAATTGTTTCCAGTTGCACCAAATGATACAAGATGGGGAAGGGATAGAAACCGACGCGTGGAAGTATGGCTGGATTGTGTTTCTGATACTGCATTTTTAAATGCAGGTCAAAATCCATAAAATATTTTGATTAGTACTAAAAGATATAAATTATGATTAAACCTTTGGGGGTACGTTTTTTAATGGATAAAGAATTATTGCTTGAAAAAGCGGAAAAATATGTTGAAGCTGAAGAGAATTCGTTTTTTAGAAATCAGGTTGAATCATTAATAGATCAACAGGACTTCACTGAGTTGAATGACCGTTTTTTCACTGAGCTGGAATTTGGAACAGGTGGGCTCAGGGGAGTTATTGGTGGTGGATTTAACCGTATGAATCCATTGGTTGTCAGAAAAGCCACGCAGGGTTTGGCTTCATATATCAAAAAAACAGTTGATTCGGATGACTTGTCTGCAGTTATAGCTTATGATTCCAGAAATTTTTCAGATCTTTTTGCTCTGGAAGCGGCTCTGGTTTTTTGTGCTAACGGGATCCGTACATATCTTTTTACATCTTTGCGGCCTACACCAGAATTGTCCTTTGCTGTAAGAATGCTTAAAGCAACAGCAGGTATTGTAGTTACAGCCAGTCATAATCCTCCTGAATATAATGGATATAAAGTATACTGGAGTGATGGGGCACAGGTCATATCGCCACATGATAAAGGAATAATCAGGGAGGTGAGGGCGGTGGCAGATTCTGTTAACTATATGTCAAAGGAAGCTGCACTTGAAAACGGAATGCTTGTAATGATCGACAAGGAAATTGATGAGCCGTTTATTTCCATGGTAAAAAATTGTGCACTCCGACCGAAATTAATAAAAGAAAAAGGGAAAGATTTAAAAGTCGTATATACACCACTTAACGGAACCGGGGCGATACCGGTTAAAACTGCATTGAGTGAAATGGGAATTGAAGTTAAGATGGTGGAAGAGCAGAGTGAGCCGGATGGAAACTTTCCTACTTTGGAGTATCCTAATCCTGAAGAAGCATCGGCAATGAGGCTTGCTCTTGAACTTGGTAAGAAAATCGAGGCTGATCTTGTTATGGGAACCGATCCTGATGCTGATCGGCTGGGCATTGCCGCACCGGATGGCGATGAATTTAAACTGGTAACTGGTAATCAGTTAGGGGCTTTACTTGCAGATTATGTTTTTAGCACCCGTAAAGAACTGGGTATAATGCCAAAAAAACCGGCATTGATAAAGACAATCGTAACTTCAGAACTTCAGCGGCGTATTGCGAATGAGTACGGTGCAGAGTGTTTTGATACATTAACGGGCTTTAAATTCATTGGTGATAAAATTCGTCAGTTTGAAAAAATTCCGGATGGACCTGCATATGTTATTGGAGGTGAGGAAAGCTATGGTTACCTGGTTAACACTGAAGTAAGAGATAAGGATGCTGTTTCTGCGGCTTTAATGACTGCTGAAATGGTTCTGTATTATCGAAGTGTGGATAAAACGCTTTTTGAACATCTAAGGGAAATCTGGCTTAAACATGGTTATTTTCAGGAAATTCTGATTTCAAAGTATTTCAAAGGAGAATCCGGGGTTCACAAGATACAAAGTCTGATGGAAAAACTCAGGAAAGATCCCCCGGAACTTTTTGCAGGGCAGAATGTATTATACATTAAAGATTATCTTGGAAGTACTACTTTTTATGTTCAGGAGAAAGATACAAGAAAAGATATTGAGCTTCCTTCGTCAAATGTTATACAATTTATCCTGGCGGACTGTAGCATAATTACAGCGCGTCCGTCTGGAACCGAACCAAAAATTAAATTCTACGCCTCATGTTGCAGTGAACCGGGAGAACCTTTGGAGAAAGCTATGCATTTGGTTCAAAAGAAAACAGAGCTGATAAATAAAGAGTTGAATGACTTGATTGATAAGGTGTAGCATGGATGTCCGAAATCTACCTGATGAGCAAATAGTTTCATCACCGGAAATTGAAACGGTTTTATCGATTTCTCAATCTGATCCGTTTATTGGGAAAAAAATCGGAAATTGTGAAATACTGGAAAAAATAAATGAGGGTGGTACAGCTTTTATTTACCGGGCGCACAATGTTCATTTCGGTCTTGAAAGGGTAGTGAAAATCCTGAAACCTTCACTGATCGATGACAAAGAGTTTTTTATTCGATTTCAGCAGGAAGCTCAGTTGGTTGCCCGTTTTGACCATCCAAATATTCTTCGTGTATTTGACGCGGGTCAGGTTGGAGGTTATTTCTACATTGAGATGGAGCATATTACAGGCAAAACGCTGCGAGAATATATCCAGACAAATGCAAAAATAGGTGAACGGGAAATACTGTCAATTGCTGTGCAGATAGTAAATGCTTTGCAGTACGCACATAATATTTGTTTCCAGGGGCCTCAAAATGAAGAGATTCACGGGATTCTTCACAGAGATATAAAACCTGAAAACATTATGCTTACACCAGGCAAGTTTGTTAAATTGATGGATTTTGGGGCCGCCAAACCACTTAATATTACTTCAAATACAATGCAGGGAATGATAGTGGGTACTTTTCACTATATGTCGCCTGAACAGCTTGCCGGTGAAAAACTTGATGTGCGAAGCGACTTTTTTTCGCTGGGTATAGTTTTATATGAGTTGGCAACCGGACAGAGACCGTTTGCTGCGGAGAATCTGTCTGAATTGATTGAGAAAATAAAAACATGTAAGTATCCCCGTGTTCGTCAGTGTCGGAGTTCCATATCACCACTTACCGAAGAATTGATTGATAGATTGTTATCCCGTAACCCTTCGCATCGTCCTTCGTCTGCCAAAGATATATCAGAGATGCTTCAACATTGCATTCATTCTTATGAAACATGGGGTACGGGTAAAAAGGTTATTGTTCCCTTCTCAATGAAACGTCAATTTCCTGTAATTTCCCTCTTTTTTTCAATTATTGCTCTTGTTTTATCATCTATTAGTTTTTATAAAGGAATGAAAGCAGATATACCGGTTCCCCGTTTTTTTGAATCCGCATCAATTCCTCTACTTGAGCAGGGAAGAGTTTCTGAACGCAAACAGCAGTGGGAAGCTGCTGTCAGTGCATACAAAATGGTACCTTCAATTGAAAAGGGTGGATTGGCAAACGAGTATCTTGAGGCGCAGATTCGTATGGCTGTAATAATGATTAAATATCAAAAGCAGTATAACAAAGCACGCAGAATACTGGAGGGGTTGAAGAGAAGTTATTCTGATCCTGCAATTGATGCGTATTTGGGGAGAACTTATTACCATTTGGGATTATTTAAAGAAGCACGTGAACGGTTTGAAAGTGCATTGAAATCTACTGCTGGTTCGGTAATTGAACAAACCAAACGGTTTAAAAGGGAAATTTATTATTACAGTGCCGGTGTTATTGATGGAATGTATTTACAAGAAGAGCAAAACAGGGCATATCTTGTAGAAGCAATCAAGGCCTGGGATTTTTATCTGGAGTTTTCAGATTGTAATTCCGAATCGCAGGAAACAGAGTGCGCTTTTGCCCAAAAACGCAGGCAGGAGCTTTCTGAAGCAATAAAAAATTAATTATAAAAATCAGGGGAAATGATTTGAAAAGAACAGTATGGATAACATTTTTATTGATAACTGTTTTTCAAACAGTTGTTTGGGGAAAAATAAGATCTTTGAAACCGTCAGTACCGTTACGCCCTGTTGCAATTAAAAATCTGGCGTTCTCACCTACCGGAAAATACTTTTCTGTACCAAATTTTGTTACGGCAGGTAGTGTTGGAGTATTTGCGGTATCTGAAAGCGGGAAGATTGCGTCTGTACCATCGAGATATTCTGAAAAAAACTTCAGCAGAATTTCTGGAGTTTATTATCTTATCGGACGAGAACAGGATGATCCTGAAATGGTGTTTGTTCCTTTGCCGGAATTGTTGTCTGGGTATTCGGTAAGCTTTACTCCCCATGGAGATACATTAGCAATTGCCGGAGGTGATAAAATTTACATTTATGCCATAGATACATGGAAAAATATAAGAACAATAACTATTTCGCAGAATACAACAAGGGGAGTTTTTTCGCCGAATGGATCTTTGTTGGCTGCTGTATCTGATGGAAAAGTGTATGTATTAGACAGACAGACAGGTTCTGTTTTGTATACTATTAAACCGGAAAAGAATCATAAATTTGCCGACCTGGCATTTACTGAAAACAGTGAAAAAGTTGCTGTATATGAATACCGGGATCTGACAATGGACTACGGTTCAAGGGTTAAGATATTTACAACTGCTGACGGGTCGTTTGATCGGCAATTTCCCTATCTCAACGATAAGCCGGCATCTCCTCCCGGAAAACATTTCCCTTTGATATCATATTCTTCAAAAGATACAGCAATAGCTGTTAATGTAGAAAAACCGGTTTTTGGGAAAGTAATATTAGTAAAAAGCAATGATGGTAATTTGATAAGGGAGTTTAAGGGGAGTTATCACAGTTTTTCAGATGACAAAACTGTTTTTGTTGCAGGAAACAGGATCTATTCATCAGATACATGGAAAAGCTTGGGAAAGATCAGCAGTTCAGCTTTATGTGCTGCTTTTTCACCAGCAGAGCGGGTCTTGATTGTGGTCACACCGGAATCTTTAAAAAGATATAAAATTGATTAATCTTTAAGTGAATTGTTGGATTAATAATTGTTTCGATAAAAAAAATGATCATAAAAAATAAGGGATCTTTTTAAGATCCCTTGTGTTTTTGGTTCAGATAAAAGCAGTTCTAAGATGATTACAAATAACGTTTGAAAATTAATTTCAGGCTAAAGTTATATCCTGTAAGACATAAAAGTTTTTTTTTGACAACAAAATGTAGCTATTCACCAAGACTAGTTTGTGCTTTTATTGCCCGTTCGAGTCCCTCTTTACTGAAAGAAAGAGCTCTTAAAGGAGTTTCTTCAGACCCTTCTTTCAGTATTTCTTCACCGAAATATTCTGTCAGTTTATATTCACGCATTAGAAAACGATTAGCAACTTTTTGGTCGCCCTCAACATCAAGAATCAGGTCACCACTTTCACCATTAATGAGTTGAACTTTTCTTCCGAAATCAAAGAAAAAATCTATACTGTCGGAAGTGACATTTCTTTCACCACTGGCGTTTCTTAGTTTCATTGTAGGCATACAATCAATTTTTCCTTTGGCAGAGTAACCATTACCTTCAATATATCCACTGGATAGATATTGCAGGTTTATACTGGCATCAATAATAGCTTCGGGCTCTCCCGGGTATTTTCTTTTTACTTTGCAGTCATGATTTCCAAGATAAATTGTCCAGAATCGTGCCTGGCCTTTCTGATTTGTGTTTGTAAGATAGTACATCTTTTTTTCCAGGATATTCCTGGCGAATCCGCTCGAAATAAAAATGGTAAGCAGAAACAGGACAACTATTTGATGTCTGCGGATAACCATATAGGACCTCCTCGTTTAATCGCTCAATTAGGATAATTTTAAATTCAGATAAAAAACTTCAGGATGTAACCCGAAAATTTAATGTTTTATAAATATAAGCATTTTCACTTGAATGTGCTATGGGCAAAAGTAATTAACTTTTATGTCGTAACGGGATCTCACGCCATAATCCGGTAACAGGATCTTTGATAAGTTTAATATGTGGGGTTTCTCCGCCATCAAAAATAGTCAATTCTTTATCGGTTATTATGGTTTTTCCAAAAAGAGTCAGAGCAAGATTTTTAATGGCGCGATACTGTAAAATTAAAAAATTTTTTATTTTTTCGAAATCCTCACGTGATTCATTGAAGGTAAAAAACAAAGTACCGATACCTTCAGTACTTAGTGTTTCGTGAATTTTTGCAGGAAGTTGTTTTATCTGACGCCATCTGTTGTAACAGTTTTTCGAATAAATGGAGTATTTATCTGTGAATAGTACATAATAAAAACGTGAATCGGGGAAAAGCATACGTAAAGGACTAAACAGATTTCTGATTATTTCATTATAATCAACATTGATCTTTTCCAATTTGCTTTCCAGGACAAGAATATGCCTTTTTCCCATGAATCGATAATCAAAAAAACCATCAAGCTCTTTTATGTTTTCATATCCATATTTTCCTTTTCCACTTTTTTTTAAAATGATCAGATTAGGATATTTCTGAATTTTTAGAACATATTTACCTGTGTGGGCTACAATAAAATCTTCACGGTTTTGAGGATCAAACCTTTCATCAAAAATACCACCGGTTTTCCCATGTTTATTCCAATGTTTAAGAAAGTATTTTGTAATTCTTCTGGAGATACGCTCTGCAATATCTCCAAGGATATTACCTTCAGATTGTTTATCAAAAGGGTAAGGTGAGTTAATAAGATCCGAAACAGTAAAAATTGGATAGTGAAAACCATTTATCAGATATTCGACTATTATTTTTTCAGATATGACTTTCTTGTCGTTAATGGCATCGTTAAGGTTATGTAATTTAAATGAACCCTGAATACCGTGATTACGTTTTACTGAATATATTGCTGATTTATAGTGCTCGTGCCCCTGTGGGTTCCAGAGAACCGGATGAAACTCTTTAAACGGATCCGGAATCGTTTTGGGATACCCTTTTTTAGCAGGTTCTGAAGTTAGTTCCATATATTAAAAATATTAAAAAGGTTATTAATTACACTAATATATAAGTTTATTTTGTTTAAGCCTGAATTACAAGAGTATGATTTTGGTTTAAGTTAGACCTAAATGGAGGCGATTAATTTACAGCTTGTCCCGCAGTGCGGGAATGAACTGCGAGAGCGGCACAGAAATGGTTTTATAGCTGTGAAGGTCATAATA
>Ga0123335_1002857_pt1 | contig 25015 bp, 27 predicted proteins | sample BiotimSIPDNA_2_FD_89707 | JGI IMG/M metagenome (GOLD analysis project Ga0123335, IMG submission 89707) | Anaerobic biogas reactor microbial communites from Washington, USA - Biogas_R2 time_0 SIP DNA | ecosystem: Engineered > Bioreactor > Anaerobic > Unclassified | place: Washington, USA...
CACCGAGAAAGAAACATCCTGCAGGGCGCGCACCTCCATCTTGCCCATAACATAAGTTTTAGAAACGCGCTTCAACTCTATCATTTTTTCTTTCTCGAGGGCATAAACGGATTGCTTCCTCCGGAATCTTTCTGCGGAAGGGCGTATTTTTTCACCTTCATCAATATGCGGTCTTCCGCGGTTATCCCGGAGACGACCTCCACTTCTTTATCCCCGATTATGCCGGTGACCACCCGGGTCTTCAAAGGTTCTCCGCCGTTCTCCTGTTTCAGGAGCACGTAGGAATGCCCGTCGCCGTTCATCACCGCTTCCACCGGGACGAGCAGAGCTTTGTCGTTGCCGGCGACGACAAAATCTATATTCGCGTTCATTCCGGAACGGAAGAAAGCCGGAACCGACTCCGGCACCAGATCGACCTTGTAGATGGTAACGTTATTCGAAGTTTCCGATTCGTAATAAATATGCTGCACCACGGCTCCGATCCCGGTGTCCGGGTAAGCGTCCAGAGCAACCAGCGCCTTAGTGCCGAGAGCTATCTTTCCGATGTCCGTCTCGTCCACCTGCGCCCGCACTATCAACCTGTCGGAAAGCACCACCACCGCGCCGGAAGTGGTAACGGTCTGTCCCGGCTGCGTGGTGGCCACGATCACCTGACCGTCAATCGGAGCCAGCAGGGGTATAGGTTTATAGGTCTCCTGCCAGTATTTAAGCGCCGCCTCCCCTTTTCCCCTGGCGGCATCCAGCAGCGCCGCGCGTTCCGTGGAACTCATCATTGCCAGCGTCTGTCCGGCCTTGACCATATCCCCTTCCTTAACCGCGATGGACTCTATGCGTCCGGCTACCGGCGGCATTATCTCCAGACGGTTTTTCGGAAGCACGGTGCCCGTGCAGGATATATAAGTCTTGACCGGCCCGACGAACGGCGCAACCTCTTTCAATTCGTACCCGTTATTCTTGTCTTTACGTCCGGCGGAAGAAAGGGCCCAGGCCCCGGCCAGCGCGGCCGCTATTATCAGTAACATCAGGGGTCTATTGATACGCATATTCCAGCGTCACTCCTTTCGCCTCCTGCCACTCCGCTTCTTTCAAGAGGGCATTTGCCCTGGCGTCGAGAAACGCCTTCTTCTCCTGCACCAGGTTATCCTCGATTATGGTCCAATTGTCGTAATCTATCAGACCCAATGAATACTGCGACTCCGCTATCCTGGAGCGTTCCTCGACTGCCTCGAGAAATTTTTTCTCCACGCCGACTGCTTCCCGCGCGTCCTGCAGGGCGGCCCACGCCTCCTGCAGCGCCAGCACCACCGCGTCTCTACCGCCGCGTTCATCGGCCCGAGCCTGATTCCAGGCGGCCCTGGCCTTGGAAACCTCGGCGGCCCTGGACCCGCCCTCGAATACCGGCAGGGATAAGGTCAACCCGGCGTTCCACTGCTCGGTCCGCGGGGGCCAGCGCGATCCGCTCTTATTGGCGCCGGCCGAAGCAGAAAGCTGCGGAAGGAAATCCCCCTGGGCCGCCTTCACGTTGAACGCCGCCGCGTTGCTTAAAGAAGAGAGACGGCGTAAAGAAGGATGCCCTTCAGCCAGTTTCTCTAAATCAGGCTTTTCCTCCGCGGGTTCCAAAAGATCCAGGCCGCCTTTGACGGAGATCTCACGGTAGCCTCCAGCCCCTATCTCCTTCAGCAGGCTAAGCCGCGCCACCTCCAGCGCGCGCCTGTTCTGCGCTATCTCCAGCTCAGCCCGGGCAAGGTTCGCCAGGGCGGTAAGAAAAGCACCGCGGTGCTCTATGCCGGATTCGTAACGCAAAGTGATCAATTCCAGATTGCCTCGCCTTATTTCGTAGATCTCGCCCGAGAGTTTGAGCGCCTCCTGCGCCTTCAACAGATTCACGAAAGCCCGGCGTAAAGCCAGGCGCACGGAAGCGGAGGTATAATTGAACTGGAATTTGGCGGCCCTGGTGTTCTCAAGCGCGGCGTTGAATTTTTCCGGGGTCTTCAGCCCGTCAAAAAGCAGTTGGGTCCCGCTTAACCCATAGCTGTAGCTGTCCTGCGTTTTGGAAGTCCCGGCATCCAGGCTGGAATCTACCTTAGGCAGCATACCGCTGAAAACGATCTTTTCACTTTCCCTGTATTGCTTTACCGTTTCTTCGGCGGAGATAAGGCCGGGGTGATTAACCGCCGCCTCCTTCACGCAGTCCTCCCAAGTCAATTCCTGCGCGTACAAAACCGGTTGAAGCGCGGAGAGGAAAATCGCGGTTGTTAAGAAGACGGAAAAACAAATCTTTTCTTTAGCGTTCATTATCCGGCAAAAATATTTTTTCATTTTTTATTAGACAAGAAATATCCTCGAAAAGTTACTCTCAAAAAAAAGTCCTGGAAATACCGATACCGGAGACCTTGGGTTTGCGCTGTCGTTTCCCGGTTACGATGCCCGTATTTTAGTCTCGCCGGAATTAAGTATTGTGTCCCCGGAATTCAAATATTATATTATCACTACCGCCTTTTTTGTCTTCTTTTTTTTATCCCCTCGCCCTGACCGGTTATGAGCCGCTTCTTTATTTCAAGCCGGTTTCCCGCCCCGGCGCATAAGGAACTTCAAAAGTTCCAGCCAGAGCAAGGCGAGCGCGGCCGCGGCCAGGGAAAGGAACACTTCTCGCGCCGAGACGGCGGAGAGATGGAACAGTTTTCGCAGCAATGGTATGGAGAGTATCGCGGCAAGCGCGGACAGCGCGCCGAAGATAACCAGCCGGAGCGCGCGGTTCTTTTCCTTCAAAACGGAAATCATTCCGGACTGCCCGCCGAGATTAGCGAATATCAGCATCAGATTGGACAGGACAAGCGCAATGAAAGCCGCCGTGCGCGCCGCATCCGCCCCCGCCCCCCCGCGCAAAGCGTAAATGTAAAGAGCGAAGACGACGGCGAGAACTCCAAGCCCCTGGAGAATGCTGAATACCAGGGTCCGCCTGTCGAACAAAGGCTCCTCCAGCCTGCGCGGCGGGACTTTCATATTCCCCGGCCCGGGGGAATGCGACTCAAAGACCGTGGAACAGGCCGGGTCTATGATCAACTCGAGGAAAGCGATGTGCGCGGGCAGTAATACTATGGGCATATGAAGGAACACCGGAAGAAAAGCCATACCCGCCACCGGTATATGCACGGCGAAGATGTAAGCAACCGCTTTCTTCAGGTTAAAGAAGATCCTGCGCCCCATGCCCACGGCATCAACGATGGAAGAGAAATCGTCGTCCAGCAGGACCAGCGCCGAGGCCTCTCTGGCGACGTCCGTGCCGTGTTTTCCCATGGCGATGCCGATGTGCGCGGACTTTAGGGCCGGGGCATCGTTGACACCGTCGCCGGTCATCGCCACCACCTCGCCGTTGGCCTTGAGGGCGTCAATGACCGCCATTTTCTGTTCCGGGACCATCCGGGGGAATATGTTGATATTCCTGATCTTGACCTTCAGTTCGTCGGAAGACAGCGTTGCCAGTTCCTGCCCGGTGATATATTCCCCCGGGTTCTTCAGGCCGATCTGTGAAGCGATATTGACCGCGGTCCCGGGATAGTCGCCTGTGATCATGATCACGCGTATCCCGGCCTCATAAGCCTCTTTTATCGCCCGCGGCACGGCGGGACGCACCGGATCGCTGAACCCAAGAAGCCCCATGAATTCGAAAATAAAGTCATGCTGTTCCTCCGGAAGCTCCGTCTTGCGAAAGGCGGCTCTCGCCACTCCCAGCACGCGCAGGCTTTTTCCGGCCAGGGTTTCAATATGCCCGGAAAGTTTCCGCCTGGCCTCCCCGCTTAAATGGCAGAGATCGGCGACCGCCTCCGGCGACCCCTTGGCGGCGATTATGTAATTTTTTCTGTCCGGCGATTCCCAGACATGCGAAAGGGCAAAGAGTTCTTTGGAAAGCGGATATTCTTTTACCAGCGTCCAGTTGTTATGTATATGTTCACTGCCGGCGAGGTACAATTCTCCGGCCCGTTTCAGCGCCTTCTCGATAGGGTCAAAAGGATCCTTCTGTCCGGCCAGGATCCCGTATTCCAGGACGTCATGGAATTTATCGGGCAGGACGCCTTTTTCTCCCCGCGGCCAGAAATACGCCCCGGAGGCAAATAAACCGCTTAATTCCGCCGAATTGAGCGTGAGCGTCCCGGTTTTGTCCACGCAAAGAACACTGGCGGCGCCAAGAGTTTCTATGGCGGCCGCGCGCCTGGTAAGCACGTTATTACGCGAGATGCGCCAGGCGCCGAGAGTAAGAAAAATAACCAGCACCACCGGGAATTCTTCGGGCAAGACCGCCATGCCCAGCGTCAAACCGGCCAGTATGCCGCCCGGCCAGTCGCCCCTGGTCAATCCGTAAAGAATTATCACCAGGGAACAAAGGACCATTCCGGCCAGAAAAAAAACGCGCACGATGCGGGAGGTCTCTTTCTGCAGGAGAGTCTTTTCACCGCGGATTGACTGCAGAGCCCGGCCGATCCTGCCCATTCTGGTGTTTATCCCGGTGAAATAGACCTCGGCGATGCCGTGCCCGCCCACCACCAGCGTGCCGGAATAAACAAACGGTAAATCGTCCCCTCCCGGGGCCGCGTCTTTATCTCCGTCGGAAGAAACATCCCATTCCCGTTTGCGCACCGGAACCGATTCACCTGTAAGAAGAGACTCGTCGAGCGACAGGCCGGAGCACGAGACTACCCTGGCGTCGGCCGGCACCCTGTCGCCTTCGCGCAGGACAATGGTATCTCCCACGGCGACCTCTCTGCCGGCGATCCTCCGCTCCTTCCCGTCCCTGATTACCAGGGCGCGCGGGCTGGAAAGATTGCGCAAGGCATCCAGGGTCTTCTCGGTCTTTCTCTCCTGGTAAACGGTGATGCCGATCACCACGAAAACAAAACTGAGCAGCATCAGGGCGTCCCCGGGTTCTCCCAAAAAGGAATAGAGAAGGCCGCCGCCCGCCAAAAGCAGCAGCATCGGCTCCCGGATCACTCCCATGAATATGGAGAGGATGTTTTTCTTCTTCTGGAAAGGCAGTTCGTTATAGCCGTCTCTAAGCAGCCTGGCGGCCGCTTGCGCTTCGCTAAGGCTCATCGCAAAGTCTCTGCCAGCGCGCGGGCGAATTCCCGGGCGGAAGACGGCCCGTCGGCGGTAATGATATTACCGTCTTTTTCCACCGCTTTTGCGGTATAAAACGCTCCGCCGGAGACGAGAAATCCTTCCTCTCCGGGAAAAACCGTCGCCTTGCGCCCTTTAAGCACTCCGGCATTGGCTAAGATCACCGGGGCAATGCAGATGGCTGCCAATATGCGCCCGGATGCAACCGTGTCCCGCGCGAGCTTGTGCGCCGCCGGGTCATTAAAAAAGGATTCGGCGCCCGGCCCGCCGATGAAGACCACGGCATCATATTCGGAGGCGTTGACCCCGGAGAGGCCCTTATCGCACGCCGTTTTTGTCCCATAGACGCTCACGGCTTCTCCGGGGGCGGAAGAAGCTACGGAAAAGCTTATTCCGGCGGAAAGCAGAGTGTCCCTGACCGGAAAAAATTCCTTTTCCTGGAAACCGCGCTGAGACAGCACCACCAGCGCGCGCCTGCCTCCGGCCCAGGCGGCCCCGGAAGGAGAACCGGCCGCAAGGATCCCTGCCACCGCGCATCCCGCTATTATCTTTTTCATGGTTTTCACTCCCATGTGCTGACCACCAGGAACTTTTTCTCCCCGGCGGAAAGGTTAAAACGCCCCAGTTCTATCCCCCCGAGCCGCCTTGCCCCGCCGTCGGAAGTCTCCACGAAGATATCGTACACACCCGGCTCCAGCAGCAGGCGCGCCGCGCGGATCTCGGCCGGCAAAGTCTGCCAGCAGCGCAGGTCGGCCCTGTTGGAAAAAATATTATAAAGGCTGCTCAATATCCTGAAACCGATCGCGGTATTCTCCCCCCTGGTCTCCGCTATCCTGCGCTCCGCCGCTTTCTCAAGCGCGTATTTTCCTCCGGCGGTAACAAGCATCTTGGCGATCACCCTGACTCTTCTGTTGTCCAGGTTTTGTTCGGCGATGGCGCAGATATCCTCTACCGGTTCGCTCTCCGCCGCGTAAAGCTGTCCGGAAGCGGAGCGCGCGCACAGGGACGAAGCCTTTACCTGATTCGGCCTGCGCTCGTATGAAGGGAAGGCCAAGCTGAGCACGTAACCGTCCGGTAAAGGCACGGGGACAGCGGTCTCCTTCTTATAAGGAGAGCGTCCGTTATAATTGAGCAGGACGACTTCCGCTTTCTTCGCCTTTTCAGGCAGTGGAAGAAAATCCTCTCCCTTGAATTTTATACCTGCCTCCATAGCCTCCCGGCTTCCCATCCACTGCGCCGCCGTAAGGAAATTATGTTTCAGCAGGAGCGGCACGCCGAGCCCGTAATACGTTTTATAATCCTCTTCGTAGATCTGCACCGCTTTCGCGTAAGCTATATAAGCGTCGTTTTCGCCGCGCCCGTTCTTCTCCGTCTCGTAAAGCAGACCGGAAAGCAGGCGCGCGAAGGCATCCTCTTTGTAAACGTTTTTTTCTCCCTGATTGTAGCGGCTGTTGATCAGGCGCAGGCGCTCGTCAACCTGCCTGGCCTCTACCAGCGCCCCGGGAAAATCCCCGAGCATACAGTAGTTGACAGCCTGAAAGATATTGACCAGTACCCGCTCGAAGTCCTCTCCTCGGTAAGGGGCCAAATAGTCATTGACAAGCCAGGTCGCGGCTTCCTTGCTTAAAGAAAGGGAATATAAAGCGTCATATTCCTGCTTTGCCTGTTCGAAAGCGGCGATACTTCCGCGATAATCCCCGCCGGCGTGCAGGACGTAGCCTTTATCGAGAAGATACAAGAGCTTGTTGCCTCTGCCATATGCCGCCGGGCCTTTATCAAGCAGTTTGCCGGCACGGGCGTAGTCGCCGGCGGAAAGCGAGTCGCTTATCATGGCGCCCATACGCACGGAAGCGCAGGAGATGTTGAAGAAAAATGATAAACAGGCTAACGCGGCCGGGAAGAGCCGCTTTATCGTTTCCATAATCCGGCGGGCGGGGGCTAAAGGCCGAAGGTGCTGCGAGAGACTATCTTCTTTATCTCCTTCTGGCCGATCCAGACTTTCTCGTTGCTGGTCAGATTCACCAGCTCCAGATTGACCTGGTAAAGGACCACGTATTTACCCTTGATCTCGTCTTTAACGGAATTGACCTCTCCCTGCAGCATGAAATCGGCCCCGGTCTCGGCATACTGCGGCTTCGCGGTCTCTTTTGAGGCGTATTGCGCCTGATCCGCCTTTTCCGCGCGCAGTTCCTGGCGGCTGACGCTGTCGGAAACGAATTTCACCTTTCCGGAATTTAACAGGCTTCTCTGCAGGTCATTGACGAAAACGCCGGAATTGATGTGCTCCGAGGTGCGGTTGATAATGGTTCCCACGATCACCACCGGCCTCTTCCCTTGCGCGATGTTAAAATCGCTCAGCCACGGGCGCTGAAGGCAGTCCCCGATCATCTCTTCGGCCGTCATCCGGGAATCGCTGTCGTTCCAGCCGCCGCTCAAGTCCACGGTTTTGGACGTGTCCGTGCGTTTGACTTTTATGGAAGAACAGCCGCAGCAGGCGGCAGTCAGAAATACGGCGGAAATCAGTAAAAAAGTCAACGAGCGCATGAGCAACCTCCTTTAATATGGCCGGTAAAAAATATTTTCCGGACGGATAAGCGGCCCTCCTGATCCTCCGGTTGAAGATAGCAGTGTCTATCGGAAATATTATAAACCGCAGGGAAAGGGTGTCAAGCGGAATGACCGATGCCGTTGAGCTCAAAAAAGAGGGTTCGACCGTTGGTTTTCAGCCACTGTTTTCCTTCCGGATAAGCAGGCATTATTGCCCCGACCTCTTTCCAGAAAATACGGGAATGGTCCCTGCGCCGCAAGTGGGCCAGTTCGTGCGCCACCACGTAATCCAGGGCAGGCAAAGGCGCCATGACCAGCCGCCAGTTGAAACGAAGACGGCCGTTCCTGCCGCAGGCGCCCCAGCGTCTGAGCGCGCCGCTTAAGCAAAAACCCGAGTGAAACAAACCTGAACGCGCGGAATAATGCTCAAGCCTCCCTGCGATCACCTCCGCCGCCCGGCGCCTGTACCATGAGCCGAACACTCCGGCGGCCTTCCCGCGCAAAAGACCTCCCAGCCTGAATTCTCTCCCGTCGAAAGACAAGCCTTCCGAACTCCCTTCGGGAAAAGTTATTTTGTAAACCTCACCCAGATAAGGGACTCCCTCGCTAATCGCCTTGCGCCGCTCTTCTTCCCGCAGAGCTAAAAGGCGCTTACGCGTTATCCATCCCATTCTGGAAGACACCAATTGCTTAGCGGAGTGAATTGAAAAAGCGAAAGGGACACGCATTAAAACTGTCCCGTCCGGGCAAACAATCAACGCGCAGGTCCTCCTGCGCCGGCTGCGGATGATCCTTATATCGCTGAAGGAAAATTCCATTTGTATTCCGGGGACACAATACTTAATCAAGCCGCGTTTACCTTGGTCTATCGGAATAACACCCTGCCCTTAAAGGAGAGGCAGGTGTTCACCAGTGTGAAAGTATTCGCTCGTGCGAAAATGTCGAAGAGATTTTTCCGGTATCTTACGACACGGGTTTAATATAGACGAGCTTTAATTCGGCACCGGTAACGAAACCCGTTAGTACGCTGTTTGGTAAGTTTTTTACAGCGCACTTTGTCCGCCACTAAAGCTTTGGCGAGATTTTACCCGCTAGTGAAACGTCGGTAAAACTAAAACAAGGGCATCATAACCGAGCTATTACAAATCCCGGCTCTGATGCTTGACCACTTTACCTTCCACCATGTAAATGATGTCCTCGGCTATGTTGGTGGCGTGGTCGCAGATGCGCTCGAGGTGGCGCGCGATGAGCAAGAGGGGCACGGCCCTGGAAGCGGTGCCGATGTCTTTTGCCATGAAATCATTGATCAGCTCTTCCTGGACGAGGTTGCGCAACCGGTCCGCCTCGGAGTCTGAGCACATCACCTGCTTGGCCAGAGAGACGTCGCGCTTCACGAAAGCGTCGATCGCGTCCCGCACCATATTCTGCGCCACTACGGAGAGCTTGGGGATGTCTATCAAAGGCTTGAGTATCGGCTTATCTATCAAGTCCTGAGCGCGCTGGGAAATATCCACAGCCAGGTCGGCTATGCGCTCCAGCTCCGAATTTATCTTCATCCCGGTGGTGATGAACCGCAGGTCTCCGGCCATCGGCTGGTGCCTGGCTATAAGGTCTATGCACTTCTCGTCCACTTCCAATTCCAGCATATCTATCTTGTCGTCGGTATCGATCACTGCCTGCGCGCGGCCTTTATCGCGGTTCTTCAGCGCCTCGACCGAATTAAAAATGGCTTCCTGGGCCATGGCCGCCATCCTAAGGAGTTCTTTGCGCAGATTAGCGAGTTCTTCGTCAAAATGTCTCTCCATCATGACCTCTCTTTCAAACTTGTCGCATCCGGGAATTAGTATTCTTCAATACCCATCCTACTTAGCCGCGTCATTTCGACGCTATACTGCTCATTTTTCGGCAAGCCTTAACAGCGCGCCTGCCGAAGCAGCGGTTCGAGTGGAGCCCCCTCGAGCCAAAACCCGGGGATTTCTGGGCGAGGGGATTTAAACGCCGCGCGGCCGCCATATACTACATAGTATAGCACACAAGACATATTCCGGTAGCGGCCGCCGCCAAAACCGGCCCCTTCCCGGATTTATCCGTACCTGCCGGTTATGTAATCCTCGGTGCGGCGGTCCGACGGTTTGGTGAATATCGTTTCCGTCCTGCCGAACTCCACCAGTTCCCCCAGCAGAATAAAACCCGTTTCATCGGAGATGCGCGCCGCCTGCTGCATATTGTGCGTTACGATAACAATGGTATAATCGCGCTTCAGCTCGCGCATCAATTCCTCAATGCGCTGGGTGGCCTGCGGGTCAAGCGCCGAACACGGCTCGTCCATAAGCAGTATCTCCGGCTTGACTGCCAGCAGGCGCGCGATGCAAAGCCGCTGTTTTTGCTCCAGTGAAAGCCCCAGGGCGGAACGGCCCAGTCTGTCTTTAAGCTCATCCCAGAGCAGAACCGAGCGCAGACTCTGCTCCACCAGGTAATCCAGATCTTTCTTTCTCGCCTCCAAGTGTATGCGCGCGCCAAAGACGATGTTTTCGTATATGGACAGCGGGAACGGATTCGGACGCTGAAAGACCATTCCCACTCTCTTGCGCAGAGCCACCAGGTCGGCGTCCTTGCGCAGGATATCCGCCCCGTCTATAATAATCTCTCCGGAAGTGCGCACTCCCTCGGCCAGGTCATTCATGCGGTTGAAGACGCGCAAAAGCGTGGATTTACCGCACCCCGACGGGCCGATGATAGAAGTGATCATCTTCCCGCGGAACGAGGCGTTTATCCCCTTCAATGCCTTGAAATCACCGTACCAGAGATCGAGGGCCTTGACCAAAATTGCCGGATTATCCAAATTTCCCCCTTATGTAACCGTCGGTGCGCTTGTCCCGCGGCGCCGTAAATATCTTATCCGTGCCGTCCATCTCGACAAGCTCACTGGAAAGGAAAAAGGCCGTCCTGTCCCCCACGCGCGCGGCCTGCTTTACGTTATTGGTAACCAGGATTATCGTATAATCCTTTTTGAGCACGAGCATCGCCTCTTCCACCTTTGCCGTCGAGATCGGGTCCAGCCCCGAACACGGTTCGTCAAAAAGAATGACGCGCGGCTCCACCGCCAGGGTCCTGGCTATGCAAAGCCGCTGCTGCTGGCCGCCGGAGAGCTTGAAAGCCGAGGTGTTCAGCCTGTCTTTGACCTCGTCCCAGAGATACGCCTGTTTCAACGCCTTTTCCACCGCAGCCGCCTGAAGTTTCCTGTTCCTGACCCCGGAGACTTTTACTCCGTAGGCGACGTTGTCGAATATCGACATAGGCAGGGGAAGCGGAAGCGCAAATACCATCCCTATTTTCTTTCTCACCGTTTCCGGGTCCATCTCGACGATGTCCCTGCCGCCGAAAAGCACCTCGCCCGTCATGCGGAAATTGTCGTTCAGTTCATTAAGCCGGTTGAGCATGCGCAGGAAGGTCGTCTTGCCGCTGTTGGCCGGACCGATCACGCTCAATATCTGTTTCGAGCCGATCTCCATGTTCACGTTCTTCATAGCGTGTATCTGGCCGAACCAGATGTTCAGGTCTTTTATGAGGAACTCTACCATTTCTTCTTCTTTCTGAAGCGGCAGCGTATCACCACCGCGGCAAGGTTCATGAAAAGCACCATCGCCAGCAGCACCAGCGCAGTGCCGTAACGGATCTTTTCGTCCACGTTGGGTACCTGGGTGGAAATGACGTAAAGGTGGTACGGAAGCGCCATGACCTGGTCGAATACGGAGCCGGGAAGCTGTGGAAGATAAAAAGCCGCCACCGTAAAAAGTATGGGGGCGGTCTCTCCCGCCGCCCTGCCCAGACCGAGGATCGTCCCGGTGATTATCCCGGAGATGGCGTTGGGAAGCACCACGTATCTTATAGTCTGCCACCTGCTGGCGCCAAGCGAACGGCTCGCCTCGCGGAAAGACTGCGGCACGCTCTCCAGCGCTTCCAGGGAAGCCGTTATTATTATAGGCAGTATCATTATCCCGAGCGTCAAAGCCCCGGAGAGTATCGACGCCCCTAATTTGAAGAAGGTAACGAAAAGCGCCAGGCCGAAAAGCCCGTAGACCACGGAAGGCACGCCGGCGAGATTGACGATGGCGAGCTTTATCAGGCGGGTGAGAAAGTTCCCCCGCGCGTATTCGCTGAGATAAACGGCGGAGAGCAGCCCGATGGGCAAAGCGAAGACGATGGCTCCGCTCACCAGGTAAATTGTACCCAGGATCGCCGGGAATATCCCTCCGCTGCGCATCCCCTGCCTGGGGATGTCGGTAAGGAACTGCCAGGTTATCCCCGGCAGGCCTTTCTGCACTATGATCACTATGATCAGCCCCACCGGCACGATGATCAGAAGAGTGGAAATAAAAAGGAACGCGAAAGCCAGACGCTGGGTCAAAACCGGGTCTCTGGATCTCTTCTTCAATTTAAGCGCCGGCGACGCCGGACTGTCCACGACGGTACTATCGTTCATTGTTCTTTCTTGTGCAGGAAAAGGTCGGCGCCCACGTTTACGATGAAACTTATCACGAACAACACGATGCCTACGGCGAAAAGGGCGAAATAATGTTCGCTGCCCACTACCGCCTCTCCCATCTCGGCGGCTATGGTGGCGGTAAGCGTCCGCACCGGCTGAAGTATGGAATGCGGGATCACCGCGGCGTTTCCGGTGATCATCATCACCGCCATGGTCTCTCCAATCACCCTGCCTATTCCCAGCATTACCGCCGCCATAATGCCGGAGGAAGCGGCGGGCAGGATCACCCTGTGGATGGCCTGCCAGTGGGTGGCGCCCAGCGCGAGGGCCCCTTCCTTATATGTCTTGGGCACGGAATAAAGGGCGTCCTCCGCGATGGAGACTATGGTAGGCATGGCCATAAAAGCCAGCATCACCGCTCCGGAAAGCGCGGTGAGGCCGGTGGGAAGATGAAAAATGCTTTTTATCCAGGGGACCAGAGTGACCATGCCGATGAAACCCAGGACCACGCTCGGGATGGCGGCCAGCAATTCTATGCCGCTTTTTAGTATTTCTTTTATTTTCAGGGGAGCGACCTCCGCTATGTAAACAGCGCAGGCCACGCCGATGGGTATGGAGATCAGTGCCGCGCCGAGCGTGACCATTAAAGACCCCAGGATCAACGGCAGGATGCCGAGATGAGGCGGTTCGGAGATCGGATACCAGCTTTTTCCGAAAAGAAATTGGGGAGGAGTTACCGTTTTAAAAACCGCCAGGCCTTCTTTAAGCAGAAAAAGAAAAATAAGCACCACAAAAAAAATGGAGGCCAGCCCGCAGAACAATATCAGTTTCTCTATGACGAATTCTTTTAGTTTACGCACAGGCTTCTAACGTTTGTAAGGGACGAAATCGGTTTTTACCACTATCTCCTGCCCGTCTCCGGAAAGGCAATAATCGATAAAATCCTTCAACATCCCCTGCGGGCTGCCGTTGAGGTAAAAAAAGAGCGGCCTGGATATCGGATACCGGCCGCTTATCACGTTGTCGATCGTCGGGGCTTCATAAGGAGACTTTGCGTCCCTGGCCACCAAGACCGCCTTTTGTTTGGCGCAGACGTATCCCATGCCATAATAACCGACGGCTCCCGGGTTCTGGGCGATCTCGTCCGCTATCGCCTGCGAAGAAGACAATAACAGCGCCGAAGGAGCGAATTCCTCCGTCCCCTGCGGATTTCCCCGCCTGAGAACGTGCTCTTTGAAATAAACGTGGGTCCCGGAATTCACCTCGCGGGAAAGCAACACGATCTTTTCGTCATTCCCTCCCAATTCTTTCCAGTTGCAGATCGCGCCGGTGAATATCCCGGCCAACTGTTCCATGGTCAGCTTTCCGACCGGGTTCTGCGGATTGACGACCACCGCCAGCCCGTCCAGGGCGACCTTTATCTCGTAAGGATGGATGCCTCTTTTCTCCGCCAGAGCGATCTCTTTTCCCTTTATTTCCCTTGAGCTCATGGCGATCTCGCAGGTGCCGCTGATCAAGCTGGAGAACCCGGTGCCCGAGCCGCCGCCGGTCACGGCCAGGAACACTTCCGGTTTTATCTCCATGTATTTTTCGGCCCAGGACTGCGCCAGGTTGACCATAGTATCAGAGCCTTTTATGCGCACCGAATTATTCACGGCGGCCGATGAATGGGTAGAGAAGCAGGCGAGAAAAAACAGAGACAATATCAGACTTTTCATTATGACTCCCTTTTTGGACCGGCGGGAATGGCGATCCATAAACGCAGAAAAAACGTTAATCCGGTATTTTATGGAGAACAACCGATTTCTCTGCAATTATACAACAAGTTCCGGTAAGGCTCAATAAAAAGAAGAAGATTTTCCGCGGCGGGCAGACGGCGGATAACGGCAGGCGGTTGTGAAGCCGGAGGTTTTCAGGGATGAGGTCCGTAAAAAGCGGCGGCCGGTTTATCTACCGTATCAAGAGTTCCCATATCTTCCTTATTTCATCGCCGGCGGTGCGGTTCCCGCTGTCGATTATGGTCTGCCCCGCGGACAACGCTTCGACCACGGACGGGTCGAAAGGTATTCTGCCGGCGAACTGTATGCCGTTTCCGCGGCAGAAATCCTCTATCTCACCGCTCATCTGCGGATTGAGGTCGTATTTATTTACCGCCAGTTTAACCGGAATGGCGAAATGAGCTGCCGTTTCAATAACGCGCCGAGCGTCATGAAGGCCGGAAAGCGAAGGTTCAGTGACAACAAGGGCGCAATCTACTCCAGACAGAGAAGCTATCACCGGACATCCTATTCCGGGGGGACCGTCTATCACGACATATTGAAGTTTCTCTTCCGCGGCGATCCGCTCGGCGGCCCGGCGTATCTGCGCAACAAGCCTGCCGGAATTCCCCTGGGCGACGCCAAGCCTGGCGTGCACGAAAGGCCCGCGGCGGGTATCGGAAACGAACCATTCTCCGGATAAGGTCTCCTCCATGCGTATAGCCCCGGAAGGACAAAGGCGGGCGCATAATCCGCACCCCTCGCAAAAGAAACGTTCTACGCGGGGGCCGGATTTCAACGCTTTGAACCTGCAAACGGCAGAACATTTACCGCATTGCCGGCAGAGTCCGCGGTCGATGACGGCTATACTACCGCCCCAGAATTCATGCCGCTCTTTGACCTCCGGATGCAGCAAAAGGTGCAGATCGGCGGCATCAACGTCGCAATCTACCATAACCTTGCTCCCCGGCAGCGCAGCGAAAGAGGCGGCGACCACCGTCTTGCCTGTGCCTCCCTTGCCGCTGACAACGGCTATCTTCCTCATATCTCTTCCTAAAGCTCTCTTTTCAGGAATTCCGCGGCTTTCTCAACGCAAGATAAACAGGTGATCTTTTGCCCGGACCTTATTTCCCGGCAGGTCAACGCCCCTGAATATCCGCGGAAAAAATCTTTACATTTCTGCGAGTTTCCGCTGTCTCTAAGCGCAAGGATGTATAAAGCGGCATACAACGCGCCGCAATACCCATGAGGGGCATTACCGCCCCCAAAACCGGCATGCGCCTCCACCGTCCCGGCCGGCAGTCCGAACAATTCGGCATACGCCTTGATCACCGCTTGAGCGCAGTTATAACGGGTGCCGCTTTTCCCCAGAAAATTGTTTTTTGCTTCTTCTATCATAAATGAAACTCCTCTGAAAACCCGGGATTTGTGCGCTTGATTAACTGCCGCACGATACGGTCTTGATACGCGAGAAAAGATCCCGGAACTGCCCGGCAAACTCCGGGAACAGCGAAACTGCCGGTTCTCCGCGGGAATACGCCCCGGCTATCTCTTTACTGAAAGGTATGCGCATCAAGATCGGGATTTTCTCTCCGGCGCAATAATCGTCCACCTTTCCGTAGCCGATACCGTCGCGGTTGACGGCGACCGCGAAAGGTATCTTCAATTCGCGCAGCATCCCTGCCGCCAGGACAAGATCGTTTAGCCCGAAAGGCGTGGGTTCAGTTACCAGGAGACAGAAATCGCTGCCTTCCACCGCCGTGATTACCGGACAGGATGTGCCCGGGGGCGCGTCAATGATTACCGTTCTTGTCGAATCCGCGCGCTCTTTGACCTTTCGGATCAAAGGCGGTGACATAGCTTCTCCCACGTTCAGCCGCCCGTGGATAAATTCCATCCCGTCTTTAATCCCGCTCTCGACCACCCCGATCTCCCTGCCGGCCTCTTTTATGGCTTTTTCCGGACAGAAGATACTACAGGCGCCGCAGCCGTGGCAAAGATGAGGAAATACGAGCACACTGCTCCCGCCCGCGCCGGCTGCTCCCGGGAGCGCTATGGCGTTATACGCGCAGACCTCGCGACACTTACCGCAATAATTGCATTTCGATTCATCTATTTCCGGGACAGGAACGAATATTTTGCGTTTGTCCGTGAATCGCGGTTTCAGGAATATATGGGCGTTCGGTTCTTCCACGTCACAGTCGAGAAACTGCACATCCCCGAGCGAAAGCGCCAGGTTGACCGCGATCGTGGTCTTGCCGGTGCCGCCTTTACCGCTGGCCACCGAAATGATCATGACGCGCCGCCGTTTTTTTCGGCTATGAGCACGGTTTGATACACGCTGGAAACTTTTCTGACCAGAAACCCTTTCCCGGCAAGATAGGCTCCAGCCTCCGTCAATCCGGCTTTGCCGGTTTCATGGACGTTCCCTTCCAGACTGTGAATTTTCTCCATAACCTTGAATCCCTCCGGCGTAAAATCGGACAATACCAGCTTCCCGCCGGAAAACAGCAGGCGGACAAGTTCGTCCAGCACCGAATAAGGATTGGGCAAGTGATGCAGGACGTTGACCGAAAAAACGATATCGAACGAGCCGCCCGGAAAAGACGTACATTCACCGTTTTCTATTCTTAGGTCGGCCTGATCCCGCAGCCCGAAATATTCCAGCAGCAGCCCGGCGAAACGCTGCTCTTGCGCGGATATGTCGAAGCTGACGAAAGAATGACCGGCTTTTGCCAGGGCGAGCGCGAAATGGCCTTTTCCCGTGCCCGCCTCTATGATCCTTCCCCGGACCGGAGCAGCCGCGGCGAGGATAAAATTCCTCTCTTCTTCCACGTCGTAGCCGAAACTCTTGTAAAGGGCCTGACGTTCCAGGTATCTACCGTAATTATCCGGGATTTCCTTATCCCCAAAAGACTCTCCGATACGTATGCCGGTTGTTCCGCGCTTATATGACGCTTCCTCATTCATTTTTAACCCGCGTGCCGGACTTAAGAGCCGCGCCCGGCGCTTCCGCCGCTTTGTATTTACCGTTCCTGTAGCCTTCAACGGCATCTTTGACCGTCCCGGAAATCCCGGTGAAAACGCTTATGCCGGCAGACGATAAAACCCGGTAAGCGTTCGGGCCGACGTTCCCGGTGAGCACTGCCGTGACGCCCTTGGAAACTGCCAGTTGTCCGGCCTGTATGCCCGCGCCTCCCTGGAATTGAAGGCCGGAATTCTCCTGCGCTTCGAATCCGCCGGTATCCGTATCGAAAAATATGAAATTGCGGCAGCGGCCGAACCGCGAATCGACCGGAGAATCCATGGTCTTTCCTTCAGAAGTAACGCATATCTTCATGATTTCACACCCTCTTCCTTAATGATGGCATCCGCCTGTTTCACCGTGCCCTTTGCAGGCGTCGAGCCCTCCCAACGCATTGTTCATAAGATCATCCAGGGCCTTCTGCACATTCCCGGAATATCCGAAAACCTTGACCCCGGCCTGCGCCAGTTTCTGCTGAGCGGCAAACCCCATGCCGCCGGCGATCACATGGGTGACGCCGTGTTTCAATATCTCGTCAACCGCTACGCAACCTCCTCCGCCGTGGGATACGGTGTTGGGAACGGTGCGCAGATGAACGATCTTTTTCTTATCCGGGTCTATATCAGCCAGAAGAAAAAAACCGGCCTGGGCGAAATGAGGGCAGACATCCCCATGCACCCCTTTATCCTCTTCCAGAACGATACCGATTCTCATAATGCAAAACTCCTTTCCTGTTTTATACTTCTACGGCGTCAAAAGCACGAGCGAAGCGCTGCCTGAAGCCGCCCGGAAACACAGGCCGGCCGCCCGCACGCATCCGGCAGGAACGCCCGCCGCCGTGAGAAAACCTTCCGTATCCGGCGCCGCGTCCACAGCCCCTTCCACGGGATCCATCCATCGCTTCTCCCTGGCCCTTCAAATTGACCGTGCAATATCCCCTGCCGCCTCCCGTCATAGACCCCCGGCCGGCAGGTCCTGTTCCGTCGAATCCCGGCATAACGCGCCTCCTTTTCGCTGTTAAAACCCCCAAAATAGTTTTATTTACCGCTGCATCTATCGCACAAACCGTAAAACTGGATAACATGGCCCGTGATCTTAAAATGATATTTCTCTTCCAGCCCTTTTTCCGTCTCTTTGAGAAGCTCGACCTCTTTGTCTATGAAGTCGGTATATTCCACCACCCTGTTACAGCCCGTGCAGACCAGATGATGGTGATGCCTCGCGCCCTGAGCCCCTTCGGCGAGCTCATAACGGGCCCGTCCATCCCCGAAATCCAGCTTGCAGATCATGCCGAGATCTGAAAGAAGCTCCAGGGTTCTGTAAACCGTGGTCAACCCCACGTTTGGATAAGCGGTATGAATTTTCATATAGATATCCTCGGCGCTCATATGTCCTTTGGAACTGGAAAGCAATCCCAGGATAGCCTCTCTGCCGGCCGTAAGCCGGTATCCGCAGCCGTGGAATCTTCCCTGCCACCATCCCTGTCCCCTGCAATGACCTCGCGGCATAACCGCCTCCTTATTGAAAATGGTTTCCATTACTAATTATGCCGGTTTTTCCGAGTTTTGTCAACTATTTTAATCCCCTCGCCCAGAAATCCCCGGGTTTGAAACCGGACTTATCCTTAGTTTATCCAATGATCACTCCGGGATTTATTGGCCCGCTGACGGATCGAATGTGTGCGGATTATCAAGGGATATGCGGCGCGCCGGGAAAAATTTTACCCGGCCACTACAGACAGCGGATGGCGGCAGGAATGAGGCTTATTCCGGATTCAGACGTTCCGGGTGGTGCTTGACGATATCTGCGCGCACCATATAGATCACTTCCTCGGCGATGTTGGCGGCGTGGTCGCAGATGCGCTCCAGGTGGCGGGCGATCAAAAGCAAAGGTATGGCGCGCGGGACGGCAGAAGTATCTTTGGCCATAAAATCTTCCATTAATTCCTTCTGGATGAAATCACGCAGTCTGTCCGCTTCCCTATCCATTATAATTATACCGGCGGCGGAATCGGCGTCCCTCTCCACGAACGCCAAAAGGGCTTCTGAGATCATACGCTGGGACAGCGCGGCGAGCTTGGGGATGTCCGCCAGCGGTTTCAGGAGCGGTTTACCGGCAAGTTCGATTACTCTCTGGGCGATGTCCACGGCAAGATCGGCCATTCTTTCCAGATCGGTGGATATTTTCATGGACATAGCGATAAAACGCAAGTCCACCGCCATGGGCTGTTTAAGTGCCAGCAGGTCGAGGCAGCGCTCATCGAGCGCGTTCTCCAGTTCGTCTATGGCGCGATCGGCGGCGACGACATCGCGGGCGGCGGCGGCATCCAGTGTTTCAAGCGCATTCAGCGAAGCTGAGATCGCCCTCTCCACCAGCCTTCCCATCGCCAGCAACTGCCTCTTGAGCTCATCCAGTTCCAGATCAAAATGTCTCTGCATATCCGCGCATCCTTTCTTCCGGGGACACAATACTTAATCAAGCCGGATTTACCTATAGGAATATCACCTTGGCTAAATCGCGACCGGCAAAAAATAACCGATTATCCGAATCTTCCCGTGATATACGCCTCGGTCCTGGAGTCCCGCGGTTTTGTGAAGATATCCTGGGTCTTGCCGAATTCCACCATCTCCCCCAGCAAGAAGAAAGCGGTGTTGCCGGAGACCCTCGCGGCCTGCTGCATATTATGAGTCACGATCACTATGGTATATTCCTGCTTGAGCTCCATCAACAGTTCTTCGATCCGGGAAGTTGAGATCGGGTCCAGGCTGGCGCAAGGCTCGTCGAACAGTATGACTTCCGGCTCAACCGCCAGGCACCTGGCTATGCAAAGCCGCTGCTGCTGCCCGCCGGAAAGCCTGAGCGCGCTGTCGTAAAGCCTGCCTTTGACCTCCTCCCACAAAACGGCTTTCTTCAGGGAATCCACCACCTTGTCTTCTATAACCGATTTATCGCGCATGCCGTTTATCTCCAGGCCGTATTTGATATTCTCAAAAATGCTCTTCGGGAAAGGGTTCGGCTTCTGAAAAACCATACCCACCCTGCGTCTGATATCCACCACGTCCGTATCGGGGTCGTGAATATCATCTCCGTCCAGGAATATTCTACCCTCGAGCCTGCTCTTGGGGACCATATCGTTCATCCGGTTAAGCAGGCGGATAAAAGTGGACTTGCCGCATCCCGACGGTCCTATTATCGCTGTGACCTGGTTACGGTATATCTCAAGGTTAACATCCTTCAACGCCGGGCGGCTGCCGTAGAAAAAATTAACCCCCTCCGCGCGCATCCTTATTTCTTTATCCATATATACTCCTCTGTCTCTGGCGTATGAAAACCGCGGTCCCGGAAATCAACAGCACCAGTATAAGCAAAACCAGCGCGCTGCCGTAGGCTATAGCGGTCTGCTGGCGCGGATGCGTCCCTTCAGTCATCAGGGCGTAAATATGATAAGGCAGCGCCATGATTTCCGAGAACGGAGACTGCGGGTACCTGCGCGTATAAAAGGCCGCGGCGGTAAAAAGTATGGGGGCGGTCTCGCCCGCCGCCCTGCCGATGCCCAAGATCACGCCGGTCAATATACCCGGCAACGCCTGCGGGATCACTATTTTTTTGATCGTCTGCCAGCGGGTGGCTCCCAAAGCGAAAGAAGCCTCTCTGAGAGAATTAGGCACGGCCATGAGCGCCTCCTGCGAAGCCGATATTATTCCCGGCAGAATAAGTATTCCCAAAGTCAGGCTTCCGGAAAGCAGCGAAACCCCGAAACCAAAGAACTTCACGAACACCGCCAGGCCGAAAAGCCCAAAGACGACAGACGGCACGCCGGCAAGATTATTTATTCCGATGCGAATGGCATTGAGCGCCAGGCTGCCGGGCGTATATTCGCAAAGATACACGGCGCACGCCAGTCCCAGCGGTAAAGCGACCGTTACCGCCCCAAGGGTAAGATAAAAAGTCCCCAACAAGGCCGGGAATATCCCGCCTTCGGTCATGGCGTTACGCGGCCACTGGGTGAGGAAATCCCAGTTGACGACTTTACTTCCCCCGGCAAAAACGAAGTAGATGATACTACCGAGGAACAGCAGCGTCATAAGGATACAGCAGAACAACAGGAAAAACCCGGCTTTCTGCGCGGCCTGCTTGTTCCTGCAGGATCCGGCCGATACCGAAGCCTTCCCGGCGTGCCGCGCGGACGTCCGCTCAAAAGGCTCCCGGAAGGCTCCCGAAACGCGAATTTTTCTTCTCATCTTTGTAATCCCAATTTCAACCGGTATCTGCGGCTCAAAATCTCGGCGGCGATATTAAAAATTAAAGTAAGCGTGAAAAGCAGCATAGCTATGGCGAAGAGCGCCTGGTAATGCGTGCTGCCCACGGCGGCCTCCCCCATCTCGGCGGCGATAGTGGATGTCAACGGCCTTACCGGCTGGAAAAAAGAACGAGGGATTATCGCCGCCCCGCCTGAAACCATCAGGACCGTCATCGTTTCGCCCATCACCCTGCTGAAGCCGAGTATGGCGGCCGTGGATATACCTGAACCGGCAGCCGGCAGAACGACCTTGATCAAAGTCTCCCAGCGGGTGGCGCCGAGAGCCAGGGACGCCTCCCGGTAACTTGCGGGAACGTAACTCAAGGCATCATCGGAAAGACTGCAGACCGTGGGGACCGCCATGATACCCAAAATGAGACTGGCGGTAAAAGCGCAAAGCCCTGTGGGAATATGCAGCAGCCTCTGCAGGAACGGCGCGACCACCACCATCCCGAAAAAACCGAAAACTATGGAAGGGATACCCGCAAGCAGTTCCACCAGCGGTTTCAGCACCGCCTTCTGCGTATTGCCGGCGATCTCGTTTATATAAAGGGCGCTGCCTATGCCCAGAGGAAGACAAACCAGCATCGCTCCCGCGGTAACCCATAACGAGCCGGCCAGCAGCGGCAGTATCCCGAACTCGGGGTCCTCGTGCGTGGGATACCACGCGGTCCCGGAAAGGAAATCCCACGGTCTTACCTTGGCGAACAACGGCAGTCCTTCTTTAAAAAGCACCAGGGTTATTCCCGCCAGAAAGAACAAACAGGCAAAAGCCGGTATGCCGAAAGCCGCGGCGTAAATCCGCTCTCTAGAAATCAATTTCTTCATAATATGCGGCACGAAAGATGAAGGAAAAAACACGCTTCTCCCCTCATCCCTCAGCCTTTCACATTGCTTGCCGGTTATTACCGCCTTCCGTGGCCGCTATCCGCCCAGCGGGATGTAACCCTCTTTTTCCACCAGGATCTGTCCTTGTTTGCTCATGATGAAATCGAGAAAGGATTTGCAATCGCCGTCGGGCTTACCGTTCGTATACATAAATAACGGACGGGAAAGCGCATAACGGTTGCGCAAAACCGTTTCTTTAGAAGGATAGACACCGTTAAGCTCCAACGCCTTGACGGAATCGTTTATGTAGCCGATCCCGACGTAACCTATCGCGCCCGGGGTCTTGGCCACGACCGAGGCGGCGGCCTGGTTGGAGGCTTCCATAAGCGCGTCCGGCCTGACCTTTTCCTTGTCCAGGGCGAGCTCGCCGAACGCTTCAAAGGTTCCGCTGGAACTGTCCCGGGAAACCGCCACTATCGAACCGCTGCCTCCCAAGGCAGACCACGAAGATATCTTTCCCGTATAAATGTCCTTTAACTGTTTTTTAGTCAGGGACTTGACGGGATTGGACGGGTTGACTATCACGGCTATTCCGTCCATCGCGATCACGTTGGCCTTGGGGTCTTTGCCGCGGCTCACAGCGTCTTCAAGTTCCTTTTCCTTTATGGGACGGGACGAATCGGCGATATCGCAGGTGCCGGCCAGCAAAGAAGCTATGCCGACCCCGGACCCTCCGCCCCGCACCGAAATGTCCACCTGCGGGTTATCGTCCATAAAGACCTCCGCGGCGCGCTGGGCTATCGGTAATACCGTGGAGGAGCCTTCCACCACTACCTTACCGGCGTAACAGGGTGCCGCTGCCGCCAGAAAGATCACCGCGGCGGAGTATAAGATCGATGTTCGAACTCTCATCTGTTTTTCCTCCTTAATTATGTTCGTTATCCGTTTTATACGGCGTCGCGCTTCAGCCCGGGCTTAGAACTTCATATTCCAGTCGACCTGCACCACCGTGGAAGGTGCTCTTGGGGCAGTCAACAACTGCGCCCTGTAAACGTCGAGGCCAAGCCAGGTATTCTCGCCCAATCCGAAATCGAGCGCGATCTCGTGCGCGCGGATATTGGTCTTCCCCTCGTAACGGTCGGAATCCGGCAGGATGTCAAGCACGGCGTTCTTTTCCAGCCTGGCATAGTTATATTTCAACACCCAGTCTCCGAATTTGGCGACCTTGTCGGCGCCGAGGCCGAAGCCGAGCATATAGCCGCTCTTGCCGGTATAAGGATCGATGTCCGCGAAGTTCCTGACGTACTCTCCGAAGAGTCTTAACTGCGGCACGTTTATATGGAACGCCTTGAAAGGATCGCTGAATTTCAATTCCAGAGCAGGCATTATATTGGTATAGTTTGCCATGGGGACCGCATAGCTGTTGTCCCCGCTCTTATACGATCCGGTGTTGCTCACCGAACTGCCTTTTAGAGTGAAATCGCGCACCCGGAAATAGTCTGCCGCCACCGAAGCGCGCAGAGAGATACCGTCGGCGATCTTCATATCCATACCGGGCTGGATATGTATGGAATACGGGTCGTCATTGCTGGAGCTGATCTCTTCAAGCAGGAAGAAACCGCTCTTCAGGAAAACGCTCATATCGCTGTTTACGTTCCCGGCGAAATCAAAAGCCACCCCTTCCGGGGTAATATCGGTATCCCACATCAAGTCGCCCGGCTCCCAAATTGCGTCCTTAAGCAGCATTTTTCCGCCGATCACCGCGAATCCGGACATCGGGGTGTATTTAGCGTAGGCGTAATCCAGGTTAAACGGCTTCTTTGACCAGGAAGCGCCGAGCGTCTGGTTGGTGGAACGAATGGTGTCTTTGTTGGACGTCGTATATTCGTTCAAGCCGGTGGCCATCCCAACCGCCACGAGCAGTTTTTCGTTTACCTTCGATTCAAGCCCCAGGCGCGCCCTGATGCGTCCGCGCTGCCTGTTTTTTGTTTGATTATGGGAACTCTTGGCATGGTCCATCTGATAGCGCAGGCGAAAATCACCCTTCAGTTTCGTGTTCTGCACCCATTTCGGCAGAGTGTCCGACTTGCCGGCCGCGACCTCTTTGCGGACATCCTCCTTGGTCTCGGCGGCTATCTGCCGCGCCTCCCCTGCGGTAAGCACTCCTTTATCAACCAGTTTTTCCAGCAGGATGTCGATCTCCCCGGCGAGGACACTGGATACCGGCGCTGTTGCGAATACCGCTGCCGCCGTGAACAATAAATACCATTTTTTCATCTGCTCCTCCTCGTTTTCTACAGGTTATGCTGGGTTTCTTTATCTATTACCTTCGATCTATGGATATACGCCGCATTTATCCACGGCAGTGGTTTTTCATTTCTCATCCAAAGTATAGAACCACTCCGTTACAACTGAATTAAGCATTCGTGAAATCCGTGTGAACTCTTTTTTCACGGTTTTGCGGCCTTTTCCTGAGCTTCAGGCTCCAGTTTTCAGCATCTCCCCGGCCCTTTGCTTACCCGCCGTGATCCTTTCATATAGAGACGTGGACAAGCCGGCTTTACCGTAGATATCCAGGCAAAGGTCGTAATATTCTCAATGGAATTGGTCGTATCGTATCTATTCTGGAGAGAAGACAGGCTGGGTTCTGTCGGTTACCGTAACCGCGACCGATAGTAAAACTTGTCTATCGTTTATCGGTATTTGAAAATCGAGAGCCGAAATTTGACCATTTCGCCGACTCTTCAGCGGTGGATTTTGTGCGCTGTAAAAAACTTGCTGAACAGCGCACTAACGGGCTTCGTTACCGTTGGCGTTGCCGAATTAAAGCTCGTCTATATTAACCCCGTGTCGTAAGATACCGGGAAAATCTCTTCGACATTTTCGCACGAGCGAATACTTGGCCTTCCAATTGGCCAAGGTATAACGCACGAGCGAATACTTTCACACTGGTGAACACC
>Ga0123335_1002858_pt1 | contig 25001 bp, 27 predicted proteins | sample BiotimSIPDNA_2_FD_89707 | JGI IMG/M metagenome (GOLD analysis project Ga0123335, IMG submission 89707) | Anaerobic biogas reactor microbial communites from Washington, USA - Biogas_R2 time_0 SIP DNA | ecosystem: Engineered > Bioreactor > Anaerobic > Unclassified | place: Washington, USA...
AAAAAAATTGACTGTACCGCTAAAGCCGGCAAAGGTATCTGGATTTACGCCATACACAGGCGGCATCATACTTCCGTTCATTACAGAACAGGTATCCAGTAAGAGACCAAGCGATTGCGCCTACCTTGGAGTAACCTTTACGCCAAACAGCATCAGAATAGGATTAGATTTTGGAGCGCAAGCCCACAAGTCCATAGTAAAATATTATGAACTAATTATAAACGGAGCCTTGACATGTGAAATCGAAACATTAAGCCGGAAAGCCGCTGACTACTGCTTCTGCGACACCTACTGGTACTACCACACAAGAAACTTACAGTCGCTCCAATGGGGCCTAACGATGTATGGGTCTACAAGATTAGCTATAGAGAACGTTATCGAGGAAACAAAGCAGTCGGAGGGCACTGCGTTGTCTGGGCATCGATACTTAATCGGCAAGGTAATTCAGAGAAGACCCGAAGACTTCACCTACATCGCTAAAGGCATAATAAACGATGCCGCACGGAACCTAAACGAACTCTACCCAATACTAGAGCTTATCGATAAGTCTTAAGCGGTCTAAACGAAGGTTCCAGTGCCCACCAGCACTACTTTCCCGCCGACAAGCACTTCGATTTTTTCGCCGCCTGGATACGCTTTAAGCTGAAGCAGTGAAGGTCTATTAATTTCGCAGCCCTGTTCAACTCTTACATCGATCCTATCTGAACCGAAGTAACGGTATCGGGAAAGGTAACCTGCGAGGCAGCCGTTGCCGGAACCAGTCGCTGGATCCTCGGGGATGCCGTATAAATCGACGAATACTCTGACGTTTAGGTTGTTTTCTGGGCGGTAGGTTTCTGGGCAATAGATGAGGATGCCGCCGTGGACGCGGTCAGCGATTTTCTCCAGCAATCCAAAGTTTACGCGGGCTTTCTTCACTGCCGCCAGAGTTTTTAACGGTACAATCATGAAGGGTATGCCCGTTGAGACCTCCACAATCGGGTAACGCTCGTCAAAGTTATCTTTTGGCAACTGGAGGATCGGCGCCAGCTCCTCAACCGAGAAGGCTTCACCGAATACAGGTGGCTTCTGCTTCATCCATGCTACCTCTTGCCCGGCGGCGTCTCTTTGGAATGTTACGGGAATTTGCCCGATGCCCAAGTTCAGATTCAAAGCGTTGGGTTTTCCTTCAGCAATGTAGTTTCTTATGGTGTATGCGGTGCCAAGGGTGGGGTGACCTGCAAACGGCACCTCCTGCTGTGGCGCAAAGATGCGCACATCGTACCCGCCGTTTCTGGGCTGGTCGCTTAAGATGAAGGTGGTTTCTGAGAAGTGGGTTTCGTTGGCGATTCGCTGCATCTGCTCAGTTGACAGCCCCGCCGCATTTCGAAATACAGCAAGCTGGTTGCCGGCGTACTTTTGCTCGGCGAACACATCGACTAGATAAAACGTTATCTTTGACATGTTATTGATCCCCAAACATTGTCTAAGCTAGAGCTATATTAAACAGTCTCCCATGGTTTTGCGCCTTTAAAAAAGGGAGAGGGTCCTCGCTCTGAGACGGGTAGGTCCTGCTTATGCCGCTTTTTATAGGAGATAGGGAGATAGCCGCAGAGCAAGCTGCGCCGTCGTATACAGAATCATCACCCAAACACAGCAGCCCAAAGACATTTAGACAAAAACAGCATAGAAACACAACAACCACACAACCCACTAAACCTAACACCAGCAAACGCACAAACCCCACAATTACTGTTCTGCATCTGTTTAGAGTATAAATAAGGGGGGTTAGAGAAAAAATCGCAACAGAAGCAGTAGAGCGCCAAAACCAATAAAACCCGCCATGCCCCAAGCAGTTGTTATGAAACACGTGATTCTGATTACGGGCACACCATGTGTGGGTAAAACCACAGTCGCAAAAGCGCTCACAACAAAACTCAACGCCCAATACATTAACTTGACAGACTACGCCAAACAGAACAATCTCATAATCGAGGAGGATCCTGAGCGATGCACCACTGTGATAAATGAGGAGGCAATGCAGGAAAACCTAGGAGCAACCATCGACGCCTCCGAGAATGGCACAATCGTAATCGACGGCCACTATGCAGCCGCAGTCATTCCCGAGGAGCAAGTCGCACAGGTCTTCGTGCTACGCCGCAATCCAGTGGAACTCAAAAGCTTTATGGAGAAACGTGGCTACAGCGGAAGCAAACTCTGGGAGAACCTGCAGGCGGAAATCATCGACGTCTGCCTAGGTGAAGCGGTGCAGTTCCATGCTGGAAGAGTCTGCGAACTCGACGCCACAGGCAAAACGCCTGAGCAGGTTGTGGAGGAAATTGTTGAGGTGCTTGAGAAGCGCATTAGCTGCCGAGTTGGCACAATCGATTGGATGGGAACACTTGAGAAAGAAGGAATACTTGACCAGTACCTTAAACCCATGTAGCTTATCTGAAGCTGCCGATCTTCTGCCTAGTCAGTAGCGTGATTTTTCGGCGGTTACTATACGATTTCGCGTGGTCGCTGAATTTTTCGCCGATCATAATCGGGCTCGAAAGCCCAACATCCTCCGAAGCCGTGTCTAAGTTGATGATCACGTTAACGCCGATGGTGCGGTTCCAATCCCTGACCCAGACACCTTGTTCCATTCGGCCCTTCTGCACGATCAAGTCAAAGTGCCGCAGTACGCCGCTGTTGCCTTCAAGCATAACGCTCTCGCTGTTAACCTTGAAGCCTTCCTTCTTAAAGTAATCAATCGCCAATGCTACCAGATGCGACCGCTGTACAGCTCCCTCTTCACTGCTCATCGTCCATTTTCCTCAGTGCTTTGTTAACTGTTATCTCTCTGAATGTGGAAAAGCCTTTCTGTTTTAAAAGACAGCAACCTGCAGACACTCCAGAGGATAACCGATTGAGATGTAAAGAGAACATTAAACAACCAATAAATACCAGCAAAATTAACTATCACCCTTTAGGCAAAAAAGACAATATTAAAAACAACTTTCATTTGCTCAAACTCAACAAGTTGCCTTTCAAGTGAAACATAAGGGTAGATGCATGTAATGGAGACACATTGGGAACGAGTCGCTAAAACTCGAATGGGAAAATACATTACAGAAATCGAAACACGGTTCATCGAAAAAAATCTTAACCCTACGTCACTATCAATTGTAATGGATGTAGGCGCAGAAGCAGGAAGGTTTTCCCAGCTTAACACAAACATACAGACGGTAAGCATAGACATCAACAAACAAAGCCTCAAAAGATTACAGAAGAAAACTCCAAACACCTACATAATCCAAGCAGACGCCAGACAAATCCCCATAAAAAACGGGGTTTTCGACGCAATCACAATGATCGAAGTCCTTGATTATATTCCTGAACTGCAGAAAACCTTCTGTGAGGCTTACCGCACTCTGAAACCAGAGACTTCACTCATCTTATCCTTTGGCAATAAATCCAGCCTTAAGGCGAAACTAAGAAAACTCGGCGGAAAATCATACCTACACACCGATGGCAACATCAGCAAAGCGCTTAAAGAAACAGAGTTTACACTCAAGAAAAAAACTGGTTACAGTTGGCTGATGTTTGGGAGAATGTCACAAAATCCGCTGATTCCTACGCTGGCAAAAATGGAAAATGCTTTTGGATTTAGAAAAATCCAAGTGTAAGTCCATGGGTGCTTATCCAAGCGGTAAAACAAAAACCGCAAACAACCCAATGATGGTAGCAGAAAAATATAGGTATAAAACGCAAGATTAAAGCAGGAAACTCAATTGGCACCGATACTAATCTTAAAATGCACAAAATGCGGGGGATACATCCTCGCCAAGCACGCTCAAAAAGCCAAGGTGTGCCCCTACTGTGGAATAAAAATTAACCTGCAAAAAGCCATCCGAGTCGCCGCAGCAGAAAACGCATTCGACGCCTCCGAAATCATCAAACGCCTAAAAGCAGAAAAAGGCTTCAACCACAAACCCTAACGGATACTCTTTAGCATCTCGCAGGTTTTGCATAACTCGCCCGCAGACGGCTCACCACATTCACAGCAGATTTTAAAGCGCTCTTTCTTAACGGTTTCCTCAATTGCTGGACGCAGCTTCTCCATCGCACGCGAAACAGTGAATTTTGTACCCGCATGCTTCTGCTCCATTCGGTTAAGCATTCCGCGGATGTCGTTACGCAACGCCTCGTTGGCATATGGGCAAGGACAATCTTGGAACGCTATCTTTTTGGCGTAAGCATAAAGTGCGCTTTCTTTTTCGGGTATCTCGCAGAAGGGCTTTATTTTCTGCACGAATAGGGGGTGAACTTCGTCGGTTACTGGTTTTTCCTTTGCTAACCGAGCGATGTCACCTCGAAGAATGTTCATAAGCACGGTTTGGGTTTCGTCGTCGAGTGTATGGCCTGTAGCGACTTTTGTGGCTTTAACCTCGCGTGCACCCACGTTTATTGCTCGTCTGCGCAGCACACCGCAGTAAGCGCATGGCGTAAGCTGAGTTCTGTTTTGAGTTTGTGCCCTCTCAACGATTTCGTCTAGCGTATAACCGTACAGTTGCTTGAATGAGACAATGTGGTGTGGGACTTCAAGTTTTTTACATACGTCCGCTGCTATGGTGAGTGCTTCGTCGCGGTAACCCTTGATGCCTTCATCTACAGTAACAGCGATAAGCGTGGTTTTAGGTCGAAACTTGCGAAGCTTTGATAGAATGTAGAGTATGGCTAAGCTGTCTTTTCCGCCGCTAACCGCCACTGCTAAGTGATCATCAAACTTTAGCATGTGATAGCGCGTGATTGTGGAGCGCACTTTTGCCTCGATGGATGCGGTGAAGCATTTCCTGCATAATCGTTCGCCGCTGTACTGCCTAAAGTAGAAGGCTGGATTCGTTTGGCAAACGCTGCAGAGATGCATATCCATGAGATGTCACAGCGTAATCTTTGGTGCTGATAGGTAAATAAACAATGCCACACTAAACCATGATTTAGCTGGCTCAACTATGGCGGTTAAACCAAATAGAAGCGACGAATACAAAGAAGTCACTTACGGCAGTACACGATGGGTAAAACTAGAAGAACTCAGAGCAAAAGCAATACCAGTAATGACTGCCTTGGCAAATTCGCATCTGCACGCCACAGTGCATGGGAGCTTGGCACGTGGAGACGTAAAAGAAGGCAGCGACGCAGACATCTTCATCGCTGAAGTGCAGAGCAGCTTCGCAGTGGAAACCGCATTAGAGAAAGCCAAAGTACCCATAAGCTTCCGTTTTCTTGTTCAGGCAACACCAAACTACGCGATGAAAGCCCATATAGAAATCGACGATGTAGTTTCAGTTTCTTTTCCGCTTATGGAAATGCGCCGAGTCGAACGCGAATTCTATCGGTACGGTGGCGAAGCAGACCTTATACAGTTGAAGGCGAATGCGCGGGTTGCTGGTGTGGATAAGCGGCTTATGCTAATCGAGCCAACACCGACAGGTCATGTGGAGAGCAGCATCATTGGCAGAGAAGAGTTTGTTGCAAGGCTGCTCGGAATTTCTGCGGAAACCGTTCTAGACAGAGTACATGCATTGACAAGGCGTGATATGGTTGGGCGAACAGGGGTTTTTATTAAACGGGAATTGGCGCCTGATGAAACTTTTGAGGGTGTACTAAAAAAGCTGGTTGAGGCAAACCCTGCGGTTCGCCGTCGACAGAGACAATAAAGAAGAAGAGGTTTACGATGGGTAGTAGATGAGTTCTTTTTCTTCGAGTAGTTGCTGTATTTTGTCAACTGCCTCGTAGACTTGCTCTTCCTTCTTTGCGCCTACGCATACGAGTTTGCCTGCGCTGAAGATTAGGAACACTACTTTTGGTTCATCCATGCGGTATACTGCGCCTGGGAACTGCTCTGGTTCATACATTACTCGGCTGAGTTTGTAGACGAGGCTTTCAAGGTCGATTTCTCCGCCGAGTTCAGCTGAGGCAACGATGTTTTGGATGTTAACTATCGGTTTCTCGGTGATCTGTATGCCTTCGCCGCGAAGCTCCTTAACGACCTTCTCTACTGCGCTACGGCTCTCCTTCTCGGATTTAGCGCCTGTGCAAACCATTTTGCCTGTGCCGAAGATTAGGGTGGCGGTTTTGGGTTTCTTTAGGCGGAATACAAGCCCAGGAAAGACACTAGGGTTGTACTCTGTCTGAGGAAACTTTTCGACGATTTTCTGTAAGTCGATTTTCTGGTTAAGTGAAACTGAAGCGACTATGTTTTGGATGTTAATGATAGGTTTACGTTTACTCATGTCAACTCACGTGCTTCCCTATTTAAATAACAGTGTGGGTATATAAGAGCATCTATTTATAAAGGGCACTTAACCGTTTGCTCGTCAACGTTTTTTGCGAGTTGCAACAGACAGAGAAACAATTTGAGTACAATGCACAGCTTCTATGGCGCAGTTATTGTTTTGTTAATTAATTATTAGCCTAATTAACCTAACAGACTCTTTTTAAACGCATAGACCTCAACTGCGATTTTTTCCTAGACCCCCTTATTTAAAGCGGTATACGGTTTCGTCGGCGGAAAGTGGAGTGGACCTACCTACCTCAGAAGTATCTCCCCCTCCCTACCTTACGAATTCATATGACCTTAGAGAGACCCCTATGCCAAAAGGGATAAACTAGAAAACTAAGGGAAGAAAAAAGCTTTGTTTTAGGTATTAATGTTTGAGTCCGATTAACTCGTATTTTCTGGGTTTCAATCCCTGAGCCTTCATAGACTGCAACGCATGCAGTCGAGTCGGATCTTTGATTGCTGATTCGAACACCTGCCGCTCCAATTCAGGCGTAAACTCTGTTTCATACACCCTGATGGTTGCTTGGTAGATTTTCGCGCGTTTGACTTTGCCGAGGTCGATTTTGGGGTCTACACTCAGACACATCGGGTAGCTTGAACCTAATTCAACAGCGTCTAGATGATGGTCTTTTGCTTCTACATGAGTAACGCGGATTTTCTTTTCAATAGTTTCTACAGGTTTCCAGTCTGGTCTAAGCATAGGGATTCTCTTGTATGAGCCCAAGCCAGTTAATTTTAGGGTTTTGGTAAAGAAAAAGAGCTTTAGATGTTACTAGCCATAACGGAAAGTGAAGGCGCCAAAGCTAGTTTAAGCTCTTCAATTTTTCTGTCAATTTCCTGTATCTTCGCTACGGCATAGCTGTTTACGCTTTCCCAGTGCTGTAAGCATTCGGATATATCGTCCCCCGGATTGACGCTCTTGGATGACTCCAGAACTTTCTCCCATTCCCTTCGTTGATGCATAAAAAAGGATACCTTAACGCTGTAGGGCATTGAATCTGGTAAACTTTTCATAAAAAAATACCTCTATGTTGTTAGGGGGAATACCACTAAAAAGACAAGCGAACAATTATATCTATCTATGTAGTTGCTAAGTGATAACCACAACGTTAAAAATAGAAGCTCTATCCACCGTTTAATGTGTTAATAACCGTAGAAGTTGACTAGCATGGATTCGGCGGAAGCAAACGTAGTTCTGAATGAGATTATACAGGAATTAGCAGAGGGCGGTCCAGAAAAGCCAGTGATGGAAATACAAAACCGTGAGCAGTTAGGTTACGCCGTTTGCATAAAGACTTTTCTTGGCGCCGCTAAGAAGCAGATAGTGGACGCTGTAGCTGCCAAGCATAGACTGAAGGTGTCTGAGGAAGCAGACGGTCTCATATTATGCTAACACCGTAGCAGCACAACTTTTGATTTGTCAGGTGTCCTTGTAAATTGGAAACCTTAGAAGTGCAGCTATGCCGCCTAATGAGATGAGTTTAAAGCCAGCTTCATGCTCGGTGCTGATTACGGTCACTTTAGCTTGCCGCTTCTCCACGTCTCGCATTAACTGCTCGAGTTTAAGCCGCTGTTCCTCTTCAGCGTCGCGGATGGTTGTATCGGCTACTATTAGTTTTTCTATGGCGCCCATGTTTGCCGCGTTCTCAACCGCAGCTAAGCCATACGTTACTGTTCCTTGGCCTTTGCCTAGGCGCTTCATGACTTCTTCCATTGTTTCGGTTTCGTCTACGATTCGCAAGTCATGGGCTGCTTTTAGCAGTACACCGGAGCGGAGTGCTTCATCTATGCCTGCTGTGCCGCCGTTGTTAACGTTCTTGATGTCGACCACGGCTCTAGAAAGGTCTTTTGATTCGTCCTGTAAGTAGCTTACGAAATCGTTTTTGACGTATCCGGCGCCGATTATAACGATTGGGTTACGGTTTACTCGCCAGAGTTTGTCTAAGCTATCTAGCGCGAGGCGGAAGTAGCCTTTGGTTGCTTCGACGCGTTTGTCTGCTTCTGCTTTTCCGGGCAGGTGGATGCGTTGCTCGACTCGGGTTTCGTAGCCGTACTGTTTGGTTTCGGCTATGGCGAAGCCTTCGTCGTCGATTGATAGGATCAGCAGCGGCTTTTCGACTTCGCTGGCTTTAGTTAATCTATCAATGAGGTGCGGCGGCCACTGCTTTTTAACGATGGTCATCTGCTGGTTTAACGCGATTGCTATTGTGTGATGTGCACCTGTTGGGATAATGTCTGGTGCGTGTATTATTAAGCCGTGAACCCGCAGTTTGCCAAGGAACTTGTCCCAGGCAACTGATTCGACTTTGACGCCCATGAATGCGGCGACGCGTTCTGCGCTTTTAGGTCTGCTGCCTGAGGCGGAGTCAGTTTTGATTGCGCGGCTGCTCATGGCGTAGACTTCGTCGCCTTTGTAGATGACGTTGTAGAGGTGCCAGAGGTCATCTTGGGTGTCTGGCACTACTTTAACGAAGCCCTGCTGCAGGTTTTTTTGAACTATCTTCAACTATGTAGCATCTCGGTTGATACTTGAATGCGGCTCAGATAGAAATATCGTTCGGACAAGTAAGCGTTTTACGTAGAGGTAGTGTATGGATAAAATTTAAATCCTATGGAAAGGTTGACTTTAATAGGAAGTTTTTTGGTGTTTTTTATGGCTGGACAGACCCTTCAGGATTATATGTGCAGATACATGGATGAAAAAAGCGACGAGTTAAAGGGATGCCTGCTTGCCGCTCTTGAAAATAAAGATGGCTACTTATGTATACTGGTTGAGAGTTTAGGTACGCCTGTTCCGTCTGAGGATCTGAACTACAGTGAGCTTCTGACTAAGGCAGGGCTATTTTGGGAAGAAGAGCAGATAACACGTAATGGGCGTAATCGCTACAAGCTTTTCCATCTTACTGACGCGGGGCGCCGGGTCGCGGAGCAGACTAAAGACGAAGGATTTGACGGAAAAATGGCAGAGAGTATTGCAATCGCTTAAGTTTAAAAAATAATAAAATTTTGGTGGGAAGGGGAAAATACTTCCCTTTTTTGGTTCCGCTTAGATGAGACCGAGTAGGTTCATGAAGAGCGGGATGAAGACGATGGACAGTGTTGATAGCAGCTTTATAAGGACGTGTAGGCTTGGGCCGGCTGTGTCTTTGAGTGGGTCACCGAGTGTGTCGCCGACGACTGCTGCTGCGTGTGCTGGTGATTTCTTGCCGCCGAAGTGTCCTGCTTCGATATATTTCTTTGCGTTGTCCCATGCGCCGCCGCCTGTGTTCATGAATAGTGCCAGTGGTACCGCTGTGAGTGTTGCGCCGATGACGAGTGCTCCGACTGCGATTGGACCAAGTAGGATACCGACGATTAGTGGTACTGCGACTACGATGATGCCGGGTATAACCATTCCTTTGAGTGCTGCCTGTGTGCTGATGTCAACTGCTTTTCCATAGTCTGGTTTGCCTGTGCCTTCCATGATGCCAGGGATTTCTTTGAATTGGCGTCTGACTTCTGCGACCATTTGGCCTGCTGCTTTGCCGACTGCGCTGATTGCTTGTGCGCTGAACAGGAAGGGTATCATTGCGCCGATGAATCCTGCTACGAGTACTGCTGGCTGGGAAATGTTAACTTCGAAGCTTGTTAGGTTGAAGTAAAGCATGACTTCTTCTGCGTATGTCTGGAACAGTAACTGTGCTGCGAGTAGTGCTGAGCCTAATGCGAAGCCTTTGGTTAGGGCTTTGGTTGTGTTGCCGACTGCGTCGAGGGCTTCCATTGTTTCGATGCCTGTTTTTTCACCGGACATTTCTGCGATGCCAGCTGCGTTGTCTGCGATTGGGCCGAAGCCGTCGAGTGCTAAGACCATACCCATAACTGCCAATAGACCCATGGTTGCTAGTGCAGTGCCGTAAACTCCGCCCGTGTAGGCTGGAATACCGATTGCCGTACCGAATTGTGCGCCTAGCACATAGGATACTAGTAGAGCGATTACCAGTGTAATGATTGGTAGGGCGGTTGTTTCTAAGCCGACTGCGAAGCCTGTGATGATGTTGGTTGCGCTGCCGGTTTGGCTTGCTTCAGCGATTTTGCGCACTGGCTTTCTGTCGCGACCAGTGTAGTAGTCTGTGATTTGGTCAATAAGCACGCTTGCGACGAGGCCTGTTAGTAAGCAGCCGAATATGTAGTACCAGTTGCTTCCAAAGAATGCTACTGAAGCGATTAGGAACATTACTGCAGATATGATTGTTGTTACGTTGAGGCCTTTGCGTAGTGCTTTCATTGGAGTGTGGACTTCGTTTTCTTTTAGCTTAACAAAGGGTATTGCAGCTAAAGTTGCAAAGATACCTAAAGCTCGAACGATCAGCGGGAAGATTAGGAACAGGATGTTGCCTGTTGCGACGCTGACTAGGCCACCGATAATCATGCCACCGATGTTCTCACCGACTGCGGATTCAAAGAGGTCTGCTCCGCGTCCAGCGCTGTCACCGACGTTGTCGCCTACGTTGTCTGCGATTACTGCAGGGTTGCGTGGGTCATCTTCGGGGATGCCTGCTTCTACTTTGCCGACGAGGTCTGCGCCGACGTCTGCAGCTTTAGTGTAAATACCGCCACCTAACTGGGCAAACAGTGCAACGAGTGATGCACCGAAGCCTGTACCGACTATGGCGCTGGCTGCCTTTATACCGAGGTCAGTGTCAACTGATGGATTGAAAAGTGCACCCCAACCGCCATATGCTAAAAAGATTAAACTGACGCTTAATAGAGATAAACCGACTACGGCAAAACCCATTGTTGCGCCGCCAAAGAAAGCTGTTTGTAGCGCGGCGTTGGGGCCATTCTTTGCTGCGGAGACGGTCCGAACGTTTGCTTTGGTTGCATTGTCCATGGCAATGTAGCCTGCAGCTAATGAGGCAATTGCACCGATTAGGAACGCGATTGCAGTGCCTATACTGAGGCCTAGTGCAATCACAACAAACAATACACCAATAATTATTGAGATGGTCTTGTACTGCCGTTTCAGGAAAGCGTAGGCGCCTTCGCGGATGGCTTTTCCTACTTCGACAGCCTTTGGCGATCCGGGTGGGATCTTGTTGATTTTACGCATGAGTAAGAGGGATGCTAGTATAGCAATTATGCCTGCTATGGGGGCGATCCAGAAGACTACTGGATTGTCAAGAGAAGTTAGTGTTTGTAGGGGTATGTACATGTTCAACAACGCATACATATTTTGTATATATATTTTTGCAATCATTTTAGCGCAAAATGTTGATTAACGAGTCAGAGCCAAGGACATTCAGTGTTCATGCACGTTTTTGGGTTTGGGTGCATTTTTAAGCTAGCCCAGCGTAATTCAAGACTGCGCTAAAGTGAACTCCAATGCCGCAAAGACTAATAGTTGTTAAAGTTGGCACAAACGCATTAACACATGAAGGTAAACTCGACGAAGCAAAAATCCGCAAATTAGTCAATCAAATAGCAGCCGCAACGAAAGCTGGAGACAAAATCATTTTTGTAACCTCCGGCGCGGTTGCAGCGGGTATAGCGGAACTAGGCATACCTGCGAAACCAAACGACGTAGTGTTTCAGCAAGCCGCCGCAGCAGCCGGTCAACCCGTGCTCATGGCGAAATATCGAGAGCTCTTCAAACCTCACGGATTAAAAGTAGCCCAGATACTGCTAACCGCCGAAGACTTATCCAACCGAGCCGCCTACGTGCACACATGCAACGTTCTGTCTATGCTTATGAAAACAGGCGTTATACCGATCATAAACGAAAACGACGTTGTTTCAGTGGCTGAGTTACGCCACCGTGAAGGCTACAAGGTAAACTTTAGCGACAACGACCACCTCTCTGTACTCGTCGCCGGGGCAATCGGCGCAGACCTAACAATCATACTCTCAGACGTGAACGGACTCTACACAGCCGACCCCAGTGAACCCAGCGCAGAAATGATAAAAACTGTCGAGCAAATTACGCCTGAGCTGAAGAATTCGCTAAGCGGTAAAAGCAAACTTGGCCGAGGAGGTATACAGAGCAAAATAAAAGCAGCAGAGATAGCTACTTCCTGCGGCATACCGGTTGTGATTGCTAACAGCGACACGGATAACGTTATTGTTGATATCTTGGCTGGTAAAGATGTCGGTACATACTTCAAGGCGCAGTCTCCCATGACGGCGGTTAAACGCTGGATTGCATATGGCGCCGCTGTTAAAGGCAGCATAATCGTTAATGCAGGCGCAAAAGAAGCTATACTCGATGGAAGCAGCCTCCTGCCAGTAGGCATAACCAAAGTCGTGGGAACCTTCAACGATGGCGATGTGGTAAGCCTAGAAGATGAAAGCCGCCATGAATTCGCACGTGGCAATCCCAACTACACCAGCAGCCAGTTAAATCTAATTAAGGGGCTGCAGGTATCAGAGGTACAGAAGAAACTCGGAGCCGACGCACCTAAAGAGGCTGTTGAGCACCGAAACATCCACTTAACAGAGGAAAAACAATGATCAGAGAAATATGTGTACGCGCAAAATCAGCAGCGTATGAGATGAGTAAGCTGTCAGCGGAAGCAAAAAACAATGCACTCAATAAAATGGCTGAGGCACTAGAAGCTAATACAGCTGAGATTTTGGCGGCAAATAAGATCGATGTGCAGGAAGCAAGAAACAAAGGATTAAAGGCTTCACTGCTCGACCGCCTAGCACTGGATCAGAAGAAAATTCAGACCATGGCAAAGGAGCTGCGTGAAGTCGCCGCACTAGCTGACCCCATCGGAACCGTACTAGCAACATGGACAAGGCCAAACGGCTTAATCATCAGTCAGATTCGCGTCCCAATGGGTGTAATAGGCGTAATATACGAGTCACGTCCTAACGTCACCTCGGACTCAGCGGGCATCTGCGTAAAGTCAGGCAACGCCGTCATCCTAAGAGGCGGCTCAGATGCACTTCACTCAAACGTCGCAATCGGCAAAGTACTGCGCGACGCGCTCGTCCCAACCGAGGTTCCCTCCGACGCCGTGCAAATCGTTAATTCAGCAAGCCGCAAAGACGCCGAGGAACTCATGACCATGCGCGACTACATCGACGTGCTGGTTCCAAGAGGCGGCGCCGACCTAATCAGGACAACGATTGAGAAGTCACGTATCCCAGTCATCGAGACAGGCACGGGCAACTGCCATATCTACGTCGAGGAAGACGCAGACCTCGTAAAAGCCACACCGATCGTAATCAACGCTAAAGTACAGCGCCCAGGAGTATGCAACGCAGCAGAGAAACTCCTTGTAGACAGTAAAATCGCCAAATCCTACCTGCCAACCGTCATCGCAGAGCTGCGCAAGAGCGGTGTGGAAGTCAGAGGCGACGAATCCACATGCAGAATCGTACCCGACGTAAAAGCAGCCACCACACAAGACTGGTACACAGAATACCTCGACCTGATAATAGGCGTCAAAGTCGTCAACGGCTTAGACGAAGCAATCGAACACATCAACAAATACGGAACACACCACTCAGATAGCATCATCACACGCGACTTCGCCAAAGCGCAACGCTTCCTAAAAGAAGTCGATTCAGCGGCAGTCTACTGGAACGCCTCGACACGCTTCACTGACGGCAACCAATTCGGCTTAGGCGCCGAAATCGGAATCAGCACACAGAAGCTGCATGCACGCGGACCCATGAGCCTACAGCACCTCACAACGACAAAGTATGTTGTGGTAGGCGACGGACAAATCCGCAAATAACCCTTTTTCTATTTTGACATTTCTTTCAGCAAACACCATAAGTGCTCAATTACTTTTTGACCTTTATGCCTTGGAATGTTTGCCATAACCAACAGGTTGCTTGAGAAGCTTTCTTCATGTATATCATACACACTTATCCAGCCTTCTGTATGTACATTTACGCCGCCGTCTTTTGGTGTGCATAGTATTTCGAAGTATTTTGGTGCAGTTAATCCTAAACCGCTGGGAATCCCTAAACGTCCACGCAGGTAACCCTCTCGTTGCGCTTCAACTGTTATGCCTTCTAGATTTATCCATTCTTGGATTTTAGCTGTAACTTCTTTAAGTGAATGTCCGGACACGAAGATATTCGCTGTCGTGCGATGATGTTCCGCTTGTATTTGGGATTGAGGAGCTTCCGCTTTTTTGTTTCGGGGCTTGACTATTCGATAGAATAAGTACAATGCCACCAAGCCAGTGACTGACCCAAATAATGCTCGTGTGGTGATAAAAACATCAATGTACCCTGTGATGTTGAAGAAAATAATCAACGCTATACTGACAACGTCTATAGTGAGTGCAGCCATCCAGAAGCGTTTCCACCAGAGCTTTTTCTCATGGATAGAATAGTCCGGTTCGGGAAATTCAATCATTAATTTTGCACCGGCCTTGCCTTTTTCGGAGAGCAAGTATTGACCTGACTCATTTTTGGATAGGAGATCGCCTAGAATTTTTAGGTGGTAATTCAAAGTACCGGTGTTACTGATGTTAACGACTGCCAAGAGTTCTGTGTAGGTTAGGCTGCCTGTTTTGTTTAGTTCGACAAGAATCTTTCGTCTGGTCTCGTCTTTTAGGATTTTATGGAGCGAAGTCAAGTCAGCGTTCATGGCTGCTATTTCAGTGTAAGTTAGATTTAGGGTTTGTTGACTAATTCCCTCGTCAAAACCGCGGAGCAAGCTTGTACGGTCGCCACAACCAAACAGCAACGCAACCCAGACCCAGAACCAGAAACGATTGTTTATGCAATAAAGTTGTGGAAGCTGAAGTAGCAGGTCCGTGTTCTCTTTTTCTTCTAATTTAAAAAAACGATTAAAAATAAAAGAAAATGGTTTTTGGGTTATCCCATAACCCAGGGAAGTTGGCTTATTATCGGCTGTATCAGCTGCAGAACTGTGTCGGGGAACAAGCCCAGTATAAAGACCGCTGCGACCATTATGAACACCGGGATCAGTATGCGTTTGTCTTCTTTGATTGTTGTTTCGACGCTGGATTTCTTGCCGTACATTACGTTTATGAGGCGGAAGATGTAGGCTGTCTGTAGTACGCTTGTCAGGACACCGATAACGGCGAGCCAAGCATACTCTGCGCTGATTGCCGCGGTGAAGACCAAGTATTTTCCTATGAAGCCGCCCAGTGGTGGAACACCAGCAAAGCTCAAACCAGCCATAACCAGCGCAAGACTGGTCCAAGGCATCTTTTTGCCGACGCCTGAGAAGTCGCTTAATGTCTTGAAGCCTTTGCTGTTAATTATGCCGACCGCCATGAACGCGAGTGCAGTGGTTATGCCGCCGATCAGGAAGAAGTACAGGTTTCCGGCGAGACCAAGAGCTGTAACACTAGTGATTGCGACGAGGTTGTAGCCGACGTCTGCGACGCAGATGTATGCAACCATGCGTTTGATGTCATTTTGTATCAGTGCAAAGAGGTTGCCCACAATCATGGTTAGGGCTGCCAATACTGCAAGCATTATTGTCCAATCAAACACGCTGGGCAGTATTATGAAGAGTAGTATTCTGATTAGGATGTAGTAGCTGCCTTGATCAACGAGCGCGGATAGGAATGCTGCTGAGGGTGCAGGTGCCGCTGTGTATGCGTCTGGTAGCCAGAAGTGGAATGGTACGATTGCTGCTTCAATCGCGTAGCCGGCGATTATGAACACGAACGAAACTATTAGCAGAGTCATGTCTGAACCACTTAATGCGCCGATTGCCTCGCGTAATGCAACATAGTTGAGGGTGCCTGTTATGCCGTAAACGATTGAGAGGCCAAATAGTACGAATGCTGAAGCGATAATGACCATTACTAGATACTTTAGTGTGGCGTTTAGTGTGAAGGCGTTTTTACGGTATAGCATCAAAAACGCTGCGGCGGCTGTTGCCGCTTCCCAGAATATGAAAAACGTTAACAGGTCGCCTGCTAGTACTGCGCCAATTAATGCGCCTGTCAGTATAAGCATTGATGCAAGGTATCTGTCGGATGGGCGATCGCATGAGTTAACGAAGTATACGGTGTAGACTATGACTACGGCGCTTATGGCGACTATTATGATTGCCATAAAGATGGAGATGGCGTCTATGTAGAATGATGTAGCGATTGCAGCGTTAACGTTACCATCTAAGGTTAAAGTGATCGGGGAGGGGGTTGCGTTGCCGCTGTAGTAGCTTAGAACCAAATTTATTACTGTGACCGCTGCGACTGCGAAGACCGTTAAGAACCAGCCGAGTGAGAGGCCGGTTTTGTGTGGGCTGTTACGGATTACCTTAAAGATAGGTATAGTTAGGATGGCTGCGACGATTAATGTAAAGATCGGCAATATAACGTCTAGTAAGTTGATCATTTTAGATGCCTCCGAAGGCGACTGTTTGTATTAACTGCAGGAAGAAAGACGGGTAAATCCCGATTAGCACGACTAGCACAACAAGAATTGCCAGAGCCGCCTTCATGTAATTGGGTATATCGACGATTCTGTGGCCATGTTCTGCTTCTTCTGCGGGGGCTGCTGCGTGAGAGTCATGTGTTGCTCCGTGCGCTGTGTGTACATCAACTTCTGCTTCGCCTTGGGCTCTGCCTAAGAAAACTTTGGAGATGAAGCGTAGTGCGTAAGCCAGTGAGAACACCGTTGCAATTAGCATCAATGCGGTGGGTATAATGTAGAAGCTATCCACGGATATTATCTGGAAGGCTCCGACGAACAGGAAAAATTCGCTGATAAAACATGCCAGCGGCGGTATGCCTGCAATGCTTAATGCTGCGATTATGCCTGAAACTGCTGAGAAGGGCATCTTAGATGCTAAGCCACCCATCTTGCGTACATCTCTTTCTTCTGTCTGGTGCATAACGCCGCCAGCGGTTAAGAAGAAGAGACCTTTGCTTGCTGCGTGAGTAATTATGTGCAGTACTGTGCCGACGACTGCGATTGCAGTAGCCGACGAGAGCAGGACAACGTTTCCTGATGCGAGCGCAACTGGGAACAGTGAAAGGCCGAACATAATGTAGCCCATGTGGGCGATGCTTGAGTACGCGATTATGCGCTTAATGTCTGATGCAACAAGCGAGAGCAGTGAGCCGAAGAAGGCTGTGACTACACCGATGACTGAGAGGACATGTAGGAAGTCTGTGCCGAATGCTACTCCGACGGATGGGAAAACCATGCCAAACGACATTCTTATGATGGCGTAAGCTCCTGCGCTGATGATGACACCGGATAGCAGTGCGGACATAGGTGCGGGTGCTTCTGAGTGGGCGTCAGGTAGCCACATATGAACTGGGAACACAGCCATCTTGACTGCAAATCCGCCTGTTAGGGCGATTAGGATCCATTTTGCGATTTCAGAGTTTGCCCCAGTTGCTAAGATGCTTTGTGCTGTCAACATATCGGTTTGGCCAGTAATGTAGTAGGTTGCTCCTATGCCTAAGAGGACGAAGACTGCGCCTGCGTGAGTGAATATGAAGAGTTTTAGTGCTTGACGGTAACTGTTGCGGTAGCCCCATTCGCCGACTATGAAGTAGGCGGGGACAAGCATGAGTTCCCAACAGAAGTAGAAGAGAATCATGTTGCTGGTTAGGAATAGGCCGATTATACCTACGCTAAGCATAGTTAACAGGGCGTAGTATGCTGGGAGGTTCTTTTTGCCAGCCATGTAATTGATTGAGTACAGCGAGCAAACGAAAATCAGCACTAAGCTGATTAGAGCGATTGATGCGCTTATGCCGTCAGTGAAGAGTGTAAACTTTGTTTCAAGTATCGAAGGTATCCAAGAGTACTCTTCGATGTACTGGTGTGTAGCACTTTCCAGTATCGTTGGGATAGTGCTTGCGACTAGTACCATGTTGAGTGCTGCTATGGCGGCGACAAAGAATGCGGCGCCCTTAATTGATTTTTTACCCACTAAGTAAACTAGGGGTATACAGATTGAGGTGATAGCGAATACTGAGAGTAAGATTGGTAGCGTCATTTCTTTTACACTCCTACAGTTAAGACGATTAACACTATTATTATGATGAAGCCGACCACTGCAGCTGCAACGTAGTTACGGAAGCTGTCTGATGGTCCCTTCTTAAGTCCCGTTACGTGCCCCGGTTCCGCAGCCATGGCGATGTCTGTGCCAAGTTTGTCTGGTCCGCGTCCGAACACTGCATTTTCAAAGCGTGTTAGTGCTTCAGAGAGTTTTGTTATGCCTTTACCGATTGCATAGTAGAAGTCGTCTACGAAATACTTGTGGTTGAGTAGCGTTGTAAGCGGGTTTTTGCCTGCTGCGATATTGCGTATTCCGTTGAAGCCTTTGTAGTAGCTCCAGTATGCCATTATGAACACTGGTGCAAGCAGACCCATGAATATTGGGAATTCAAGGCTTGTGAAGGCAGCGGCTAAGGAGACTTCGCTGGCTAATTCAGGGTTCAGGAAGGTAACGACCAGAGGTTCAGCGATTCCCCAGATTATGCATAAAACCGCCAGGATAGCGGCTGGGATCAGCATTATCTTGGGGGATTCATGTATGTGGACTTCTTTTAGGTAATCGTTTTGTTTACCCATGAAGACTAAGCTGAACATGCGTACGCAGTAAGCGAATGTGATTGCGGTTGTAGCGTAGAGTATGATTGTTTGAATTAAGCCTGCCGTTGTTGCGATTTCGGCGATGCTTTCAAGGATTAATCCTTTGCTGAAGAACGCTGCGAAAGGCGGTAAACCGCTTGTGGTAATAATCATGATTAGCATTAACGCAAAGCTTATCGGCATCGCTTTCTTGAGGCCACCCATCAAGCGCATGTCTCTTGTTCCCAGCGCATGAATGATGCCGCCCGCTAAGAGGAACCCGAGACCTTCGAAGAATGCGTGGCTGACCATGTGGAAGAGGCTTCCGAAGTAACCGATTGATTCTGCACCATGGAAAGCTGCCCCTAAACCTGCCATCATGAAGCCTATTTGGCTAACTGTTGAGTACGCGAGAACTCCTTTGATGTCGGTTGTCATTAAGCCCAATGAGGCGCCGATGAACGCTGTTATTACACCTATCCAGGTGATTGTTGGGAACCAAGCGACGTTTAAGGCTGCCATCAGAGTGGGCGCAACTGAGAAAATTACGATGAATCTAGCAAGCAGAAAGATACCTGCTTTAACCATTGTGGCGGCGTGGAGTAGCGCGGAAACTGATGTCGGTGCCTCCATTGCACTGTATAGCCATGTGAAGAGCGGGAACTGAGCTGATTTAGAAACTGCACCGCCTAATACCAGGAAAGCTGCGATTATAAGCAAGCTTGTATCGAGTGTTCCTGCTGCCGCATTTGTTTGTATACCGTCCATTAAGCCGTGGAAGCTAAAGGTGCCGAACATGTAGAACATGATGCCGATTGCTGCCAGTAGACAGATGTCACCGATGCGGGTCATTAGAAAAACTTTAACACCGCTGTGGATTGATTCCGGTTTCTTGTACCAGAAGCTAATCAGCGAGTAGCTACATAAGCCGACCATTTCCCAGAAGATAAACATCTGTAATACGTTGTCGGAAATTACTAAGCCAATCATTGAGCCGATGAAGAGCAACAGTAGATAGTAGTATCGTGTGAGGCCTTCTTCGCCCTTCATGTAGCCCTGTGAGTAGACAGCGATGATTACACCAAAGAATGCAACTAGGCAGGTGAAGAATACACTTAGAGCATCAATATAGACGCCTGCGGTTATGTTTACTCCTTCAACGCCTGGGATCCAGTTTATTGTGGAGTAAACGGCTTCACCGTGACCTTGTAATATACCAGGTACCAGTATCGCGGCTAATGCGACGACGACACCCATTATTGCAATTACGTAATAGTTCCTTGCTTTTTCGCTATATTTAGCGATGACTGGAACGAATAAGCTTGCTATGAGTGGGACAATCCAGACTGCCCATGCAGAATATGTTGCTAATTCTTCAAGTAACATTATGCTTCAACCTCACTTTCTTCTTCTGCCTTTTCCTGCATCTTTGCAACGATCTTGGAAATGTCACTTGTACCGTAGCGTTTTGAAACGATAACGAGTAACGCCAAGATTACTGCGCTCACCGCGGTGTCAACTGAGAACGCTAAAATCAGCAGCGCCTGACCTACTCCGTTGGGGGAGGCAAGCATAATGAAATTCAGCGTAGCCGCTGTTGCGATAAGCTCGATTGAGATGAACACTTTCAGCAACTGGCGGTTTGTTAGTAAACCGTAGATGCCGATGAGTAACATAACGAGTGATAATATGACGTAGTCCATTACTTCTTCCTCCGCTCGTATAGAACAATGCTGATACCCAAAGCCAACGTTAAAATCACAATTGCTTGGAGCACAACGTCTATGCCTCTAAGGTTCCAGAGGGCTTCTCCGAAGTCAACGTCTGCCGCCACGTTTGAGGTGCCGGAGACTGAGAGGAAAATCGCTGGTAACGATAATAATATGCCTGCGCCGACTAAACCGCCGGTGCGGACAGGGGAAGCTTTTCTAGCTGGTTTTTCACCCAGCATTTCGCCGGATAGAAACAGAATAGCTAGAGTACCGACGCTTACTGCAAACTGGAATATACCAGCGTACAATGCGCCGCTTAATACATATATTAAAGCTGTAAACAGAAAGGTCCCCGCTAAGGCGGCTACCGAGTAGACGACTTCATCGAGGAATAATGCAAGTATGGCTGAAATGATTAATCCAACAGCTAAGATTTCAATTATCATTGTTAAGCCCCAGTTTCATGTTTATACTCTGGCTTCATAACCAGCGCTTTCTTGTCAGTTGTAGCTAACTCGAATAAGTCAGACTGCTTGATTGCGTTTCTTGGGCAGCTTTCGACGCATTGAGAGCAGAAAATGCAGCTGTTCAGGTCGATTTGCGGACGCATCTTGCCTTCCACCTCAACTATCTCTATCGCTTGAGCTGGACAATCGCGTGCGCAGACGCGGCAGTTGGAGCCACGCATCGATTTTATGTCAAATCGGAAGTCTTCGCCGCATTCAAAGTCTATTTCGTTGCATGCTTTGATCTCGTAGACTAGTTTTCCGCGAGAATTCGGTGGAAGCGTTGGTCTCACGAATGGATACTTTGATGTTGCTGGCTTAGTGAACAGGTGGGATAGCGCTCGTTTGAATATTGGCGATATTCGTGATCTTGATTTCTTTTCTGCCATGCTATGTTTACACTCCAATGCTTAGGGGGTTATAGACCCAAGTTACTAACGCAACTGTTATCATCAGCGATATAATCGCTGCAGGTAGCAGTATCTTCCAGTTGCCTGTTAAGACCTGGTCGATGCGTAATCTTGCCACGACAGTTGTGATGTACTCAGAGATTACCACTACGATGAGTAATTTGATGACGAAGTATATTGGCTGCAGGAGCCATTCGAGTCCCGCAATCATCGGACCGTTTGCGCCGCCTAAGAAGAGCGTCACAACTAATGCAGAGCCAAAGACAACTTGGACGTCACGTGTTAAGTGTAGGAAGGCTAATTTGGCGCCTGTATATTCGGTTTCTAAACCACCGACTACCTCTGATTCAGAGTGAGGTACATCGAATGGGTCCTTTTCTAGTTCAGCTTGAAGAGTAATAATGAATAATACGAAAGCCCATGGAGCTAATATTATAGCTGGCCATGCTGCACCGGCAATTTCGAATACGCTTAAACTTCCCACAAGGAAAGCAGGCGTTAATGCGAGCAGGTATAAGGGGATATCGTAGCCTAAGAATTGTGTTAAAACTCTTGCTGATCCGATTGTGCCGTAGGGGTTAGCTGACGCCCAACCTGCCATGAATAGCAGAAAGTTAGCGATTGTGGCGAAAGCCAATATGACGATTAAGTCGCCGCTGAATCCGCCTGATGATAGAACACTGGCGCCATCTATTGGTAAAAAGCACATGGCGAACACCATGATGCTGAATGCTACCATCGGAGCAAACCTGAAAACTGCTTTCTTTACGCCTCTGGGTTCAATGTCTTCTTTAGTTAAGAGCTTAATGAAGTCGGCGAGGGGTTGAAGGATACCGCCTGGACCTGCAACCATGGGGCCAACGCGGTTCTGTATTCGTGCTTCCAGTTTGCGTTCTACCCAATCGCAGAATAAGGTTAGGAACAGTATGAATGTAAAGCCCGGGAATACCAGTATTCTAAAGATCAGTATCAGGTCAATCATGTTTTTTCACCTATCACCTATCAGTGCATGAGAAGCAGGGGTCTAAGCTGACAAAGTTTGATGGAATGTCAGCTATGCTTTCTCCGATGGCCGTTTTTAGGAATGATGGGATGTTAGCGAATGTTGGTGTACGGATCTTGACACGTTCAGGCATATCGGTTCCGTTGCTCTTTACGAAGTAGAATAGTTCGCCTCTTGGTGCCTCTAAGCTGCAGACAGCTTCGCCAACAGGGACGCTGCGAGCGACATCAACTCTGATGGGACCGGATGGAAGATGATCAAGTGCGTAGTCTAGGATGTTAAGACTTTCTTCAACTTCATCCATACGTACGTTCATTCTTGCCCAGACGTCGCCGTCGGGATAAACGATTTCCTTGAATGGTATCTCACCGTATGCTTCATAGGGAATGTCTTTTCTTACATCGATATCGACGCCGGAGCCTCTTGCGATGGGTCCGACTACGGATAGTTTAAGTGCGTCTTCTCGGCTTAGGATACCGACTTCTTTCATACGTAGACGTATTGTTGGTTCGTCAAGGTAGATTTTTCTGTAGAACGGTATTTTGCCGCGTAAATCGTTTAGTACGCTCTTGATTTTCGGTATTTGCTCGGCTGTTATGTCCCTTCTGACTCCACCGACCGTTATTAATGAGCCGTAAACGCGGTTTCCGCTTGTTAACTCGATGAGATCCATGATTGGTTCGCGATCTCTCCAGAAGTACTGGAAAACTGTTTCGTAGCCGATTTCTAATCCCGCGTGACCTAAGACTAGAAGGTGGCTGTGCAGTCTATTAAGTTCTAAAGCGATTACTCGCAGGTACCGTGCGCGTTCGGGTACATCAGGTTTTAAGATTTTTTCTACTGCGCCGACGAATCCGTATGCATGTGCTGGATTGCAGATGCCGCAGACGCGTTCGACAAGGTAGATGTCTTGGAGGTATGTTCTTGATTCTGTTGATTTTTCGATGCCTCTGTGAACGTAGCCAATTCTCGGCTCTACTTTAGTGACGGTTTCGCCGTCGACTGTTACTGAGAATTTTTCAGGCTCTAGCAAAGCCGGATGTTGTGGGCCGATTATAATTTTTACTTGTCTGCCTTCTGCTGGAAGGTTTGCTTCACGTTCAGGGGTTGGGACAAGTTTGACTTTTGTTGGGTCAACATCCTTTCGTAGAGGATAGACACCGTCTGGCCAGTTCTCAGAGAGTACGAAGTGACCGTCATACTCGTTACCTACAAATACTACGCCGAAGAGGTCTGTAACTTCAAGTTCATGGAAGCGTGCACCGGGATGAATATCGACGACTGATCGAATTTTCGGGTCGGCTTTCGGTACTTCCGCTTTGATTGTGAAGAATGGTTTTGCTGTACGAACGTGGTAGTAGACGCCCAAGGTTTGGCCGAAGTCTAAGCCGGTCATGGCTACTATGCCTGTTTTTTCGTCAGCCGCTATCATTTCCGCGAGAACGTCGTGGTGGAGGCCGTTGTTTGCTACTATTGAGGCTGTTCCGGATACGCCTGGCTGAATTTGGATTTTTTCGCCGAATTTAGATTGAAGTAAACTTATCATGTCTATATTGCTTGCCATCGTGTTACGCCTCCACAGCTTTCTTCTGTTTTGGGGGGTTGATCGCGTTTAATAGTTTGACTACGCCGTCGATTATTGCTTCGGGGCGCGGTGGACAACCGGGGATGTAAGCTGTTACGGGGATAACTTTGTCGACGCCGCCTAAGGTGTTATAGTTGCCTGCAAAGACGCCTCCGCTGCATGCGCATGCGCCGATTGCTACAACAAATTTAGGCTGGGGCATCTGGTCATAGACGCGTTTTAGTCGTTCAGCGCATTGCTGTGTTACGCATCCAGTGACTAGAAGTACATCTGCGTGTCTGGGTGAGGGTTCAAGTTTTATTCCGAAGCGTTCAACATCGTATTTGGGTGTTAGTAATGCGACGATTTCTATGTCGCAGCCGTTGCAGGCTCCGGAGTTAAAATGCAGTACCCAAGGGGATTTTACTCGTGCCCAAGTTTTTGTGTCAGTCATTAATCTTTACCTCCATCGAGAAGAACTACGCCGGCAGCGAGGATTATGCCGAGGTAGAGGATTAACATAAGTGGATTAGTCGCGCCTATCGCGAAAGCGGCAAACGCGAGGACCAATACGGATGAATCGAATATTACAAAGTAAATCAGATACTTGTAGAGTGAAACGTTGATTTTGAGTCCTTGGAAGGTTACTTTTTCTCCGCAGGCGTAGGCAGCCTGTTCGTTTTCGCTTATCGCTGTTTTGGGAGCTGAGTGCTTCCCAATGTAGTAGATTGCTAATGATGCTACAAAGATCAAGATGAAGGCGATGGCTGCGGATATAAGAAAGTCTTCAACTATCATGCCGTTTTCTCTCCATAGATGCTTTTATTCATTAAAGCTGCCCCAAGGGTAGAGACAAGTTTGCGCTCGTTAATGCCAAATGCGTCATTAAAACCGTATTTAAGTATATCGACATGGGAACTAGACGATTGAACAACATCCAACAAGGCTACTGGTAATCTGTTACAGGTATTATTATGGAAACA
>Ga0123335_1002859_pt1 | contig 24992 bp, 22 predicted proteins | sample BiotimSIPDNA_2_FD_89707 | JGI IMG/M metagenome (GOLD analysis project Ga0123335, IMG submission 89707) | Anaerobic biogas reactor microbial communites from Washington, USA - Biogas_R2 time_0 SIP DNA | ecosystem: Engineered > Bioreactor > Anaerobic > Unclassified | place: Washington, USA...
AATTAAACCTAATATTAATCCATATGGCCATCCACATATGAATCCTATTAAGAGTACCGGAATATGCATTGGTAAAAGCATACTGCCAATTTGCGGTATCTGTCCTGTAAGAAATGGCAGTACAATCACTAATGCCAGTCCTAAAGCTGTTATTACAAGTTTTCTGGTAGATATCTTCATAGCTTCCTCCCTTTATCAAATGGTACCATGACAAATGTACTTATTCAACCAAAAGGCATATATTATTTAATCGTTAATAAATTAACAAACTTTCGTTTTTTGTTTGACATAACATAATATATGTAGTTCAATAGGAAAAACAGTAAAGGAGACACAAATGACCGACAAAAAGGAAAATAAGATTTGGAGCAAAGTGAAGAAGTACTTAAACCATGTTTTCATAGACGGGCTTTCAGGAATGGCTTTAGGTTTATTCGCTACTTTGATAATTGGTACCATAATAGCTCAGATAGGTTCGTTAATAGGAGGCACTGCAAGCAAATATATAAACATGGTAGCTTCTGTTGCTAAAGCACTAACCGGTGCCGGAATCGGCTTCGGTGTAGCATATAAATTTAAAGAATCCATATTAGTATCAGTATCTGCAGGTGTTGCAGGCATGGTAGGAGCTTTTGCTGCAAGCATACTTGCTGGAACTGCTTTCCCGGGAACAGGATTATTGCTTATAGGACCTGGCGAACCTTTAGGCGCTTTTTTGGGAGCATTAGCTGGAATAGAAATCGGCCATTTAGTATCAGGTAAAACAAAAGTTGATATCCTGGTCACACCTTTAGTTACAATTACTGCAGGTTCAGCAATCGGTCTGTTAATAGGACCTCCTATTTCAAAATTCATGGGAGCAGTCGGAGCAATAATTAACTGGGGAGCAGAACAGCAGCCTTTTATAGTCGGTCTTGTTGTAGCTGTAGTAATGGGATGCGCTTTGACATTGCCAATCAGTTCAGCAGCTCTGGGAATAATATTAAAGCTTTCAGGTTTAGCAGCAGGTGCGGCAGTCGCAGGATGCTGTGCTCAGATGATCGGATTTGCTGTAAGCAGTTACAGGGAAAACAAAATTAATGGATTAATTGCTCAGGGTCTTGGAACCTCAATGCTCCAGATGCCTAATATAGTTAAAAAACCGATTATTTGGATTCCTCCAATAGTCGGAAGCGCAATAGCCGGACCCGTATCGGCATGGTTATTGAAAATGACATGTGACTCTACAGGTTCCGGAATGGGTACAGCAGGACTGGTAGGTCCGATAATGACATTCAAGACTATGATAGCGGACGGATTCTCAACCTGGTATACCTTGCTGACCATTATAGGTGTTCAGTTTATACTTCCCGCTGCTGTCGCTCTTTTAGTGTCTGAACTTATGAGAAAGAAAGGACTTATAAAGTTCGGTGACCTTAAACTTGACATGTAAACAATAGGTAATTTTTTGTAGTAAAATTTTTAATAAAAGACGATACCACCCGAATGGGTGGTATCTTTTGGATTATGTGGATTTATATATCATTCAAAAGGGGGTTTTGAATCTATACCTCAAGCAAATCTAAAATAGCTTGTTTTGACTGTACGCCAACAGTTCTTCTTACAACATTTCCATTCTTGATAACAACCATAGTAGGAATGCTCATTATACCGTAACGCTGTGCAAGTTCAGGCTCTTCGTCAACATTAACTTTGCCTACAACTTTATCAGTAACTTCTCCAGCAACTGCTTCAATTGTCGGTGCTACCATTCTGCAGGGTCCGCACCAGCTAGCCCAGAAATCTATAAGAACGGGTTTATCTGATTTTAATACTTCATTTTCAAAATTGCTTTTCGTTATCTTTAATACTGCCATTTTTTGTGCCTCCTTAGTTTTTAGCCAAATCACTTTGTTAATCATATTATATACCTTCCTAATATCCAAACAGTGACTTTATCACATTTTTTATGTATGCTTGAATGTATAATTAGTACATTGTATAATTAACACATTAGGAGGAAGTTAATATGGAAGAAAACAATGTAACAAGAATGCCCCTTTTAGGAGATGATGCACCAGCTTTTACAGCGGTAACAACACAGGGAAAGATAAATTTTCCAGCAGACTATAAAGGAAAATGGGTAATACTCTTTTCGCATCCGGCTGATTTTACTCCTGTTTGCACAACAGAGTTTATGACATTCGGTTCTATGATAGAAGAGTTCAAAGCACTCAATACTGAGCTTGTCGGCCTTTCTGTAGACTCACTTTATGCTCATATTGCATGGCTTCGCAGAATCCAGGAGCTTGAATGGAATGGGAAAAAGAACATTGAGATAAAATTCCCTCTTATTGAAGATATCCGTATGGAAGTTTCCAAACTTTATGGCATGGTTCAGCCAGGACAATCAAATACGCAGGCAGTCCGTGCCGTCTTCGTTATTGATCCAAAAGGAAAAGTCCGTACAATATTGTATTACCCTTTGTCAATGGGAAGGAATTTCGATGAAATCAAGCGTATTATCCAGGCATTACAGAAGGCAGATGCTGATCAATGCGCTACTCCCGCAGACTGGAGACCTGGCGATGATGTAATAGTTCCTACAGCAGGTTCATGCGGAACTGCAAAAGAAAGAATGGAATCAAAAGACGAGAATATGTACTGTCTTGACTGGTTCCTTTGCTTCAGAAAACAGAAGAAATAAGTATAACCAAATCATTTAAATGCAAGAAGCAGGATTTTTCCTGCTTTTTCATTTACATTCATTATCAACAGATAAAAGCACTTTCCCATTAGTATTATCATTGCCAGCATCAAATTGTATATGATACTATATATTCTGACTTAAAAAGCACTATCAGACAGAAGGCATAAAAAATGATTAAATATAACTACAGTAAAGAGTTAAAGAAGCCTGTAAGCTTCGGGAATATGAATTTTGAAAATCCTCTTATCCGTGCATTTATGAGAGCAGGCTGCAGACTTTCTAATCTGCAAATTAAACCTTTTAGAAGTGAGGATGGTATTTCAAGAAGAACTATACTTATACCGGTTGATGATAATGTAAAAATACCTTGTATTGTAATTGAGCCTTCAGATGTTAAAAAATCTCTTCCTGCACTTATTTATTTTCATGGTGGAGCATTCGTATGCCCTATAGTGAGCCTTATGATAGATAATGCAGCATACTATGCAAAAACTATGAAAATAAGAGTTTTTCTTCCTGAATACAGGCTTGCTCCTGAATACCCGTTTCCTATTCCTCTGTATGACAGTTATTACTCCTACAATCATATTGTTGAAAATACTGATACTTATCTTGTAGATAGAAACAGTATCCTTATATATGGTGACAGTGCAGGCGGCTGTCTTGCTGCAAGTGTGTGCCATATGTTAAGAGATAATAGAAAACATATACCAATCGCACAAATACTTATTTATCCGGTAACTGATAATTCCATGACATCTGAATCCCTAGAACAGTATAAGGATGCAGCTTGGACAAAAATAGCAAACATGCATATGTGGAACTCATATTTAAAAAACGGGCACATGGACATGATTGGATATGCTGCTCCTTTAAATAATTTAAATTTCAATAATCTGCCTTCTGCATATATCGAAGCATTGGAAATGGACACATTAAGAGATGAAGCAATAGCATATGCAGATAAACTTAAAGATGCAAAATTAACCGTTGATACATATCTAGTCAAAGGGGCATACCATGGATTTGATATAGACCATACTTCAACTTTAGTAAAGAAGGTCCTTGAACACCGCGTGAAGGTAATGCAGAATTTTCTGGCTAAATAAATTAAATCAAAAACTTTCTTTTATGCTATATAAACAGCCAAAGGCTCATCGCCATTATAACCATACCTGCTATCATTCCATATATAGACAGGTGGTGTTCCCCATATTCTCTAGCAGATGGCAGTAATTCGTCTACTGATATGAATACCATAATCCCAGCAACTGCCGCATAAAGTATTCCGTTAATTGTATCATTCATAAAAGGCATTAATATGAGATAACCAATTAGTGCTCCTATAGGTTCTGAAAGACCTGATGCAAAAGAATACAAAAATGCTTTCTTCTTGCTTCCTGTAGCATAGTATATTGGTACAGAAACTGCTATTCCTTCAGGAATATTATGTATAGCTATGGCTGCAACAATCGGTATTGCTACTCTGGGTTCTTGAAGAGCGGCAACAAAGGTAGCAAGACCTTCAGGGAAATTATGTATTGCAACTGCCAAAGCTGTAAGCACTCCCATTCTTTTAAGCTTGTTTTTCTTAATATCTTCATTTTCCGACTCAACGAATTTTACTTCATGAGGATTTTTTTCGCTTGGTATAAGTTTATCAATAATACCAATCAAAAACATCCCTGCAAAAAAGGCGATAATTGCATAAAGAACACCAGCTTTTTCTCCATGAACATCAGTAAGCATATGTGATGCGTTTGAAAATATCTCTACCATTGATACATAAATCATTACACCAGCAGAGAAGCCTAAGCTTATTGATAAAAATTTAGTATTTGTTTTTTTTGCAAAAAAAGCTATAATGCTCCCTATTCCTGTAGATAATCCCGCTATAAGCGTTAACCCGAACGCTAACCATATATTACCCATAAATACCCCTCACAAATTTCTATATTCTAAAGTATACCATATCATGGTGTATGAGTAAAAGATTAACAAGAGCTCATAAATAATACAATATATCAATAATGTTTTCAAAAAGCTTTCTTTTTAAAAAATATGAGAGTATAATTGGGATTGACATGGAATTTAATGGATTACAGAGAAACAGGAACTACAAAAAGCTACTAAAGACAATCATCATAGCTATAACAGTGATCATATTGCTGGTTCCTTTCATAATATGGGAAAATAACAGTATAACAGTAACAAAATATGACAAATACAGTAGCAGTATAACCGAATCATTTGAAGGATATAAAATCGTCCATCTGTCTGATTTGCATAGTAAAAACTATAAAGGAAGAGGTGCGACAATAATAAGCACTCTCGAGCCTGATATAATTGTAATAACCGGAGACCTTATTGATAAGAATGACAGAAATCTGCATGTAGCTGAAGAATTCATTAAGAGAGTTTCAAACATTGCTAAAGTATACTTTGTTACAGGAAACCATGAGAATCTATCCCCCCTTTATCCTTATCTTCTTGAGATATTCGATATGTACGGGGTGACTGTGCTGGATAACGAACAGCAAAAAATATTCATAAAAGACGAAAGCATAACCATTTATGGGTATGCTGATACGGAATATGATATAGAAACCGAGAAAGTTCTTGATAAGGATGATTTCAATCTTGTGTTATGCCACAAACCATATGCACCAGAAATATTCAATACAATAAATGCTGATCTTGTACTATGTGGTCATGCTCATGGAGGACAAATAAGGCTCCCGCTAATTGGAGGACTCGTAGCTCCTGATCAGGGTTTATTTCCGAAATATTCAGAAGGAATACATGACTATTCGGATACTTCAGTAGTGATAAACAGAGGGCTTGGCAACAGTATCTTTCCATTCAGGTTATTCAACAGGCCAGAAATCGTAGTAATCACACTTCATAAATAGTTTTTCTCCTTTAATCAGATTTATTGGTGTATAATATACCTATCTGGAAATAGAAATATTGGAGGAGCGATATGGACATATCTAAGCTTATACAGTCACAACGTGTATTCTTTAATTCTGATGTAACTAAAGATGTGAGATTCAGAACAGATGCTTTAGAAAGGCTTTATGATGCAATAGTTATGAATGAGGAAGATATCCTTAAAGCACTGAAAGAAGACCTTAATAAATCTTCATTCGAAGGGTATATGTCAGAAATCGGAATGGTAAGGGATGAAATCAGGCATTTTATAAAGCATATGAAAAGATGGTCTAAACCAAAGAGAGTTCCTACTCCGCTTGCACAGTTCCCATCAAAAAGCTATATCATGGCAGAACCATATGGTGTTGTACTAATAATGGCGCCATGGAATTATCCTTTCCAGTTATGTATAGAACCTTTAATAGGAGCGATAGGTGCTGGAAACTGCGCTGTGATAAAGCCTTCAGCATATGCACCTGCGACTTCTAAAATTATTGCTCAAATAATCGAAAAAATATATCCATCAGATTATATAGCGGTTGTAGAAGGCGGAAGAAAAGAAAATTCAGAGCTTTTAGAGAACAGATTTGACTATATATTTTTCACAGGCAGCACTAATGTCGGAAAAACCGTAATGGAAGCCGCTTCAAAACATCTTACACCGATAAGCTTAGAGCTTGGCGGCAAAAGCCCTGCAATAATAGATAAAAGCGCAAACATCCCTTTATTTGCAAAAAGAATTGCTTTTGGAAAATATCTTAATGCTGGACAGACATGTGTTGCTCCAGATTATGTGCTTGTACATGAAAGCATTAAGAATGAATTTGTTGAAGCTTTAAAAATATCAATTAAAGATTTCTTTGGAAATAATCCTTTGTTAAATGATAATCTTCCCAAAATAATAAATGAAAAACACTTTTTAAGGCTTTTAGATCTTATGAAGAATGAGAAAATTGTTATAGGCGGAAGAAATGACAAGACCCGTTTATTGATCGAACCCACAGTTATGACAGACATAACCTATGCTTCTGCAATTATGCAGGAAGAAATATTCGGACCTATACTCCCGATACTCGCATACAATGATATTAATGATGTAATTTCTGACCTAAAAACACGTGAAAAACCTCTTGCACTTTATATCTTTTCCACAAACAGTTATATCCAGAAAAAAATAACTAATAGCCTGTCATATGGAGGAGGGTGTATAAATGACACTATCGTTCATCTTGCAACCTCTAAAATGGGCTTCGGAGGCGTCGGGTATAGCGGAATGGGTTCATATCATGGCAAATTCAGTTTTGATACATTCACTCATTACAAAGGAATTCTAAATAAGTCAAACTGGCTGGATCTTCCCATGAGATATCATCCGTATGATGAGAAAAATTTTAAAATGATAAAGATGTTCTTGAAATAAAACTGTGAAACTTTACGTGAAACCTAAATTTTACTGGATTTTACTCTTCGGAAATTAAGTTTTTTTGGTGAACTTGTAATTACAACACCAAGTATTATAAAAACAGCACCAAGAATACCTATTACAGTAATATGCTCATCAAGCAGAATAGCCGCTAATACCATAGTAACAAATGGTATAACATAAATATAACTGTTGGTAGTAATAATTCCAAGTTTCCGTACAGACAGATTCCATGTCAGGTAGCATATTCCGCTTCCAATAACGCCAAGGAACAGTAGGCTTATCAACAATTTGGGATCTGTTAAAGCATTGAAATTAAAAGGCTTCCCTTCAATTAACAGGAAGGGGAATGAAGTCATAATTCCATAAAACATAACCTTTCTAATCAGCAAAATATTATCATAGCGGTTAACAACATTTTTAAGAATCAAGGAATATACCGCCCATGATAAAGCTGACAGGAATGCTAGAAGATCCCCTATAGGGTTAAGTTTTAAAATGAATGTTCCATTAAATACAACAAAAGCTACTCCAATAAATGCAATTATAAAGCCTGCTATTGTATTAGATTTGATTTTTTCATCTTTAGAAAAAAAATGAGCCAGAATGGCTGTCAATATAGGTGATGAAGCTACAATTATGCTGACATTTGAAGTTGATGTTATGGTGAGAGCAGTATTTTCAGCTATAAAATATATCGAGCATCCTGAAAGCCCCATAAGAAGGAAAATTAATTCGTCTTTCCAGATAATATGCATAAACTTCGGTCTCATAAGCAGTAGAATGAAATATGCTATTACAAATCTCATTGTCATTACCTGAAGCGGAGTAAAATAGTCCAGCATGAATCTGCTGGCAATAAAGGTGCTGCCCCATACAATTATCGTTATTAATGCTAGCGGATGTGCCCATATCCTGTTATTCTTATCCATTCCATTACCCTTAACCAACCTGCTTATTATACCAAAAGAATTACTAAAGCAATAGCGTAATAAGTGTTGACATAATAAAGAACTGATGTATAATTGACTAAATAGTCAGTCAAATGAGAGGCCGCATGGGTAAAAATAACACTAAGAACCAGGAATTAAGGAAATTGAGCACAGACAAAATTCTGGATGCAGCTTTATTTGAATATGTTAATTACGGTTACGCCGGGGCTGACATGGACAGAATATCTAAAAATGCAAATGTCGCAAAAGGTCTGATGTATTATTATTTTCAGTCTAAAAGAGAACTCTTCCAGAAACTTTTCCGAATAATGTTCGACAATGCTATATCCTTATCTCTGAATATCCTTAATAATTGTAAAGACAGTACTCCAGTTGAAAAATTAGCATATTACCTGTATGCCATTTTTGCTGAAAACAAGAAAAATCCGATGTTCATACGCTTCTTTCTGCGATTCCCCTTTGACACTTATGCAGTTTTCGGACCGGATAACTGGCAGGAAGGAATACAGGGTTCAGCTCTACAGATAAAAGCTTTAAAAGAAATAATCAATGAAGGAATAGAACAGAAACAAATCCCTTTTATGGATGCAGAAAATGCTGCAAACAGTTTTTGGACTGTCTTTGTAGCTAATCTTTTCAGATATTCGAAAATGATGGCAGGAAAGGAACAGGATGAAATATCTTCGATGCAAAATGTTGCAGGTTTCTGCTTCAGGGGATTAGGAATTGATGAAAATGTATGGAAAAGCGCTCTAGACAGTATTATCTATGTGAAAGGACAAAATAATGAAAAAGATAATTAATGCATTCAAAAGCAATAAAAAGAGAGATAAGGTAATCAAGAGCTATATGCTTCTTCTGGAACAGTGGGGAGTCCCTGTAGAAGAAAAAACAGTGTTTGGTGAATACGGCTCTACATATATAAATGTTGCGGGAGACAAAGCAAACCCACCTCTTCTTCTCTTCCATGGAGTTGGTGATAATTCTGCACTTATGTGGATTTTTAACGCAAAGCAACTATCTAAATATTTTCGTATTTATGCAATTGATGCTCTCGGTGGAGCAGGAAGAAGCGTGTCAAATATAAACTATGCTACTGGATTTGACACTTTGAAATGGTTAAAATCCATCTTAGACGAATTAAAAATAGATAAAGCATATGCAGCAGGCGTATCATATGGAAGCCTGCTTGTCCAGATGCTACTTTGTTATGATCCTGAAAGAATCATAAAAGGAGTCTGTATGGCAGGAGGATCTGCTTCTGCGCAGTTCTCTCAAAAAAGTTCAGTGCTTGAGAAAATGAAAATCTTCTTACCAGAAGCGCTTTTTCCATCAAAATCCAACTGTATTAAGCTTGTTAGGAAATTAAGCGGTATAAATGTGGAAGCTTTTATAAACAATAAGATATTGTTTGAACACTGGTGTTTATTACTCAAATACTTCAACAATATGTCGATGATGAAGCACAAGGTAGAGCCAATCAGACAGGAAGATTTTATCATTAATAAAAATAACTGTTTATATATCATTGGAGACATGGACAAACTGGCATATTCCGATGAATCAATAAGAGCATTAAAAGAACCTGATCTTAATTATATAATTATTAAAAATGCAGGGCATCCGGTTAATCATGAATACCCTGATAAGGTTAATTCCTTAATTGTTGATTTCCTGTTAAGTTAATACTATTTCTTCTTTCTGGACATGCTTAACATAGCAAGTCCGAAAAACAGAATTCCTGTACCTGCCAGGATTATAAGATGAACAGCAGATGTCATTGTATATTCCTTGAATTTGAATATAACTCCGAGCATCTGTTTAATTTCATCTGCTGATTCAATCGGTATATGCTCAAATGCCTCAAGCATCGTTTTCTCCATCATGATCTGGCGCAGAAGCACGGCACTATGTGAAACAGGAAAGATTTTTATAACATACTGAACCGCATTTGGAAGCATGCCGATAGGCAGATATATCCCTGTAAGGAAACCTATCAAGGTACCAGTAATTGTTGAAGCTGTAGCAAATCCGTTCTGACTGTTGAAAAATGACACTATAAAGAACGCGAAGGAAGTGCTCATGAATGTTGATAAAAGTATCATGCCTATTATTTTAATTAAAACCATGAAACTTATTAGCTCACCGCCTTGAATAAGTATATATCCTTGTGCAAGCACTAAAGTGAACAAACTGAGTATTACCCCTATTATAAACGAGCTGAAAATATAACCTGCTGTAATACCAAAACGACTGATCGAGGAACAGTATATATCCTTATATATTTTGAAAGTCTTATCATTGATCATCGTGCCAAAGGCTCCCATTGCAGCTGTGAATGGAGTGATTGCTATAAGTCCTGCCATTATCCAGTTATCCATTATAGCTCTGGCATTCTCAATACCATGAAAACTATTTGTCCAAACATCCCCTAAAAAAAGAAGATACAATACTACAATAATCAATGAAGCTAGTAATGAAAAGAAGACGGATGCCTTATCTTTGAAAAAAACCATCAGGTTCCGTTTTGTAAAAACTATCATGACCGTATCTCCTTTCCTGTGATTCCGATAAATGCATCATCCATTGTGCCTGCTGTCACCTCAAATCCAGTAATAAACTCTTTGAGCTTTAGGACTAATTCAAGCGCATCCAAAGTATTCTTAAGTTCAACATACACACAGTCTGCAACAATAGTATTATCTATTCCCATAGTATTTAATATAGAACCTGCTTTTTCCGTATCTTTGCATATTAATGTAAGTTTATCCTTCGCATAGGTTTCGCGAAGGTATGAAGGTGTTCCTTTTGCAGATATTTTTCCTTCATCAATAACAATCACATAATCCGCTTCAGCTGCTTCTTCCATGTAATGAGTTGTAAGGAATAATGTCATATTATTATCTTTCTGAATTTTCTGAATTGTCTCCCAAACACTTTTACGTGTCTGAGGATCCAGGCCTGTCGTCGGTTCATCTAAAAACAGGATCTGCGGTTTATTAATCAATGCTCTGGCAATATCACATCTTCTCTTCTGCCCCCCTGAAAGCTTGCCATATGGTCTTTTCAAGAGCTCTGTTATTCCCATTATTTCTGCTGTCTCTTTAACGGCTTGCCGTAATCCCGCTTTATCCTTATTGTAGAGTCCTCCTCTCATTATCAAGTTTTCCTCTACAGTCAGTAAAGTATCCAAAAGTCCATCCTGAAAAACAGCACCGATTTTGCTTCTAATGACATCATCATCTTTTCCAAGTTCAAGTCCATCTATGACTACATTTCCTGAATCCTTCTTCAAAAAAGTGCAGATAATGTCTATAGTCGTCGATTTACCTGCTCCATTTGGTCCCAGGAAAGCAAAAAGCTTGCCTTTTTCCACATAAAAGCTTATACCTTTTACAGCATGTATACTGCCATATGACTTAGATAATTCTTTTACTTCAATAATCTTATCCATTAATTCTGCTCCATAGTTATTTTAATTCAGCATATTTTAAAACATTCCTGCATAAATATATAACGAGTAATGTTATAGGTATGTTGCATAATGTCATTACCAAAAATGGAAGTACATACTGTGATAAAAGAAATAATCCTGATGTGCTTACCAGTATTGCTGCAATAACACCTGGGACAGCCATTATAAGAACGGAAAACAGGTAGAAAACGTATATAAGTGTTCTTGAGGATAATGTTCCGAATATCCTTTGAACAAGAATATTTCCTGCAGTATACATATATGAGAATGACAGCCTGGCCAGTATGAGTATGATGACATCATATGGCGTCAGTTTTAAGATAAATGCAAGCGCTATGTATAATATAACCGCTTCAATCAAAAATCCATTAAATGACTGGGCAATGCTATACAATATCTTTTTAAACGATGATTCCGGTACAAGATATATATATGGTTTGGCAAGTTCTTTTGAGAAACGGCCCATTTTGACCGATATCATCTGCATATATGTTGTATATGCAAAAATCGAAACTATTCCAAAATTTTTCATGAATATTGCAAATATTATTGAAATAATCATGAATACAATGGTGACTGGTTCCAGTATAAACCTTCTTGCTCTTCTTTCCTCCAGTTTGTGCTTATAATAAAATGCGCTTGCACCTTCTCCTTTAGTAAGACCGGTTTTACCGACCTTTACTTTGCCGACTGATTCAACTGCTCTGCCTTCTTTCTGTGCAGATGCAAGTGAATACTGCTCTTCACTTGTTTTTAGAACGTCTTCATAGTAGTCTTGTTTTGCATAAGAAAGCAGAATCGTCATACTAGTGATATATGCAACCGTTAAAACTGTACCAATAAGTATAATAGAAATATCATTTACTAATATGCCATTAATTATTCCGCCTATCCATCCTCCTGCAGGCATAAGCCTGAAAAATATGCTGTTACCTGCTGTTACGAGATTAGGAACCACATTGTTCATATCCTTAAGCAGAAACATGACCAGGCCTAATGCATATGCAATAATCATTCCGAAGAATAAAAAAGCAGCTATCTTCTTTTTCTTATCATCATAACTTGTGAAAGAATATATGACCATAGCTGTTAACTGCGCTGCAAATACAGATAGTGAGTAACCTAACAATATAAATATGAGCTGTATGAAGTTTACTCCAAAAACACTGTGCAGCCACGCATACTGGTACAATATGAAAAGCCCTAAAAGTAAGGATGTGCCAAGCTGCTGGAATAACCCGTAAAACAAGGCTTTCCTTGGATGTATAGGTGATGTGAACAAAAGATTCACATCAGGCATCTTAAACATTGTTGCCCCGTTTTTAAATCCATTATAAGAGATAAGGCTGAACATGACTATATATAAAGCTGTAATACCTGCAGTCAGTTCCTTTGGATCACGAAATACTGTATTCTCATCCACGCTCTTTTCTCCAGATATTGCTACAAAAACTATTAAGGCTAATATAACTATTGCATATATTAACCGGGCAGGATTATTGAACAGCTGCTTTATAATATTTTTTAACTTTTTAGTCAGAAGATATGCAATTGCGTTTGTTTTCATTTTTCCTCACTCTTTTTTTCAGTAATTTCAAAAAACAGTTCCTCAAGGCTTTCCTTGCTGCTGTTTAAACCATTTTCATTTACTTTTGTAGCTGCAAAGCTTCCATTCATCATTATATGAGCTACATCCCAATAATCTTCAACACTGTCAATCATGTGAGTACTAATCAGTATTGTGCGTCCTTCTTCTTTTAATTCTTTAAACATGGATTTCAAAACCTTGATAGCATGAGGATCCAGCCCTACTAAAGGTTCATCAAATACAATGACCTTTGGTTTATGCACAAGCGCACAGCATATTGATAATTTCTGCTGCATTCCTTTGGATAACTCTTTGCCTAATTTTGATTTCTTATCCCATAGTTCAAATCTTTCCAGAAGATTCTTCTCATATTCATCATCTCTGGTCTTAAATGCTCTGGCTATGAACTCAAGATGTTCCTCTACTGTCAGAAGGTCATACACAGCAGGCATTTCCGGTATATATCCCAGCAGCTGCTTTGCTTCAATGGACTTGTTATCGTAACCGTCTATCTTAATTTCTCCTTTAAAGCGCAATAAGCCGCTTATGCATTTAATGATAGTAGATTTACCTGCACCATTAGGACCGAGCAGAATTGCTATCTGTCCATCATTCACATGGAAAGATATATTATCGTTAGCCACCAGTTTTCCATACTTTTTCGTTACATTTAAAATTTCAAGCATATGCTTCCCCTTTTTGTCTATTCAAAATTCAAATTCGATAATTTATGAAAATACTTTATCACGTATGTATATACCACAAAATCAATTATTTGTAAATTATTATGCTATTTGAGTATATATTTATATGACAAAGTTAAATAAAAAGTACATTAATAATACAATGTATCAAATAAAGAGAGCCTTGCGTTCTCTTTATTTTGATCATTTCCTATATCCTTTTACTTTTTGCTATATTTTCCTACTATTGAATATCTTGTTTGTCTTTGAAGAAGCATATACTGAGGTTATCAGGTCGACAGCCCGCATACCGTCTTCCAACGATACATAAGACTGCCTGCCTTCAAGAAGGGCTTGAGTGAAATCTGTAAGCTGTTTTATATGTCCGCTTGCTTTTATAATATGGCTAGTTGCTGAATCTCCCTGCTCAATGTCTTGAGCTGTATAATCTTTTTCATCTTCTATGTACAGACGTCTTATGCGTTCTTCCTCAATAAGTATTGTCCCTTTAGTACCATGAACTTCTATGGTTTTGTTGTTTGCAGGAATCATTGATGTCGATGCTGTTATTGTTCCAAGAGAACCGTTTTTGAATTCTACTACTGCAACTGCATTATCTTCAACTTCTATGTTGTGAGTCAGAGTGCGGATATATCCATAAACATTCTTTACTTCCCCTATAAGGAAAAGAAGCATGTCTATGCCATGAATACCCTGATTCATCATAGCGCCTCCGCCATCCAGTTTCCATGTACCTCTCCAGTTACCAGCATCATAATATTCCTGGGACCGGAAGTATTTCATAGTGAGATTAGCCATTATGATGTCTCCAAGCTTTTTGTCAGCAATCATTTTTTTTGCTTCCCTTATTTCCTCAGAGAATCTTAACTGTGATATAACACTGCCAGTAACTTTATTTCTTCTAAATGCTTCTACTACATCTTTCGCGCTTTTTGCAGTCAGAGATAACGGTTTTTCAATAATAGCGTGTTTTTTATGCTCTGCTGCACTTATGGCTATCGATGCATGATATCCGCTCGGAGTACATATTGTTACCGCATCAATCTCGTCGCTCATCAATAGATGTTCTGTACTTTCAAAGCTTTTAATACCGTATTTATTTGCAAATCCCAAAGGCTCCTGCGCCGAGCATCCGCTGACTCCAATAAGCTTTGCGCCTTTTATCTGCAGGAGGGATTCCGCATGCGTATGCGCAATCCCTCCACAACCTATTATTCCGTATCTTATGACATCTTTACTCATTTCTTTTCCTTCTTGTCAGTATAGAAGAACCATCTTCCGCTTTCAGTTCCTCTTTTTTCATCACCTGCAAGCAGTTCCTTGTAATTCAGTGCTACCTTCTTAAAAGCATTTGCGTACATCTCGATATATTCAGGCATATAGTGCTTGAACCAAGGTATGGAATATACCTGCACCTGCTGTGATACTGTAATGCCTTCGTCCAGATTGCGTACATCTCTGTCTGTAAATGCTACTCTTGCCGGTTTATCATAGTTTAGTCCGTTATAATCCTTGAATATGTTATGCAAATGTAAAGCTTTATTCGCACCAGGCGTAGTCCCAAAGCCTTCTGCTCTTACTGCTTCACAGAATCTTTCAACTGAGAGCCCTTCAAGCTCTTCCGGGCAATAAAGACCATGTGGAGCATACCAGCCTGCCATGTTAGAACCATCTGACTCGTCAACCATGTGCGCTCTTACTCCTGGTACGTCTTTTAACAAGCTCCAGAAGTACTTCATGGCTTTCCTTATTTCAGCAGTCCTTTGATCATAATACTTCAGCTGTACTCTTGCCATTGCAGAACATGTCTGATTTACTCTTCCTTTAACTCCTGCCAAAGGCATTGAAGCATACTTCTGAAGATAATCGGTTGAAATATATTTGGAATTATTCCTCTCATAATGACAGTAAGCCATAGCACGGTCATACATTTCCTTATCGTCCGTAGCAAGCATACCCATTTCCCCAGCTGCCAAAGACTTACCGCTCATGATAGACATAGCAGCCACATGTCCGAATGTCCCTAACATTCTTCCTTTATACATACCGCCCTGGGCGTGTGAAACATCCTCAATTACATAAAGATTATGTTTTTTCGCAATCTCCATAATCGGATCCATATCAGCAGGATGGCCAAGGTAATGGACTACCATTATCGCTTTCGTTCTTGGTCCAATGCATCTTTCAATATCATTGGGATCAATACATAATGATGTAGGATGTATATCAGCAAAAACAACGGTTGAACCAAGATTAAAGGCCTGAAGACATGATGCCCAGTAAGTCTTGCTTGGGCAAATCATTTCGTCACCTGCTCCCATCTTGCATGCAAACATTGCAGCTTGAAGCGCCATTGTGCCATTGCAATATCCTATGGCATATTTTCTTTTCTGCCATTTTGCAAACTCTTTTTCAAATTTCTCTGTTACATCAAGGCCGCTCATCGCTCCTCTTCTTAACACATCAAGAACACCATCTTCATCTTCTTTAGTCACTATCGGCCATTTAAATAGCGATTCCGGAATCTTTGATTCGTCTACTGCGGGTTTCCCGCCAAATATTGCAAGTTCACTCATCACATCTATCCTCCTGTTTATATGAATGTATAATTCATATTACATATTATCCTCTTTTGCATTGTGTTTCTTTGCATTTTCCACTTACTTATTGACTGTTTCCATTCAGACATTTTTTCTGTACTGTCCCGGTGTCATTCCAATAATCTGTTTAAATGTACGGTTAAAATGGTTTACATTGTTAAATCCTGATTCATAACATATATTTATTATCTTTTCATCAGTGTTCTTCAGCATTTCTGAAGCTTTAGCAATTCTTAATCCCGTAATGTATTCCTTAAATGTTTTTGATGTAAGATTTTTAAACAGATAGCCGAAAAAAGAAGGAGATAATAAAAACATCTTGGCTACTGTATCTATATTCAAATCCTGGGTATAGTTCTCTTCTATATGCCTAATAGCTCCTTTTATTGCATCATTATGCCTTTCAAAGATCTGTGCGGATTTGCTTTTGCTGATGCTTTTTGTAAATTCTCTTCCTACTAGTACCAAAAGTTTAAGGAGCAGTGAGCGAATTATGAGATCAAATCCAGGTTCCCTGCTCTCATATTCCTTAAGTGCTTCATTAAATATGTTTTCTGTTTCGCACTGCATTTTTCCGACTAGATTAAGTCTTGGTCTTACTAAATCCTCTTCTACCAGAAAAGGCTCTATATATGCGAAATCCCAGAAAGATTCACCTTTTTTCAAGTCATTGAAAAATTCATTAATGAATTTCGGGTCAAATTCAAATTCAACTATAATAGCTTCGCTTGCTTCAACAGGTTCAATCTGATGTGGAACATGGGGAGGAATTACAAAAATATCGCCTTTAACAAGATCAAATCTCTTATCGTGAATGACATGGGTGGCCTTTCCACTATATACATAGTTTATCTGTATACACTCATGAGCATGAATATACAGCGTGCCATCTTCTGGATCATATTTTTTAATATAAAACATGAGATATCCATCAGGATTATCTTCTATTCTAAAAACCGGTATGCTGTTCAAATTCTTTTTTTCTGCCATTAGTCACATCTTACGACAAGCACGACATTTTCAACTGTTGTGATATCATCTATTACCTTTTCTTCTTTTGTCTTTTTCGGTATGCCAATTACAATGCTTAACCCGATATTTCCATATGTACCGCTTTTCGCACTCTGTACTTCAATATTTTCAACTGTGTACCCTGCTTTTGTTATATCCCTTATAGCAGAATTTATATTCCTGCTGCCTGTTACCTCCAGATAAATATCCATCTTTATCCTTCTGGAACCGAAATTGCCTAAATAAGCCATTACTATTGCAAGTATAAGAACACATAAGATTGCAGCCTCATAAAATCCGGCTCCTATTGCAAGACCGACTGCAGCAATTGTCCAAAGACCTGCAGCAGTTGTCAGACCCTTTACATGAAGGTGCCCTGTAACAAGAATTGTACCCACTCCTAGGAATCCTATGCCGGAAAGCACTTGAGCAGAAAGTCTCATCGGGTCTGTGTTAAAAGCTAGCGTTTCTGACATGAAAATACCTGTCATTGCAGCAAGCGCAGATCCTATGCATACTATTATATGAGTTCTGAATCCGGCAGCACGGCCATGCCTTTCCCTCTGCATTCCTATGAGCCCTCCGCATAACAGAGCTAATACAAGCCTTATAACCATTGTTACAGGAGTAAGATTTCTAAGATAAAGTATTATTTCTTCCATAAGCAGCCCTCCTTACTTTCAGTCAAGATCATTCATCCATCCTTCATAAGATGCATCACTGGGCATACGCCAGTCTCCTCTTGGAGATAGCGCGACAGAACCTACTTTAGGCCCGTTCGGACTGCAGCTCCTTTTGAACTGCTGGGTAAAAAATCTTCTTATAAATATTTTCAGCCATTTATTTATCTCTTCAGCAGGATAATCATCTTTAAATGCATGAGAAGCAAGCATCAGTATTTTTTTAGGTGTAAACCCCCAGCGCATGAAGTTGTATAAAAAGAAGTCATGTAGTTCATAAGGCCCTACAATGCTCTCAGTTTTCTGCGTGATTTGACCATTTAAGGCAGGTATAAGCTCTGGACTTATAGGTGTGTCCAGAATATCATACAGCACATCCCTAAGCTTGCCTTTTGAATCATCAGCAACATACCTGACTATATATTTTACAAGTGTTTTTGGAATGGATGTGTTCACATTATACATGGACATATGATCTCCGTTGTATGTGCTCCAGCCTAGCGCTTGTTCTGAAAGATCGCCTGTTCCAATAACCATACCGTTTGTCATGTTGGATATATCCATAAGCACCTGCGTTCTTTCTCTTGCCTGCGCATTCTCATATGTGGTATCTGTTGTTGTGCCATCATGACCTATATCAGAAAGATGCCTTTTTACAGACATGCTAATATCTATTACCCTGAAATCCACATTAAGCAGTCTGCTTAATTTCCTGGCATTATCCTTAGTCCTTTTTGTCGTTCCAAAGCACGGCATAGATACGCAGACTATATCAGAAGCATCTCTTCCCATTTCCATAAATGCCCTGTGTGTAACAAGCAGAGCAAGAGTAGAGTCCAATCCTCCTGATATTCCTATCACAGCGGTTTTGCTGTTTGAGTGCTCTATCCTCTTTTTAAGACCTGCTGTCTGAATACTGAATATCTGGTTGCATCTTTCCATTAATATATGGGTATCTTTTGGTATGAATGGATGTTTTTCAATTACTCTTGATATTTTCGTGTTAATCATTTTCATAGAAAAAGGTATAATCTGATATCCATTATCCATATCCTGTTCTCTTGAAGACGCCTGGTTCATCCTGTCGTGCTCCAGTCTTTCCAAATCTATATCAGCTTCTATGTATTCATTTGTAAAAGGTGATGCTTCATTCAGGATTACTCCGTTTTCCGCTATCATCTTATGGCCGGAAAACACCATGTCAGTGGTTGATTCCTGATCAGATGAATTACTATATATGTATGCGCATATGCTTTTTCCTGACTGCGCTTTTATAAGGGTTCTTCTGTAATCTCCTTTACCTAGGATTTCATTGCTTGCAGAAAGATTAGCAATTACTGCCGCTCCGTTCATAGCATGTAAAGAACCAGGGCTTACAGGAACGAATAGGTCTTCACATATTTCTATCGCCAGTGAAAAGCCTTTCATCTGCATATTCTGGAAAATGAGCTTGGTTCCAAATGGAACAGTTTTACCATTTATATCAACTGTAAAGTTATCTTTAGGTGCGCTTTTAAATCTGCGTGACTCATAGAATTCGTTATAGTTAGGAAGATGGGTTTTAGGAACAATGCCTAATATCTCTCCGTTATATACTACAGCAGCACAGTTATACAGATAACCCTGAGTTTCAATAGGAAGTCCTGTAACAATAAGTAATTCCCTGTCTTTGGATTCTTTTACTATATTCATAAGGCCAATTAATGCCTGGTCCAGAAGAAGCTTCTGCGAAAAAAGATCATCACATGTGTACCCAGTTATACTCAGTTCCGGAAACACTAAAAGCTTAACGCCTTTTTTATATGCCTTTTCAATCGTTTTTATAATGTTATCGCAATTGTACCTGCAATCTGCAACTTTTAATGATGGACTTGCTGCTGCTGCTTTAATAAATCCATAATGCATATTAATCCCTCTTTTCATATAGATTATACACTGTTTACAAATAAATTAACATATTTGAGATAGAATCGGACCATGTTCAGCTGTTCAGCAAGTCATCAGGAAGCAGCTTATTATTGAATTTCCAGGAAAGAATCCCTGTTACTATTTGCGATATGCCTGTTAAGGCAAGCAGAATAGGTACGCCAGCCATTTTAAAACTGAAAATATTAATTACATTATCCCCTATACCTGAAAGAAAGAAAGTGCCAAGCATCATACTGAAGAAAATTGACATATGTACTGTTATGTTGTAGAAGGATATATAGTTTGTCTGGTCTTTGTTTGGAAGATTGACATATAGCATTGATGCAAGCACAGTATTTGCCGCAACACCGAGTACATGCTGGATTAACCTTACAGTGAACCAAAGCCAGGTAAAGTTCTCGGGAGTGACAAAGGCATACATCAGATATGTCGGCCCCTGCATAAGCATTACAAAGGCAAATGTCTTAAACCAGGAATGCTTTTTAAGGAACTTTTTCCACATCTTGCCGAAAAAGATGAAAAACATAAAGTATACAGCATTTATAAGATTAATCTGCGAATAACTTATGCCTACATCCTGAAGTAAAAAGATGTTTATGGAAGCATTAGACAGGCTTGATCCTAGATAGTAGAAGCCAACTAAAAGAACGGTCCACAGGAATTTCTTGTTCTGGAAAGGCAGAGTGAATATATCACTTACTCTTACCTTGCTGCTGCTCCTTTCATAAGGGTATTCTTTAGGTATAGCCAGTACCAGTATATGCAATATTGCTAATATCAGTGCTGCATAACGGAATCCCGTAATTATTTCCAGCTGCCTGGGGCTTCCGGCAAAGGAATCAGTTATCAGCGAAAGGACCAGTACTATACCCTGCGACAGAAAACTGTTAATTCCGGAAGATAAAGTGAAATAATCCGCTCTGATATCATTAGGAAGAAAAGAAGTATGCCATGCTGCATAACCCGGATCGATTATTGAAGATATTGCCGACGAAAGAGTCACCAGCAGAGTAAATCCTATTACTCTTCCAGATTCCGATAGAATTATATTCGGGAGCAGTGTAATACCCAGAATGTTAATTATGTTTGCTAATATTCCTAGCACTGTAAGCAAAATCTTTCTTGAACGGAATCTTTCCAGAATCAAAGGTGAAAACATTGCTAAAAGCCTTGTTATTGTTGGAACGAAAGTTATAATTCCGATATTAACAATATTTATTCCAAAACTTAAAAGAAAGCCGGTGTAGAAAATACCACCGCTTAACTGCGATGCTAATGAGGAAAGTATAGATGATGCCAAGAAGCAGCTTCTGCCTTTAGCTTTTTCTTCATGCAGATTGAAAGTCCTTACAAAGGCTGAATTTCGCCATTTAATTTTTATCGCATGCAGGTATGTCTTCATAAACACCTCAATCCATTAACATCCTGAGAATTTTACAATACTGATTATATCAAGTCAATAAGACTATTAGTAAACATTATGAACTTTTTATATTTAAACTCCATTGCTTTATATGTTCTTAATATGATAAATTATACTTGTATGACAAAGTATGATACTGATTGCCTTTCCCGATAGTAAATTACTGGCCAAGCCGTCAAGAAAGGCTCTCTTATCAATATAATACATGCTTTTTTATTAATATACTATAAAATAATATTGCAATTTGAAGTTATAAACAATATGTACTTATTTGAAAGGAAAGAATAACAGGTGAGATATGACAAGAGTATTTAGACACGATATACTTCCTCTTATAAAAGAAAGATGGTCTCCAAGAGCATATTCTGAAGAGAAAATATCAAAAGATGATCTTTATGCTATTTTAGAAGCTGCAAGCTATGCTCCTTCCTGCTTTAATGAACAACCATGGCGGTTTATACTTGCAGATGATGAGAAATCATTATCAAAAATGAGAAGCATTCTTTATTCAGGAAACTTACAGTGGGCTCAAAAAGCACCTGTACTTTTACTGATTGCAGCAAAGAAGACTTTTACATTAAATAATGAGGAAAATTTCTGGCATATGTTCGATACCGGAACAGCCTGGGGTTTTCTGTCTTTAGAGGCTCAGAAGAGAGGGATAATCACTCATGCAATGGGTGGATTTTCCATGAGTAAAGCTAGAAAGTTTTTCAAGATCCCAGAGGATTATGAAATAGTGACTGTTGTAGCAATTGGAAGATACGGGGATATAAACCAGCTAAATGACGATCTAAAGCAAAGGGAGCATCCTGATACAAGAAAAGATATATCGGAGCTGTTTCTGGATAAACTAGATAAAGGAGAATAAACATGTTAAGAAAACCAATACAGACTGTAACAGGCATTCAGACTACAGATGGTGCCGGTGTGAAATTGGTAAGAGTTATTGGGAATAGGAATGTGTACGATTTTGATCCTTTTCTTATGCTCGATGCTTTTGACTCTTCAGACCCAAAGGATTATATCAAAGGATTTCCATGGCATCCTCACAGAGGTATAGAGACCGTGACATACCTTATAGCCGGTGATATTGTACACAATGACAGTTTAGGAAACGAGGGACGCATTCTGGATGGCTGCTGCCAGTGGATGACTGCCGGTTCAGGTATAAAGCATCAGGAAATGCCTCAGCCAAGTGAAAGAATGTTAGGAGTGCAGTTATGGCTTAACCTTCCTGCAAAGAATAAAATGACTGCTCCAAAATACCATGATATTGAGAAAAAGGATATCAAATACATAAAAAAGGACGGATATGAAGTACGCGTCATATCAGGATCTTTTGATGGTATCAGTGCTCAGAAAAATGATGAATATGTAAGTGCGGATTTCCTCGATGTTAATTTATCTGGTAATGCATCCTTTGAGATTGACAGGGATCCTGATAATACATTATTCATATATATTATTGAAGGCAGCGGATATTTAGCAAAAGATGATAACAGTCTTTATCAATCAAAAAGAGCCGTACTTTTTGGTGAGGGAGAAACATTACATGTTAAAGCCGGTGAATATGGCATGAGATTCTTTCTGTTCTGTGCAAAACCGCTTAAAGAACCGATTGCATGGGGCGGTCCAATTGTAATGAACACAAGAGAAGAGCTGCAGAAAGCCTTTGATGACCTTTCCAATGGGACATTTATCAGGCAGTGAAATAAGAAGAGTAAGAGATATCCGCCCACACATTCTGTATATTATTTATTTTACATCTAATATATAATATAAATGAGTAGTTTATTATATCTTATGTATATTAAACTCATATATCAGTGGAAGTTGACAACAAATGAGCAAGCAGGAGCGGTTCTACGAAAGTTTAATCAAGGAAAGCCCAATAGCTTATGCGTACCATAAGATGATATATGATGCTTTTGGAAATCCTGTCGATTACGAATTCATTGATGTTAATGCCGCTTTTGAAAAAATGACATCATTAAATGCTTCAGATATTATCGGAAAAAAAGTTACTGAAGTGCTTCCAAATATTAATGGAGAATCATTCGACTGGATTAAGGAATACAGCAAAATAGCAGAAACAATGACAAGCCGTGAATTTGGTACATATGCAGAAACTCTTCAGAAATATTACAGAGTTTATGCTTCTTCTTTAAAAAAAGGCTATTTTACAACAGTATTTATAGATATAACTAATACTATGAGAAGAACTCATGAGCAATATGCATTAATAACTATGCTCAATGACGTCCTTCTTGAACTAAATGATGATTTTGCCATCGTCAATATAATAGCCCAGGATGAAGTACTCAATAAGCCAAAGAGCGAAATACAGGATAAATACATAGATGATATCCTGCCCTTTGAGGTATCTGAAAAAATCAAACATCATGCTCTGATAGCCAAGAATACAAAAAAGAAAGTTACCTTCTCGTTTTCTATGACAGTTAAAAATAAGGAGTATTGGCACATTTGTGACTGCATATACACAAAAATACTTAATGAGAATAGAATTATTCTTTTTATGTCTGACATTACTGAAAAACATGAACTTGAATATAAGCTAAAACAAAGCGAATCACTTTTCAGGGCTTTATTCGAGCAGGCTCCAATTGGTGTCGCTTTAGTAAAAGACTTCACATTTATGTCAAACATAAATGATAAATTTGTCGATATAATGGGTATGTCCCGTGATGAACTGGTTAAAACAGACTGGAAAGACATTACTCATCCTGAAGATCTTGAAGAGGATTTAAGGTATTTTAATCTTTTTAAAACCGGACAGATACCCTCATATTCCATGGTAAAAAGATTCATACGAAAAAACGGAAGCATAGTGTGGGTATTTATGGTAATAACATATCTCATGCTTGAAGAGTATGAAGACAGAAAAGATACTCATGTGTGCATGATTAATGACATTACGGAAATAATGGAGATAAATGATGCCTTAAAGGAAAGTGAGAGAAGCAAATCCGTAATGTTGTCCCATCTGCCAGGAATAGCATACCGTTGTGCACTCGATGAGCACTGGACTATGCATTTCATATCTGATGGGTGCCTGCAATTAACAGGATATCCTTCTGCTTCCATACTAAACAACAAAGAAATTACATTTAATGAGATAATTGCACCGGAATATAGGAATTCCCTCCATGAGCAATGGGAAGTTGTTGTTCATGATAAAACATTCTTTAAAGGCGAATATGAAATAATAACATCAGAGGGAAAAAGAAAATGGGTATTTGAGCAAGGGCAATGCATATACGATAATGAAGACAACCCTCTGTTCTTGGAAGGCCTGATTATTGATATCACTGAAAGCAAAAACAGGGAACTCAGAATATCATACATGAATTCACATGATATGCTTACAGGACTGTATAACAGGATGTATTTTATGAATGAAATGCAAAGATATGATACCAGATCCTGTCTTCCTCTATCAATAATAATCGGAGATATTAACGGTGTCAGGCTTGTTAACAATGCTTTCGGCACAAGAAGAGGCGACAGCCTTTTATTAAACATATCGCAGCTTATTAAAAAGAACTGCAGGGCAGGGGAT
>Ga0123335_1002860_pt1 | contig 24992 bp, 18 predicted proteins | sample BiotimSIPDNA_2_FD_89707 | JGI IMG/M metagenome (GOLD analysis project Ga0123335, IMG submission 89707) | Anaerobic biogas reactor microbial communites from Washington, USA - Biogas_R2 time_0 SIP DNA | ecosystem: Engineered > Bioreactor > Anaerobic > Unclassified | place: Washington, USA...
ACAACAAGTCGATTGACGACATCCAGGAGAGCCGGTGAATTGGACGAGATGGACGAACATTCGAGGATTGCCCGTGCCGCGATCCCCTTGGCCATGTTCTCGTCGGGCGGACCGACAATCTCGACAACAGCAATCGGCTGCTTTCCTTGCGGATCGATCACTCGGTAGCGGTTCATTGGTACCTCTCTTGAAAACCATAGAATTATTGGTGCCACTCGCCCATTCTGCTCACTGGCAGTCTCTTGTGAGACTCAGCTTGTCTCGCCTCTCCGGCGGCAGATATTCCTCTTGAGCCCAGCGATTGACCCGGCCGACCCCGACACCCAGTTCCCTCGCGATGCGGATCTGGCCCCAGCCCTGGTCTCGCAACTCGGTCGCCTTCGTCGTGTCGAAGAACCGCTTCTGATTGCCGATCTTGCTGCCCCGGGCCTTAGCAGCTCGCATCCCTGCACGGGTCCGCTCGCGAATCATGGATAACTCGTATTCGGCGAGAACGGAGAACAGTCCAGCAATCATCCGGCCTTGGGCGGTCGACAGGTCGAGGTTCTCGCGGTAGCTGACGAGCGTGATGTTTCGCTCGACAATGACAGACAGGACTTTGACGAGATGCGGTAGCGAACGTCCGATGCGATCCAAAGCATGAACGACCAGGACGTGGACGCGGCCTTTCTGGATTGCGTCCCAAAGTTCGTTCCACTTTGGTCTTGAGTCTTTGGCTCCGGAGACTCCGAGGTCTACGTACTCCTTGACGTTCTTCCAGCCGCGGTTGTTGACATATTCGCGAAGGTCGCGGACCTGGGCATCTGGGTTCTGCTCGTCGGTGCTGACGCGAGCGTAGATCACGACGTTGGGTTGTCGGGCCATTCTGATAACTCCTGGGTAGCGAAAGAGAACCGTTCTGCGGGTTCGTAGCACCAGGGAGCAGTCTGCTCAATTACCATCAGACAGGCGGGTTCCCGGCCGGATATGAACAACGTTGTTTCTCGTGCTATAGGGGCATAGGGAGGGGGTGACGTTCGTGAGTGCGTGAGAAACCCAGCAGATTCATATCCGGAGAGTCAACAGCATGACGGTAGTTCGGCAGAGCGAATGGGAGGATCTGGATGGCTTTCAGATTGATCACCGGCAATTCCTGGTTCCCTACAACCTGGGCTGCGACTTCGTGGACGCCTTTTCGCTCCCCTTACAGGAAGCCTGCGAGGTTGAGGACCGGCTTAGCGTGGTCGCGATCGTCTGGTTCATGCTGCTGGCCAACGGGCTGCCACTGCCGCCAAAGACGTTCGCCTGCCGCTGCACGCCAAGAGAGGTCAAACGGCTGATCTCAAACCTCGGCCATGAGGCCCGATGTGGGGAATTGGAAGATCTGCACGAAGTGCTCATCCAGGTCGCTCGCGCAGCCGGAATCTACGGGCGGCATTTCCTGGGGGCCAAGATGGTTCGGACGACACGGGGGATTGGCTCGCCGAAGCGTTGACAGGACTTGATGCGGCGTGTTCTGCTCGACGGGGTCTAATATGTCTACCCCATGCAAAGGAGATTCTGATGCCGGCAAGACATCGTCGTAACCCGAAGACACAAGAGGTCCGCCACCGTGTCTACCACCTTCCCGAGGATTTGCGGGATGCGGTCCACGAGCGACGTGAGAAGAGAGGTCAAACCATCCAGGAGTTCATCCGCGTGGCTGTGGATGACGAGTTGTCCCATTTGGTTGAGGCACTGCACGGCCTGGGAATTAAGCCGTATGTCGACGTGCGCCCGGCCAAGCTGCCGCTGGATGATCGGCTGCTTGGGGACTTGAAGGTCGCGAGTGAGGCGACGGGAGTGCCACAATCCCAGTTGCTGCTTTCGTGCTTGCGGATTTCGGCAAGTCGGAAACGACGGCCGTCGGCGAAGAAGTAAGTCGTTCATCATGCCGAAGTTGGGTCGTTGCGCCCGGTTCGGCTTAGTGCTACAGAACGGTGAAGATGGGCGTGCCCCCACTGTCTCATAGACGAGAATACGACAACCAGGGTTATGCTATGGCCCCGGAGGCCCTTTTCTTCAGCTCCCGTGGCACCGAACGCGCTAGCCCGGCCCCAAAGCTCCAGACCGCAAGAACGCAAAGAAGTGGCAAGGGAGAGGCGTCGCTTGGGTTAGTCCGAAATGATGGAAGACTTCTGCCGCATTGAGGGGCGACCAGCCTCGTGCTACAAGCGGGCAGGACGGGGCAAATGCCGACAATGGAGACTCTGATGTGCGAGATCACTGCCAAAGCGACGCTTCACGATCACGAACTGAACGACGTGCCCGTTCTGAACCCTGGAGACTGGTTCGGCAAAACGTGGCTGCTGGAGATCGGTGGTTCGTATTCCCCGCTGTTCCTCATCGTCGAGGCCGACAGCGTGCAAGACGCCATCGAAGAACTCGCAGACAACGAAAGGTACGGCCACCTGATCTGTGTCAATGACGACGATTTGGGTGACTATCCTGAAGATGAACGGCATTATGGGCCATCAGGGCAGGCGCTGGATCTCGATCACCTGATGATTCATGGACAAGAGGGAAGCAAGACCCCGTTTCCTTGCCACTATTGTGGTGGCGACTTACCCGAAGAGGGCATGTTGCCAACCGAGTTCTATTGCCGGGAGGACGATCGATGAAGATCCGAATCCGCAAAGGCAGTTTCACTGAGGAAAAGGCGAGCTACTTTGCAAATACCAACCATCCCGGTGAAGTCGCTTTCATGGTGTAAGCGACACTCATTCACCGGGAGGGTCACCACAACAACAGGCACAAGCAAACAGGAAACCATCATGCTTCCCATTGGCCCCAAGTTCGCCTTGGGACGACTCCTCGTCACCGGCTCCGCTCTGAAAGCCCTTGAGGAAAGCGGTCAAAGCCCAATCGACTTCATCTGTCGCCACGTGCGAGGGGATTGGCCAAATCGGCGTTCTCCCGTGAAGCCAGCATCCATCCGACCGCGTAGCGGCTGTAGATGTCGAGGATCACGTATAGGTAGTAGTAGGTCCATTTGGCTGGTCCTAATAGCTTGGTAATGTCCCATGACCAGACTTGATTGGGTGCCGTGGCCAGCAACTCGGGTTTCTTGTAGTTTGGGTGCCGCAGTTGGTTGCGACGTTCGCGAACTTCGTGCGAGTCATGGAGGAGCCGATACATCGTCCGAGTCGAGCAATGGTACGTACCTTCGTCGAGCAAGGCCGCAAACACCGACGCCGGGGACCGGTCGACGAACCGGTCCGAGTGCAACACGTCGAGCACCCTTTGGCGTTCCTCGGCTTTCAACGCGCGAGGCTGCTGGCCCCGAACGGGAGGCTCGTCTGCCGACCGGGTCGGGTTACGCCGGCGATACAGGGTCGCCCGGCTGACTCCCATCGCCCGACAGGCCGCGGCCGTGCCGACCTCGGGAGCAAGCTTCTCGGTAGCGTCCATCAATCGAGATCTTTCTCGTCGGGAGTCGCAAGCGGTATGTTCAACATCTCGGAGACTTTTTTTTGAACGTCGATGACCAACTCCGCCTGGCGGAGTTTCCTCTTCAGACGCTCGTTCTCCCGCGTCAGCCGTTCATTCTCATCTGCCAGCGGATTCCTCGGCTTCGCCTTCCGGCCCCGCCGTTTCGGCCTCAGGCCGGCCAGGACTCCCTCCTCACGCTGCTTCTGCCACGTGCTCAGGTGGGACGAGTAGAGCCCCTCTCGGCGTAACAGCTCTCCCAGCGCCCCCCGCTCCGTACAGGCGTCTGCCTCCGCCAGAATCCGCAGCTTGTACTCCGCCGTGAACCGCCGCCGAGTCGGCTTCTCCGAAACCTCCGGACTCGGAATCTCACGCTCAATTCCATCAGATCGTCGGTCGTCCATTCAACATTCGCCTCCTTCGCCCTCTACTCTAATAAATCAGGAGGCTGTTGTCTCATTCATGTTGGCACAGAGGGCGAGGCGGCGGAAACGGGGAAGGAGATGGTCGATGGGTCGTCCAGACGCAACTTCGAACGAGCAATGCTGTCCCAGGAGGTACTCGCTCTCTTGATGCTGGGAGAAGAGGGCGCAGCAAGCTATACCCTCGACGTTCTGGAGAAGCTGGACGATCCACGCCCAGAGATCATTGTGTGCGTCGCATATCTTCGCGCGTTTCTTCACGGCGATGGCGATGAACGAAATGCGCTCAACGCATTCGATACCGCGCTTGAGAAACTCAGCTTGCAGGATAGCCGAAAGGCTCACACCAGGGCACAGGTCGCCCTGTTCAAGGGAAAGATACTCCAACGTGTCGGTGATCTTCGGGGAGCGGAATCACAATATTTGCTCGCCTGTTCGGCGACAATTACTTTTCCCCTTGAGCGACAATTAGAATTCCCGGTTTCGGGTGCCGGTGGGGAATCGCCGAGCGACAATTAGAATTCCCGTCTGTCTGAGCGGGCTACTTCTTCTCCTTCGACAAGTTTTTGTCTTGGCTTGATTCCTTGTCCTGACGTTTTGCCTTTTCCAGGCGGTAGCTGGGCACGTTGAGCTCGAGGATGATGCTGTGGTGGACCAGGCGATCGATGGCGGCGGCCGTGGTCATGGCATCCTTGAAGATCTGCTCCCATTTGCTGAACGGCAGGTTGCTCGTCAACATCACACTACCGCGCTCGTAGCGTTCGGCCAGCAGGGTGAATAACACCTCCATCTCTTCGCGGCTCTGTTGGACATAGCCCAGGTCGTCGATGATGAGCGCGTCGAACTTCGACAGCTTCTTGATGACTTTAGCCAACCGCAAGTCGCGTTTGGCAACAAGGAGCAACTGAACCAGAAAGCTGCACGTTGTGAACAGCACGGAACGTCCGCGATGAACCAATTGTTCCCCAAGGGCGCAGAGGCAATGGCTCTTCCCCGAACCGGGCTTGCCGAAAAGCAGCAGGTTCTCGCGACGATCCAGGAAGGAGCCGTCCCGCAGGCTTTCCATCTGGCGGGCAACGGTCAGCGGCAGCCGAGTCCAGTTGAAGTTGCCCCAACTCTTCGAGGTCGGGAGCCGGGAGTCCCCCATGAGGCGAGCGATCCTGCTCTCCCGCCGGGCTTGGCACTCCAGGTCCGTCAGTTCCGCCAAATACTCGAGATGACTCAACGACTCCTGCACGGCCTGCTCCGCCAGGCTCGCGAAATGCTCTCGAAACATGGGCATGCGTAGATCCCGAAACTGTTTGGTCAATTCGAGAGTTATCTTCTTCGAGTCTTGCTTCTTCCGACTCGTCCCGGCGTCCTGCGTCGCCGAGGATGGTTTCGTGAGATTGGTTGTTGTGGTCCTCTTCGTGGTCATAAGGGTCGACCTCCATGTCGGGGTGTTGAAGTAACGAATCGAAATCCTGCAAGTCGGGAGCTTCGACGGTGACATCCGTCGCTGCCGGGATTTGCTGGTGTTGTTCCACCGCCAGGCGGATCGCCTTGGCGGAGATAGGGGCGTTCTCTGTAATAGCCAAACGCAACGCGTCCTGCACTGCGTCTTGGCTGTCCCGTGCCGCCAGTTGCAGAATCTTCAGGTATTCGCGCGCGGCTGCCCGCGCACTTCGATCCCGGCATAGCCAGTCATAAGCCATGCGAAAGTGACTCGTGGGGAACATGTCCTCCCGGTACTGATAGTTCTCAAAGGCGCCCGGCTTGCGAACCAGCGAATCGATCACGTGGCGGTAGTTGATGGTATGCTTGCCTGTACCGATCAGGCGGGGCATTCGCTGGATCAGTACATCGCCGTGCCAGACCTCGATGAAGTCGGCATCGATCATCACGTCGACCTTGTATTCGATCAAACGGCTGGGAACGGAATAGGTGTTCTGCTTGACTCGGATCGTGCTGCTGCTGTGGACCTTGATGCCACGGACTTGCGTTCGGTAATCCAGTCTCGTGGGCGGCAACTCGCCAAGCACTTCTTGTTCCTGCTCAAACCGCGGGCAGCGCGATGCATTCCGCTTGTCCATCAACTCTTCGAGAAAGTCCTCGTATTCTTCGCGGCTGGTGAAGTCCCGGCTTCCTCGAAGCAGCAAGGCTTGTTCAATGACCGCCTTCAAATGGCCATGGGATGATTCGACATCGCCGTTCTCGTGGGCCTTGCGAACGTTGATCCGTTGCGGGACAACTCGATAGTACTCCATCAAGTCACGATACCGCGCATGGAACTCGCGATCGTCGGACAGGTTGTTGACCGCCGCGCTCAGGCTGTCGCTGCGATGCTTGCGAGGCACACCTCCCAGCTTCCACAAGGCGTCCTGCAAACCGCGGCTGAAGGCCTCGAAGGACTCGGAGAAACAAATCGAAACCGATTCCCAATTGGAATAGGTGAGCGTGAAATGGTAGAGCATGTGATCGAACGGCTGCCGCCCGATCGTGACCCGCAGCGCGTTCATGTGCGTGAAGTCCGACGCGCCCAGGTCGCCGGGGAAGTGGAGCTGGGGAAACATGACTTCCCGGTTCGGTCCACGGGCAGCACGCCACGCCCGAACCCGACGCTCCAACGTCCGTCGCTGAGAGTCCGGAAACTGCCCCCGATACTTATCCTGAAGCCACCCAAAGAGCGCAAAGGCTCGCAACCTCGGCTCGGCCTCCAGCCGTGCTAGCACTTCCGGCCAGACCTCCCCAAAAGGGTCTTCGCGGGTCCGCCACGTTCGTGGCTTCGTCAGTTCTGACGGCAGCCCCTCCGAATCCCGATACTTCCGCGCCGTCTTCTCATCCATGCCGGTCCTCCCTGCCGCAACGACCAAAAACTCCCCAGCGGCCAGTAATCGCCGCAGTTTCCGAACTTGACCATCCGTGATCCTCATCGCAACCTCCTTTCTTTGAAGGAGTTGCGATTCTCTCCGATCTCACGAATTCCGGGAATTCTAATTGTCGCTCGGCGATTCCCCACCGGCACCCGAAACCGGGAATTCTAATTGTCGCTCAAGGGGAAAAGTAATTGTCGCTATACACTCGCCTGTAATCTTGACCAACATAACGTTCACATGAAGCTATGCCTGCTCAGAGTTCTTAAGGAAATCGCAAGGAGCGCAAGGGCGGAGCCTGATGACGAAGCTGCTCGTTCGGCTGCTCAGCGTGCCAGCGAAACCGCGTCAGCGATTGTCAAGTATGACGCCGAAAACGCGGAAGCGTTGGCTGCACTTGTCGACCTGTACCACGAATTTGGTGTGACAAGCCGATGATTTCATGTGCGCAAATCGGCGCCAGTTGCGCAACTACCTATTTTGCGTGACTGTCTGTAAGGTCGAATCGAGCATTTTTTCTCAGTCTTTCGCCCCCGCCTCCGGGGCCTTTTTTAGCAATCAGGTGGTCCCCAATTTCACGCCCGCTCTGGTCCCCTTTCTGATTCTCGTTATCAACAGTGGAAGATTTCCCTGGCCTTTCGGCGGCGGCCTAAAACCTTCTTTCGGATTGCCTTCTTCCGACGACTGCGAACTCTCCTCGTCAGAAGAAGCAGCCGTCGATCCCTTGGCCTTGTCGCCCACCACCGTCTTGGTCTTCTCGGTACGGGCTCCGAAGAGCAGCCTGCGCAGACGGCCGATCTTGGTGTTCAGCGCAACCAGGTCCGGCATGTCACGAGGCCCCCTTTCAACTGGATCCGCATCTTCGCCCCGCTATCATCCTCCAACTCCACGAGGCACTCGCCGCCAGCCGACAGGGCCTTGCCTCCTCCGGGAGCAAGGCAATTTATGCCTCTCTGGGCCTTAACCCAAAGCCACCGCCTCTGGCGGTGGATTTTTGACGGAGCCACACGCAATTCGACGATGCTCGCCAAGATGCACAGAGCATACCAGCACAACTTCAGGCCATCATTCTCAGCGAATCGTATCTCCATCCACCGCGGTCTTCGTTCGGCCTCCGTGTTGCGTGAAGCGAGGCCGAATCTGCATACGCTGTGGCCTTTGAGTTAGTCTCTTGTCACTGCTACGTTGCGCCCAAATAAGAGCCTCGCCTGGACGCAATGCAGTGAGATGCCCGTCTTGTGTGGAATCAAGGGCGGAGATCGCGCTTTTCAGGTGTTTGAGCCACTGAGGTGAGGTTATGCGGTGTAGGATCAATACAGACGTAAGTTCGATAACGGCCCTTGGCACAGACAGTGGATCCTGGCTAGCGATGACAACGCTAGTTGCCTGATGTCGCATTTCACGTATCGTTTCCACCACCTGGCCTATCAGGTCAGATTCAGTAATGTACTTGTGCGCCTCGTCGAAAACCACGAGCTTGTTGAACTCGTTGCCCTGGTGTCGACTCTTGGCAAAAATCCGGAGCATCACGACAAACAAGCCCAACGCCTCGTCCTTTTCGATCCATTCGTCACGGAGGTCCACAATGATCGTGCGGCCCGGCCTGAGCAGATCTCCCAATGAGCATGAATCATCAATATACGGCCGAGCCAGTTCTATCCTGTCCTGGGCCAGACGCTGGGAAGCCGGAGGAAGTTGTGCGTGCTGGATGTCTTGTTCAAGTGTACTCAATGTGAGGTCGTGCCGGTGACGCCGCATTATCGCCACGATCTGTCGAATGTAGAATGAGTCATTCCCATAAGCACCAAGTAAGAACTTCCAGCTTTCTGCTCCCAATTCCCCTGAGTTGAATTTGATCGGACGCACATCGACACGTGGAAACTGCTGCTGGCGTTCCAAGAGCTTGGCTTCTGGAGTCAGCAGCATAACATCATCCAAGGAACTAGGCCGCGCCCCATAATCCGTAAACAGTTGCTCGATCTCGCGTTTATTGGTATTCGGATCCACCGCCGTAACAAACTCCGGCGCGTACGCATCCGACTTGTGGTAATGAAAGATGACTGTTGCGAGTGGCGCCGGCAATCTATTGATTCCTTCGACCGCCTTCACGGCCATTTCAGCAATGACTCCTAGCGTGTACGATTTGCCAAAACCCTGCACACCAAAGAGACTGATGGTGTTGCAGCCCGTGAGATCGATAGCAACCTTCGCCTGCGAGAGACGGCCGATCAGGCCGAATTGAGACGTCAACTCAGTCGCCCCGACGAGTATGTCCGGCGTGACTACCGATGCCTCATCTGCGTCGCATTCCCTTGAAGCATGCGTACCGCTCGCGACCGGAAACGCCGGCGAAGTTACGTCAGTTGATGGGGACGGCGCGTCATATTGGGGAGCTTGAGTGCGCTCGGGGGCTTCGTCAGTCAATCGGTCTTCGCTGGAGGCCGATCCGTGAACAGAAACGTCGTCCTCACCACTTTGTGTGGAACGGGATCCTTCCGGTAGCTTAGCTTCCTCAGGTGGCAATTGTGTAGCAGAGGGGGTCTCCACCGAAACGTCTATGGCCTTAGTGAGCGACTTCTTCGAGCCGAGTGAGGAGCGAAACGAATCAAACTGGGGATCAGAAATAATCCGCTTCACTCCGTCTGGCTCTACTATTTCCCCAAGTCGTTTTGTTGATTCCTCAGGGTCAAGCCGCTCGACGAATCCGAGAGTCGCCTCTCGCAGTAGCCGCTCGCCGACGTCATGGCCAAATCGATAAGTCGTATAGCCTGGCTCATCTTCATCCACATGCGTTCCCGAAGAAGTTCTTTGAAAGAGCACGCCAATACTCTGAAAATCCAGGCTGAACCCGGAGTCGATGCTTTGAACGAACTCTATCGCATTTGCGGCTTCATCGTCAGTAATCAGGTGGTACCGTTGTGCTCTGCGGATGTAGAAAGAAAGCACCGTGGTTAGCTCCTTCGTTCGGAGCAGGTAGTCGGCGCGTTCGCTGGGATATAAGTGAGGGTCGAACCGCTGCCGGAGACACTTCTCAGTGCTTTCAGATTGTTCCCGCATCTGTTGATAAAGGTAGAAGCGAGCGGAATCAGACAGCTCCTCTCGCAGCTTAACCTCGACGATCGTGAAACAGATCGTCCTAGTCTTGGCGTCGAATCTAGCGAGAAGTAAGTCAGCTCTACGCTGATTCACGTTGGGGACATCGCTATCGGAAGATGACACGAACCAACTACGATGGGCGTCAAGCGGTATGACTATCTGATCTGAAAGCAGACCTGCATGTTCGAGTAACCAGCGACTCAACAGAAGTCCGACCACTTCCGAAGAATGTGTCGGACTGGAAAGTAACCGAAGAGCCAACCGGCCTGACAGGGATCGCAACGCTTCCAATACCACGACCTCATCACCTCGTTCAAGATGGAGGCCAAAGCAGCCAAGTGCAGGATGGATCAATGTCTCCAATTCAATCGTACTTCGCGTAGTAATGATCAGACGCTGCCGGTCTTCCTGCAAGTACTCCGGTGCATAGTCGAGCAAGTAGCCTGATTCCTTGGTCGATGTTGCGCTGTCGAAGAAGTCGATGCCCATGTTCCGGTCGACCGTGATGACCCAATCGCTCTGCGAATGAACTTCTTTGAGCAGAGCTTGTGTCCTGACGTCAAGTTGAAGCGATACAACCGGCGCAATACCCGGCGAACCAACCTCTCCCGCCGCCGCAGCTGCTTCGATTGCGTGTACGTGTTCTAAACATTGGCAGATCATGTCTTCCGCAAGGCCGGCATCCGTGGGGCGGAATGGCCGCAACCCTTTATGCCAGCCAAACTGGGAACCCGATCCTTCAACAACCATATCCGGTTCCTGGACAAGCCCGCGAACGTAAGACCCGCGGTACAGACTGCTGGTATTCGCCAACCTTGTGTGAGTGGCGAACTGTTCCACGAAAACGGAAACGTGTGCCGCAAAGGTAGCAGGCTGTTGAAGAAAATCCTTGACGCCATTGCGGGCGAACACTAGCTTCGGGAGAAGGTGATTCGCGGACGTCAGTGTGAATTCGTCGTCCTCTCCAACCTGGCGATCCGGGTCAAGCAAGGATTCAAGTGACTCTCCCATCGTATGCAGGTGTTCCGAAGCACCGAACATCTGGACTGAATACCGGAGAGGAAAAGGCTGGGCTTTCGAACTTGCAAGCCTTTGTTTCTCAACCTCCCGAAGCATATCGGCAATGAGTTGACCGTCACCCGGATTGAAGACATTTAATCTCAACTGTTCAACATACGGATGCTGTTGGAGGTATTCAAAAATCCTGGCGGCAAGATCCCTACCACTGACCGTGGATGGCTCAATGGGGCGTCCCTTCACGCCGAGCAAACGACGAACCGTATCATTGCAGGCGGCTGCGTCGACCTGGCTGTCTGAATCCCCCCGGTCCGGCAGGTAGAGGGACCAGTGATTCGTCAGCGGTCCACGTTCCACATAGCCTCGGCTTCTCTGGTCAAACACTACCATCGGAAGGTTCATCGGTACCAGTTCGTTTCGAAGCTGTTCGAAAAACCGCTTCCAACTCGGCACCTTCTTCACTTGTGCCCGATGATCGTCGACCGCCCCGTGCAGCATCAATGCATGTTGGAGTAACCAGACCAATCGTAGCGGATGCGTCGGCGACAGAAGTACGGCTCGCCCCGGGTCACGCGCAGATTTCCGCCAGCGGGCTTCAATCACGTCGACCTGAGAAAGAACTGAATAAGCACGGACGTGAGCCTCATTTCTACGAAGGGACCTTCCCAGCGAAACAAAGGCCTCTGCGTAAGCCAGAATCTCATGTTCGAGATCCACGAGGTCGGCGGTCTCAACAATCCCAGCTCGCGCTGAGCGCTCTTCGGCCTTACCACTGCGCTTCAGATGCTGCGTATGAATCGCCTCAAGGACAATAGCTCGCGTTTCGAGGAATGATCGACATTCCTGAGTGTCGGGCAGAGATTGAGTCGTTTGGCGCGTTACCTCAACATCAGACAGACTACGAACATCGGCGAGATTGACTCGAAGAACTCCCAATTGGCCGGGATTCTGAATTGTGGCAAGCTCGATCTTCCTCAGCAGACCGGGTACTGTAACTGTGTATCCAGCAAGTTCCTCTCCCTCCATGCGGAAATGCACATCGCCACGTAGCGGCGCACCAACGGGTTCGAGCCACTGGCCCGTCAATGTAGAACGGTCCGGCGGACTATCGAAAGAGGCAAGATTTCTCGTGGCTACAGCTGTCCATGCGTCATGCAGCGATCGCACATACACAGCGCGAGGTTCCGGGGTCTCGATATCCGTCTCGCCCCGGATCACCAAGAACAGTTCCGATTCATTCTCTGCCCGACTGTTATCGTCGTCCGGGTTCAGCGCGTGGCGCTTCGCAAGGAAAGCCCCAGACTCGTCATACGCTTCAATTTTCGCGAAATACGTACCCTCCTCAAGGCTCTGCAGGTCTGCGACCTTGATCGTACGCGTAATCTTGCGATTACGACCACCGGGCTTACTGAAACTATTGCTTTCCCATGCAACAGACGGCTGCCCCTCTTCCGTCGACAAGATCTGGACTCTGAACGTCTTCCAAGCACTGACCTCACCATGGGGAGGAATTGACCTGAACGAGACTTTCAGGCCCTGATGCCCCTCCAAGTCCAGGACCGGCATTTGCGCCGCACCAGCTACGTTGTCCTCCATTTGGATTGGCAAAGAGAGCGGATCGAGGAGAAGTCGCAACTCCTGATCATCGGTACTGTCCTCAAAAGACCAACCGTCGAATGAAAGGTGGCGATAGTGCGTCTGCAACGCGATGTCGCGAGCCCACTCGCGTGTATCATCTGAATGCCTTGTACGGAGAAACGTGAATAATTCAGTTTGAATTGTATCCGGCTTGAGTTTAAGTCGCACAATTCGCTCAAGTAACGGTTTTCCAGTATCGGACAACTCGGCACAAGCGTTCACGTTCTTCGAGAGCCAGAACGCCGGGTTAGCCCGACTAAACACTGCGAAGTCTGGGACAAGGCCAAAGACAAACAGCGCGCCACCAGCAGCATTTACGGTGGAGCCGTTCTTCAGGACAGTTAATAGGTACTCTACACTTTGATCTTCGTTTCGCACAATTCCCTTGAGACGCAGAAACGAAAAGGCATCATCGATCAACTTCCGACAAGCTCCAGGAATCTTGTCCATTAGGATGGGTACCGACGACTTCCCCACATGCGGAAGAGCGAGCTCCGTGAAAGTCGCAATGTCCAATGAGTCTTCAGCCGCTGTGCGGAGGCTAGATGGAATAAACACCAATAGTGGCTGTGGAAGGCTGTTCCGCAGTTCGATGATTTTTGTCGCGGTAGCATGCCACGGTTCGGTTCCCGTCCCTGATATGAGAACACGAGCGGTCCATCTGTCGTCTCCTTGAAGATCACGGCAGAGTTGTTCCATTACCTGTTGTGGTAACGAAATGACTCTAAGTCGCTGGCCGGCCCCAGCGGTCTCGAGTGCTGTTCGAATCGGGACACTCGCCTGCTCCGCTAGGAACTCATACAAGTCGTCGCGATTACATACCTCGAATTCAACGGGCACTGTAGACACGGCTGGCTCACCTCTGGTTGATTGGATACCGCGGACGAATCGTCTGTACGTTGTAAGCGTCACTCAGATCATCATAGAAGCCAATTTCTCGTAGTCGATCCTTGAACGCCTTCACGTTGGCACGAAAAGCTCTGTGCTCATCAAGAGTGACGGGGGCTCGCCCATTTTCGCTCTGAGGTTCACCTATCACGAAGCCGTAGCGAGCTTCGATCCAATGAAGGAAGTCCTCTATGAGAATTGGCTCGCTGTAGAACCGCTTTTGTGACTCCCGCTCCTCCCATTTCAGAACAGCGAGTTGGACAAACACCTCCAGCAATCGACCGCCCAGATGCCAGCGACGCGGATTGTTCTTTGATTTACCTTGAACACTTGCCCCGTACTCTCCATTCTTCTGAAACAGCTTGTCAATGAACTGAGTCAAGTATTTCATGTGGTGTTTCTGTCGGACATGAAAAATCAACTCAACAAACGTTTCAAAAGGCGATAGGCCGGCATTGAGTATCGCTTCTTCCTCCGGGGCAAGCTGCTCGTCTCTGGCTTCATTTTCGTTGCGGAGTTGCTTCAGGATTGCTCGAAAGTCTGCATCAAATTGTTCAGGGGGATCACTGAGAAACATGAATACATCCCAGGGGTCTTCAGGAACGCCGAGCGATTTGTCCTCCCGTGCATACCGAAGAAGCTGATTGATCGCGAGGACCGATCTAACTAAATCCGTGAGGCGTCCATACTCCGCGGCAGCGCTTTCTTGTGCCAACTGCGCCATCCTAGACCGGAAATCGCCACTCATATCGACAGTGAAGTACTGTTGGTATGGGCAATTCACGAACGGATGTTCTTGGGAACCATGTACAGGGCATTCGCGGCATACCTCGTGCGGCTGGCGATCGCGAAGCCACCCAGATAGTTGGCGTCCTGAACGCAGAGTGCACATGCCGATGTGCAAACCCAGAACAGCTTTCAAGTAGTCAATCATCACCGGACGTGGTACTTCGTCCTGATAAGCGAGCAGGCGCTGGATGTCATCACACAATACGCGTGATTGGCCAATGCACAACGGCGGTGAGGTCGCCACACGGTCGCCTGAAGGATGCAGATTTGGTAAATCCTCGACCAACTTTAAGACAGTCAAGGTTTCCAGATCGAGTTGAGTATCCCCGTCGTACGTATTGGTCGCAGCATCACGCCCACGGTCAAGATATGCCTTCAGGTCAGACAGAGTGTGTCGCTCACCGAACGAAAGCATGGCGTATAGGGCATCGGCACAATTGTAGTCTCTACAGTTCTTAGCGATACGTATCTTGTGGGCGTCGAGATGGAGAGGACGAAGGGAGGCGACGGCTTCGTTCGCCTTCCCTCGATTCACTAAATCAAACAAGTTACTTTCAAGCCATGCCTTCGCAATTTCTGGATGTTCATCAAACCCCTTCACCCCAGCCATTTCAGCCAATTGACCAGAATGGTGTGACACCTTTTCCACGGATGCCTTAAGGCGCCCTCGCATCGCCGGCCGAGTGCCGTCACAACGTAGAAGCAGGAACATATTAACGAGTACACGATCCAGGTCGATGGCCTTTGGGTCCGGGTAGAACACCTTGGGATTTCGAAATTCCTGGTCCTGCTTGCGGAGTTTCATGCTAAGGCCTCTTCGGTTGTCGACGTATCATTTGCCCTCGAAAGACTTAGAAGTATTTGCCCCGAAGCGTCAGCGGAGCTCGAAATCTCGTAGAATGAGGCATCGTCCTGAGTCACGATAACTTTGGAAAAAGGCAGATTCAGGAGTTCATTGCGAAATATCATCAAGTTAACAAAGAGCCCCTGCAGATCGGCAGTACTGGGACGATAACCGCGACGAATCAACTCCAGCATCTCCAACAAGTCAAGTGAGAGTCTGAGCTTCGCTTGGCCAAGATCTTCACTCGCGACGAGGTCGATGGCATCAGGGGCGCACTCGAGATACTCAGCCAAGTGCAAAGTAGCCGCCACTTCGATCCGAAACGCGCCTTTCGGGAATAACCGGTAGCTCCGGACTGTGGGGTCCTTCACACGAGATACTCGCAGGGCCAAATTACTATTCCCAATCATTGGATTCCGTAGACCTTCTGCATACGAGATCGCTTCAACGACCGCGTCACGAATATCAGCCCGCACTGTGTCATGATCTTCGTTGCCTCCGCTCAAAGTGAGAAGCTCAACTTTGGATAGCGAACGGTAGGGCAGCATACTCCGCCAGCCTTCGTCGCGACGCTCGAAGAATGCCCACCGCCGCCATTGCTGTAGAAGACCACGGCGTCGTCGCATCAGCACAGACAGTTCCGCATCGTCAGACGCCCGAGGAACGCTCCTGCATAATTCCTTCATGATTTCCAGCGCATAGTCGGAGCGTTCCTCGAACGTCATCCAGGGCACGGCTTTGGTTGGATCATGATCGATCCTCCGGTCCAGCTGCGGCGAATTTACCAAACCGACATCAACCTCGCGCAGGCGTTCGACCAGTCGATCCTCTACGGTCTGGCGTTCCCCCCGCTCTTCGTCGGCAAATGCGTTCGGGTAGTACAGATTTGCCAAATCCTCAGTAAGTTCGTTATCTGCGCGAGAAAGGAGTCTGGCGACATCATCACAGTCATGATCTCGAAGAAGCATCCAGGATAGCACGGATCGAAGGTCACGCATTGTAACGTGCGCTCTTCGGCGAAGATGAATCACCTCGAAGAGCCGCCGCACTCGTACCCGCACCGCCGCACCCGACGCCTCGTCACGAAGCGAATCGACGTTATGTTTGATTGGGCAGCGATCTCGCAACTCGCAGTTGTCGCAAGGCCGCCACAGTTGTTCCTTCAACAATTCAGTGAGTTGTTTCTCGAGCAGACAATCTGAGCCACCCGCCGTTACGGCTCGTAAATTGAGATTGACAAGCAATATCCCATCGAGATCAACTTCTGCGCCTTCGAGAGCCACGTGAACGAAACGGCGAAGCCCACTGAATTCCTCGCGAAACTCGCTGTGTTCGAGAAAATCCAGCAACCGACCCTCATTGATTGCTATGAGGCGAACCTCGTTGCCCGAAAACTCACTGAGTTGATCTCCGATGAATGGTGCGAGGAAGTTTGCCAGCACGTTGTCGTTCTCGACGTTTCCTTCATCCTGGGAGCCATCATAATTCGATTCGTATTGCAGTCCCTCATATGACCATCGACTTCCGTTTTCGGTCGGTAGGGGCTCAACCTGGACATCCAGTGTCCGAAACAGTTCCTCAACCTGTTGCAGAAAAGCAGTCTTTCCATCACCCGCATTACCAGTGATGATAACAAGGCGAAAACGGCCATCCACGATCGCTGGCGCCAAACGTTCATCGAGTCGTGTTTTCACGTAGGTCAGACGAGCGATCTCGTCGAGACCACGCGTTCCTGCATTCGTTCGCCGTGCTTGACTGTAGAGGGTCAGAAGTCTGGTAACATAGGGGTTGAAGTTTATCTTTCCCAACTCCCCCGACGTCACCGTGATGCCCGAGAACAAATCATCTCCCGCAATTGGCGGTTCGATCGGAGCATACATACTGTGGACGCTAAGAATCGCCTCCTTCATCGCAATCGCCGACTGAAAACGTTGGGATCCATTGGGATGGATCGATTTCTGCAGGAAGTCCGCCAGCTCCTGGCTCAAATGGAGCTCGGGGCAAATGTCCCTCGGGTCATAGGGCATCCCCGCCTCCGGATCGTCATCAGGGAACGGATGGCAATGCGTCACCAGTTCATAGAGTACGATTCCCAAGGAGAACAAGTCCATATCGGGACGCCAGTCAGGGCGTCCGCGATCCGGCGCCCAGTAACGCGGTGTGCCTCCACGGCCGGACGCTTCGACCAACTTACTGGCGATGTTGAAGTCGATCAGTTTGGGGGTATGCGAGGGATGTTCAAGAAGAATGTTAGCCGGTTTGATGTCACGATGGAGGAACCCTTCCGCGACGGCTTCCTGTGCAGCCTGATACTCTTCGTATTCCTCCGCAGTAATGGTCCCTTCAGCCAGTTTCTGGCGGAGTTCCTCCAGCCGCCGTGTTTTGGGATGCATCGCATCAAGCGCGTCAAGCAGTTGACCACCAATGCTCCGGATGTCACGCCATGACAGTTTCTTGTCGCCTTTGCAGTAGGGCTCAAGCGTTTCGCCAGCCACATACTCACTCAAGATGTAAGGAGTGCCGATCGGAGGAGCAAGTCTGGCCATCCAGATAACACGGGCAATATTCTTGTGGGTCGGAAGAAGCTTGCCGATCTGGTTGTACTCATGCAGAATCACATCGACGTGTTCCGAATTCGTAAGCAGCTTCATCGCATACGTTTCAGCGTGATCGAGGTGGTACACCTTATACACGCTCGAAAAGGCACCCTGGCCGAGAATTGCGTCGATCCGAAACACTCCGTCGACAACATCCCCGACTTCAAGTGCGGACATTCCGGCCGGACGTGTCGACGTCGAAATGGCGGAACGCTTAGCCGTCGACGCATCAAGCAACTCATCGAGAATTTCGAGTGCGTCAGATGCACTGGGACGCCCGTGGAAATCGCTCACCTTCAAGAGGTCCAATACGAGCTGATCGATCTCTTCAGCAACGCCCTCCCTGAACTCTGAGGGCAACTTCTCTGGGCGACCGCCAGCAGCCACGGCGGACGCGGGGTTTGTGAACGGCAACTCCTCCGCAATCAGTTCGTACAACAGAACACCAAACGAGTACATGTCGGAGCACGTATCAAACTCGTAATGTTGCGAATCCGCCAATTCTGGCGGCACGTAGGCGATACTGCCTCGCTTCGCCACCGTTTCGGCAAAAACAGTTTCAGTGCCCGCGATGTATGCACGGTCAAAGTCAGTGATTCTCGGTTGACGATCGAAGCCAATAAGTATGGTTTGAGGGCACAAGTTGCGATGGACCAAGTCTCGCTCATGAACGGCCGTCAGAGCGCGAGCAACACCAGCGGCAATCTGAAGCCGCTCTCGAATTGTCAGTCGATCTCGCTCGGGATTCGCAAGGAAACCATGGAGTGTCCCATACTCCGACCACTCGGTGACTTCATGGAATTCGTTGTCGTCGGCGTTGTAGCTGAAATCCAAGACGTGCAGGAGATTCGGATGCCTGCCGATGCGAGCAACAGCTTCGGTGGGACGTTTGATTACAGCAAGCCGTTGCTCCCGCTCCTGATCGTCAGCGTAGGGCGATACTCGCCAGCTACGTATGCGGAACGGAGTGGGATCGTTCACCAATGCCCGGCGGGCTATGTATTCAGCCGCTTCGTCACTCATCGCGACTGTTTCTACTACTTCGTAACCGGAGATTCGGCGACGTTCATTTCGACGCCTGGCAGCCCACTGTCCCTGTAGTGACTCGATGATTGGCTGATAGTATCGATCAACGCTTCCCGGGTATCGCACCTTCGTCCGATCCTGCAGATGGGCGACAACGCTTGTTGCTGTGTGGACGTTGTCAGACCAATTGCCGCCAAGCAGAATCTGCGTCCCATCAGGCACGACGAGAAGTGGTTCGACCCATATTTGGCTGCCGATTCCGCCGAGTCGTCCCTTTAGCACTTTGCACTTCAGATCGACCAACCACATCGGGCACTTCTTTGGAGTCTGATTAATCAGCCACTCCGTATCATCGCCCGTTAACCGACCATACCATTCCTTCGCCTCAATCACGAATACAGCATGCGGAGCAAGTACAGCCAGGTCGTACTCCAAAGCAGAACGACCCGGATTCTTCAGGCTGAAGTTAGGCAGCAATTCGTAGCCGTCAGGCAGTTCTCGTCGCAGTCGTTCGACAAGTAGTCGCTCAAATGGGCCCTGGGGAGCCCCGCCCGTCGGCGAATGGTTCACGTGAGCCATGCGGGAAGCACCTCCTCCTCGATGAGCTGAATTGCTTGTTGTTCCGCCTGGTCGGCCTCAGCTAATGCGGCGATCGCATCACCCAGACTATCCCGTACCTGCTGCAATGCTGTTGTGCTGAGTTCAGGGAAAGGTAGATCAAGAAGTAGATCCGGACGCATCTTCAGAATCTTCGTCCCCACTGCTGTGCTGCGGAGCAGTCGTAGCCCCACCGTTGTCGACAGATATGCATATGCCACCTCACAGAACTCTGGCCCAGGCTGTACTCGAAGCAGATCTTCGGTGATTGCACGTCTTGCCAGATTATCCGTGACCCAGACAACACGACCAAAAATCTCACCTTCGCCGAGTGTTCCCCGTCCGCCAACCAAAAGAGTGCCCTTCGGTGCAAACAACAGGTGGTCGCTGCAACCCGGATGAACGATCTGCCTTGGGACAGGACGAATTAACATCACGTCCCGTTGATTCAGAAAACTGACACCGTGGGGAGGACTGCACGGCACACGCAGGAGACGAGGCCCGTTGAACAGTCCATTTGGCTGTATCACGTCCGCAAGCCGACAATTCCATTTTCGCTTCAGGTAGCCCAAAGCGCCACCCGTTGAGGCGTAGGCCCACGCGCCAATCGTTGGTAACTTGCCGTCCCAAAGCAAACACTTCGGCCGAACCTCGCCGCACATGTCATGAGCGTCGCGCATCTCGCACATTTCTTCCAACGGACGGCGCGCGGCATTGAGGCAGTCGATGTAACGTTCGCGTGCACGAACGGCCTTGCGGATCTGACCAGCAATTTCCGCCTTCATGTCGTCATGAGGATCTGGGATTGCCATGTCCTGAAGAACATCTTTACGGATCCTCAAGATTTTCGTTCCATAGCTAGCGGACCTGACCGCCTTGACGCCAATTCTGGTGCAAAGGAATGCATACGTGAAGAGGTTATCGATTCCACCCGCGTCAGCGAATTCCAAAACCATAGCATCTGGGCCGACATATTTCCCTTTCAGCCGCTTGTCCGCGATTATTGACCGTCCATATAGCTCAGTCTCACCGAGCGTACCAGCACCTGCAATTAATATCTGCCAAGGACATATGCGATGTCGTTCGGGCTGTGCCATTGAGTCAACTCGGATCACCCGACCACGCGGCTCTGAGGCGAACATGTCAGTTTGAGATACCAGCTCAACACCGTGATCTGAATGACAATCAATGCGGGTAAAGACAGATCCATACGCGGGGCCGGTATCTGCGAGTAAGTCTCCCAGACGCACGCTCTTCCTGCCAGTCCGCCTACTGCGAAACGCCTCGACTTCAGGCGAGTAATTGAGAGCTCGAAGAGCCGACGTTCGGGGATTGGTGACGTAGAAGGCGGATCGCATTTAGGATTGCTCCCAAGGTTCGTCACTCACTGAGTTGCGGTATTGCCTGGCGATCCATGGTAAGTCGTCATCGAGCTGTCTGACTTCTTGCCGACGGACCTTTTCGATCACTCTTCCGTTCCGTTCCCATCGCTCCAGTCGCTCAGTCACGTGAAGGATCTCACGACCGTCGGGGCCACGCATATACCGTGTCTCCCCGCGCCTCCCATGGCCAACACTCTGTCCGATTGCCATGAACACTGGGCGTTGACCTGGCCCTTCACTACCCGTCAATCGAAGCTCGCTCTGATGTCTCCGTCGCAGAAAGACACAGCTTGCCTGAATCGATATCTGTGGCTGGAACGCCTCGGCGGGAAGATCAATACTCGCGAGCAGCTCCATATGATACAGCATCCACCACCGTACAGCTTCCATCTGTAAGCCTGGGTTGCCGAGTATTCCATTGGGCAAGACAATAGCCATTTCGCCAGTTCCAGGTTTGAGGAATTTGCAGCACGCCTCGATGAATAGGATCTCTGGAGGCACCTTCTTCTGAACGCCACCCTTTTGCCACGTGCCACCGACGAGATCCCATGTATGCCCCAAGTCAAAGGTCTCCAATATCGCCGGATCAACAATCGGAATCTTCGATCCAAACGGCGGATTCGTGAAAACATAGTCGAATTTACCATGTCCTCCACCATTCGACTCGAACGCTTCCATCTCGGGCACACGTCTATCCGGAATACCATATTCCAGAGCATTGAAGCAGAGTATGTTGCCATGGCCATCGTTGTTCATGACCATGTTCATTCGGGCTGCCTTGCGAAGATCAGGATCAACATCGATGCCATACAAACACGACCGTGCGTAGTTGCGCATCGGCTTCTCAACGCGTTTCAGCTCGCTTGGAATCGGCAAGTCTGGGTGGCCTCCAGTTTTCTGGAGAAAGTGCTTGCGTAGCTGAGCCATTGCCACGACGAGAAAACCGCCACTACCGCAAGCTGGATCAAGGATCTTCTTGCCCGGTTGCGGATCAAGCATTTCAACCATCATCCGAATTACATTTCGCGGCGTGAAGAACTGGCCACGCTCTCGCTTCAGAGTTGTTGATGTGATGGCTTCATAGGCAAGCCCCTTCGCATCGGTGTCGGTACTCAGCAGACTGTAACGCCCGAGTTCGCCGGCGATAATCGCCAACGCACGATCATTCAATTCAATTCGCTCCGTCCCATCAAACACATCCTTGTAGGCCTCGTCGCGCACTTTCTTGAATAGCGAGTGAATGCGTTTCGCCACTCGCTTCCTGCCAGCATCAGTATTCGCCTCAGTCGCCCCAACGAAGAACGCACGGCTGCTCTGCTGCTCGTCGTAGATCTTGCAGAAGATGAGATGCAATAACTGCCAGAAGGCACGGTCGCCTCGCATCGACTGATTGCCGTACAGATAATCGTGACAGCGTTTGAAGGTCCTCAGCAAGGAGTCGCCTGCCGCGATCCGCAATGGCCTCCGTTCTCCGGTCTCCAGATCCTCAAGCGTTTCATGCGGCGCTGGGAAGTCAGTCAATTCCGTAAACAGGGGCGTTCCCATTCGTTTCTCGAAGGTTCGCATGCGAAACGCCAATTCGGCACCATTCGTCCAAAGCCCGAAAACCTCGGGCCGTTCCTCGGACAGGTTCGCCAGCACCTCTTCCAGCAGCCCAATGGCAGCCGCGGATGCCTTCGTCCCCGGCTTGGCCACAACCGCAACACGAATAATGTTGTTGATCTCGCGCTCCGCACCAGGTTCGAACACCACCAGCGACACCGTTCTGCTCCGTGTCTTAGTCCTCCCGGTCTTTGTGTCCTCATAGACGCAGGTGACTCGGAAGTCACGGGCCATATCCTCAAGCTCGACCGCGTACTCGCGATGTAACTGCTCGATAAACGACTGCAGTGTCTCCTCTTGCGGCGAGACTGTCTTGTGCTCACCCGTGAGGGCACACACCAACTTGCCCTCCGGAACAAGATCCTCGTCGTCACCGTTCTGGGTCTCCTCGGCTTCGTTCAGGACGGTATCCAAGTCCCGCTCACTGGCTTGCTTCTTCCGCGATTTCGCTTTCCGAGCCATATAGTCCCTCGATTGGGCAGTACCTTCATGGGGTCATGGAAGCCCCAAGAATACCAGAACAGCTCCCCGCAAACAAACTGCCCAGCTTGAGCTAAATCGTTATTTCAAAATGGGTAATGGGGTCTGGAGATCCGGCGTAATCCCGACTCTGCTGAGTTTCCCTAACCCGGACAAGCTTACAATTCGGAGTTTAGGTGCAATCACCGGCCCGCTAAGCAAAGCCAGCCAAGTGTGGCACGAGCGCACAGAGTAACCATGGCCAAAGGAATGGCTGAACGAGAGAGTTGCCCTTCGTGGGCCCAAGTTGCAACAACGACCTCCCAGAAGCTTGAAAGGAGTAGTCCCCGATCGAGAAAACCGATAACTATCCCCCGTGTGCCTTGCCGTCGCAGAGTTTGCAGCCAAGAAGGATGCGACGCAAGTTCTCATGCCAATCTCGTCGCGTCAGTAGTTAACTATGGCCGGAGAGGGGCCAATTGATACCGGATGGTCTCCGGGGGCCCCACTCGCGCGAGAAGCTTCTTCAAGACCCCCACGGGATCATCGCCCAGGGGCCGGAACTGGCGGAATATCACAATTTCCCAGAATGGGCTCTTGCTGCCAGACCTGAGCCTCGCCCTCCAGCAAGTTCTCGATATGGCGACCCGCGATCCAAGTGCAAGCGTCAGCCATTCTCCGACTTCGGAATATGGCTTCATGTTTTGCCCGAGCCGACGAATGTTGAATCCAGTAGCGGCTCGCCCCAGCGAACATGGGAAGCCATCGTCTCACCCGCATGAACCGAATGGGATGTTCAGCCACAATCATCCCTTCTCGCCAAGCAGCAAGTGACCGATAACTTATGCCACCTTGCCGGTCGGGTCCTTCTCGACATTCAGACATACCTTCCGCAGGCACCTGACTTGCCTAACCGTGCCGCCCTTTCTCTCCTTCTTGGGCGACCGATCCTATCGGTCGCAGCCAGCAGCCGGCCGGCCTTCGGCCGCCGCCTGTGGCTTCCGTGGCCCTTGGCACCTTTTCCCTGGACAGTCGGACAGAGGCCGCAACCCTAAGCGGCGCAAGGAGAAAGGGCGACCAGGGAGAGTGGCCGTGGTCGGCCCGAGGTCGGACGGTGGCCAGGACAGCCCCGCCTAGACAGGGGTAGAGCCTGGCGTGGCGTGCTGTTGGTGTCGGTTGGGCTTGTTCCAACACTCGTTCCAACAGTATCCGAAAAGCGCGTTATTTCCGCGGGAAGGAGGCACTTTGGCACTTCCCTCGAAATCAGGTGCCGACTTGTCGGTTGAGGGTTCGAGTCCCTTGCCCTCCGCATTAAAACTCGACACGCCGGCAGTCGCCACGACTCGCCGGCGTGATTTTTTTCTTGCTATAGCAAGGACTTGCGGCAAGTCTTCTTCGCTCGCTTTGTTGGTGGCAGTCCCTTCCCCCCGTTCGCCGGATGTCGCCGCTTCAAGCCACGTCAAGCCGTCTGACTGCTCCCCCAGACGCTCCCCCAAACGTTCCGCGGTGTCGGTTGGTCGCCTGAAGGGCCTCGGGTAGCGTGCCCCGCATATCCGGCAGGCGGGCCACTGTCTGAGCCTCTTGCCCCGGGAAACGCGGTCGCGAGGATCCGTTTGTCGAAGACGATGTTGCCGTAATCGCGGCCGATCCGCCCGAACCGGTTCTCCTGCTGGTTGCCGATCTCGACCAGTTGCCGAGGGAGCTTGCCGACGCGATAGCAGTGGCTCTCCTTGCCCGCGGGCTTGGGACGGAGCCCGGTTTCGGGGGCCGACTCGACGAAGAACTGCTCGATCACTTCGGGCACGAGCCGGCGCTCCTTGGCCTCGGCCGACCGGCCGACGATGGCCGACAGGTTCAGTTCCCGCTTGGCCAGTCCTTCCAGGGTCGATTCGGTGATCGATCGGAATCGCTCGGGACTGCAATCGCGGACGATCTGCTCCTGGATCCGGTGCTCGTCGGTCTGCCGGGCGTACATCTGGCGGAGCAGTTGTTCCAGGCGGTTCGCAGGAAACACCTCGCCCACCACGTCGAACACCTGGTCGGTCCCCAGGTCCTCGCGGATCTCCTTGAGCCGTTCGAGCAGCTTCTTGAGCACGCGGCCTTCGCGGGTGTTCTGGGCGACGAAGTTGATGATCAGGCAGTCTTTCTCCTGGCCGTAGCGGTGGATGCGGCCGACACGCTGCTCCAGGCGCACCGGGTTCCAGGGAATGTCGTATACCGCGCGCGACTGGTATTGTCCGAATTGAGTGTTTTCGGGTATAACTCCCCCACCTTTAAGGGAGAGGGAGGAATCAAGGATGATTCGTATCAATTTCACGGCAGAAGAACAGCAGGCT
>Ga0123335_1002861_pt1 | contig 24987 bp, 17 predicted proteins | sample BiotimSIPDNA_2_FD_89707 | JGI IMG/M metagenome (GOLD analysis project Ga0123335, IMG submission 89707) | Anaerobic biogas reactor microbial communites from Washington, USA - Biogas_R2 time_0 SIP DNA | ecosystem: Engineered > Bioreactor > Anaerobic > Unclassified | place: Washington, USA...
GAAGAGAAAATATTGCACCTTCAATGGAGGCATTCAAGGAATGGATGCTTGAGCAGGCAATTCAAGTATTACCAAAATCTCCAATCGGAGTTGCTATCTCTTATGCATTAAATCAGTGGCCTTTTTTTGAACCATTTCTGAACGATCCTCGTGTTGATCTCAGTAACATTCTAATAGAGAATGCAATCAGGCCTGTCGCATTAGGAAGAAAGAATTTCATGTTTGCAGGCTCACATCAGGCTGCACAGAGAACTGCTATCATATATTCAATTATCGCTACTTCTAAAATGCATAACTGTGATCCGTTTGTTTATATCAAAGAGCTTCTTACTAAATTACCCGCAACAAAGCAACGTGATATCGAAAAATACCTTTTCCCTCAATGGATACCCGATAACAAGTAAGTTACTCATATAAAATAACTGGTTCGTATTATATCCGAAATATGGGTTTTACCGGATACTTACAAAGATTGCACTTTATCATAAAAGTAACTGGTTGCTTTGATATTACCCGCACTCCCAACAGAACGATCGGTAATTTTTCTACAAAGTTCAATTAAATGATTTTCTGCAATTTTTTTTAATTCAATCATATTACACTCCTTATAAGATTACTGCAATGCTCAAACCCTTATCTTCTGGTTAAAGCACAGATTGCCAATTACCGTTTTCATAAGTATGAGATATGAAGATAGTTATTTTTATAAAAAAGGAATTGTATAAAAGCGTCAATCACAACGCTTTTTTAATTCAGAAGGAGTTAAGCCAGTGTATTTTTTAACAGTTTTTATGAAGTTGGATTGATCATAATATCCCGCCTCATAACAACTATCAATCAACTTTTTTTCAATTTTGCACAGTTTAATTCCGTATTCCAGTTTCTTGAAAACTGAATACTGTTTTGCTGATAATCCGACTTTATCATTAAAAATTCTTTGCAGAGACCTTTCAGACAGATCATATCTATTTGCCAATTCTCTGATAAAAATCATACCTTTGCGGGAATCTATGTCATTAATGCATGCCTCAACAATTGAATAGTGGACAGAATTGGTTTTCCTGATTTTTTTTATAAAAAAACTTTCTATAAGGTGAATCCTGTCCTGGTTATTATTGCAATTATTATGGTACTCATTTTCAAATTGATTCCAATCTCGGTAAATATCTGACAAATCAATTACCATATCGGTAATTTCAATTATCGGAAAAGGGAAAAAGTGTGATGCTGTATGAGGAAAAAACAAGACTCCGATTGCCCCGGTTTGTTTGTCTGTATACACATTACTGAAGCTGGTCTTTTGCCCACAAACAGCGGATTTGGGTTGTCTGTATACTTTATTGCTGGAATCGTGATTTATGAAAGGATCTTTATAATGCAAAATTAATTGTATTTCCCCGGTTGGATACACCAATTCCGGATACGGTCTAAAACCACCTTCAATAACCCAGTAAAATTTAATGTATTTACTTAATTCTTTTCCGGGTTTAATTACCTTTAAATTCATAGTTTTAAATTTCTGGCATATTTTCAATTTATCAGACCCAGTTCGGGCCGGGCCAACTTATTTCTATAAAAATCAATACCTTACAAGAGATCGCCATCGTCTTCCCAAAAAATTCCGTTGCTTTCATTATAGAAATCCTCCCCATCGCTTTTATAAGAAGAGCAGGATTCTCTGAGGTGCCATATGCTATTATGGTCTGTGTTTCCAGAATCGGTTTCAACTTTTCGGTATTTGCCTCGATACCCAAGCTTTTCCTTAATCTGCTCAATGAAAACCTTGTCCCCAACCGCTATGTTTTTTGTCCATCGGTCATCGGAGCCACAAGCATTGCCTGCAAGTGCATCACTTATCATATCTTTAGACAAGATAAGTTGGCCCGACCCTGATATCCCAGCAGAAGTGACCACACAATTTAGTTCAACTGTATAGTCACCCCTTATACTGTTTAACTATTATAAACACCTAGTGTATTGTCTGCGATTGTATCCCACGAGAAGGATTTCTCGACAGCATCCCTGCCGTTTTTCCCCATCCATCTTGCATGTTCAAAGTTTGCAAATATTGATCCTATCCCCCATGCTATGGATTCTGGGTTAGGATAGACTTTGAATCCGTTTACATTATTCCAGACAAACTCAGTTCCGTTATGGGTAGAAACGACCGGTTTTCCAGCAGCCCATGCCTCAAGAACGACAATCCCGAATGGTTCATTACGGCTTGGAACAGAAACGCAATCACAAGCCCTGTATAAATCTATGAGTTCATTTCTTGGGAATACTCCATAAAATCGACATGCATGACTTACTCCCAGACTATGGGCAATATGTTCAACATGTCCTCTCATATCTCCATCACCAGACAGGATAAACTTTGCAGAAGGATGGTAATGGAGTATATATGGAATTGAACTTACAAGCAAATCGGGTCCTTTTTGTGATGTCATTCTGCCGACAAATAGGACAGTAGGATCCAAAGGCCCGATTCCATATTTTGATTTAACCTGTCCGGGATCAACCCAACCGTTAAAGCTCTCGTATGAGATCCCGTTTGCTACAACAGATGCTTTCCAGTCCGGAACATTATAGATCCAGGCAATCTCATTTTTAAGCATTTGTGAAACAGTAATAACCTTGTCTGCGCAGAATGTGCCATGACGTTCGTGGTCCATAATACGCTCAGAACGCCCTCCGTAGAAGTTGTTTCCGCATCTTCCGTATTCAGTTGAATGGATTGTCATGATCCCTTTACGCCCACGTCCCTGTTTGGCCCAAACCATTCCATTCGCAGTCATCCAGTCGTGTGCATGAATAATGTCAAACGGAGCTCCCATGTAATCTTCAACATGGAATAAAGCGTTTACAAAAGATCTACACATTTCGTTTACATCATCAACCAGATCCGGCCTTGTGCTGTAAGGAACCCGATGATAATGGACACCGTGAATACTGTCGTACTGCCAGTCGTCATGCCAGCGCATTCTGGTAAATACATGTACTTCATGACCTTTTCTTTCAAGTGCTGCAGCCAGCTCTGTGACATGCACAGCAACCCCGCCCAAAGCGATGGAATGAAGAGTTTCCCATGATAACATGGCTATTCGCATACAAGAGCTCCTTTATGTGATTTAATGTGATTATCAACTTTACTGAAAAATGGTGACAAAAAACACACAGATTCCAGTATATATTTTTCCAAGCTACTAATAAAGATCCACAATTTAACCCAAAATAAATAATCAAAAATAAGTGAAAGCACTTATTTAATTTAGATTCCACTGAACTGCTGTGGTAAGGGGATTTTAATATTTAACACCCGGACTCAATAGATAAAATGTTTAATACTATTTTTAGTTTTTAGTTATTCTCACTTAATGATAAAATTCCAGCATGTTTATCATCTGGGCCGGGTCGTATATAATGCCTGAGGTTTGAAAACAAAACCCCTCTATTATGTATAATAACCGTAAGTTTTAATCTTTAACCACATTGGTACTAAAAAATCCTCACATTTTTAAAGCAAACTGTTAATTGTACACTTCCGCAGTTATAAAGCAGATTTAATATCAATTTACATTCTTTTAGCAAATTCATCAAAAAAGTCATGCTAATTTATTGATTATATAGTATGCCGTTAAAAGTGTCAAACTACAGTTCAATTGAACATTATAAATTAGTTTATGTAAGGTGCTGTTACCGAAACAATTATTGTAACACATGATTTTTATCTGAAAAAAACCTGTAATCCACATCCGGGAAGATACAATCGAGAAATTCCAGTGCTTTGACACTTTGTTCATCAATGGTTTTGTTTTCGATTGAATCTGCAAGGAAATGGAATCTGCTTACATGATCACGGATACGACGCGAAGCATACTGTTCGGCAGTACCATTTGTTATAATAAACGGCCAATCGGAACACTGGGCAAGTAATAACTCCCTGACACATTGATTCAGTGCTCTATATGTGAGATCGGTTGTGGTATTTTCATAGCTTTTGTTTGCTATAATGACCATGCGTCTTATACACTCGTAAACCTGTGTAAGAACCCAGTCTGTTTTTCCATTACACCACACATCGAAAAAACCTTTACTCCCCCAGCTGGACATACCAGGAACTCCGAACTGATGCATCGGATGCTGATCCAGATATTCCAGGGGTGATATCAATGACATGACAGATGTGTCCGAAGCTGATTTACGAATCAGGAAGTCTAACCATTGAGGTCCTTCGAACCACCAGTGACCAAAAAGCTCAGCATCAAACGTAGCTGTTACTATCGGAACCTGCCCATCCATGGTTGAAGTTATGTACTGAATTTGTTGTTTTCTTCTTTCAAGAAAAATAGCCGCATGCTCTTCAGCTTTCAGTTTGGCACGATAAGGATCATAAAACTCCTTGTTGGCGCGATGTCCGGTTATACGCCAGTATTTTATTCCGGTATCGACTCTTACATCTCCTGGCAGATACGGCTTTATATAATTGAAATCAGCCTCATGTCCGATATCACAATAAAATTCTCTGTAAACCGGATCGCCGGGAAACCCCTTGTTTGCCGACCAGACTTCTTCGGTACACGCTTGATCCCGTGCAAAACCGGCAACTCCCGACGGTGTATAAAGAGGTGCATAAACGCCATGCAACGGTAATACATTTGCATGTTCGATCCCATGAGATTCCAGAAAGAAATATCTTATTCCTTCCTCACGCAAAGGTTCTTCCAGACCAGGAATATAAGCACATTCCGGCAGCCAGAACCCTTGGGGATCAAACCCGAAAACATTTCGGAATGCATCAATACCAAACCGTATCTGAGCTTTTAAAGCTTTAGGTTCAGAAGCGAGCAAGGGAAGTATTGCATGTGTTGCAGATGTAGTTACAAGCTGCAGGACTTTCATTTTATGAAGCCACAGGAATGCTCTGGCAGGTTTAGCGCCCCAGGAGTCGAAAATGTTTATTATATCACAGAAAAAATCTTTATATGTTGAAGCGAGCCAGTGCAAGTGTCCGTGATGGCTGTGACGCTGAAGTTCTTTTTCTGATAATTCAATAAGTTTTTCCAGATGCAGACGATACCGGTGCATCAGGATCGGATCATTCATCATGCAAAGAAGCGTTGGCGAGAGTGAGAATGTCAACCCGCACGGTATCTTTTCTTCAGCTATTTTAGTAAGTACTTTTATTAATGGTATATATGTTTCTGTCATAACTTCAAAAAACCAGCGTTCTTCAAGAAACGATTGGTATTCAGGATGCCGCACATAAGGAAGATGGGCATGAAGAATAATTGCCAGATGTCCTTTACCCACAACGAACCCCCTTTCTCTGGGCAACAGCATACGCCCAATAAGTAATATAAAGAGCTGCTATACATTCAATACTCTGCCAGTCTTCGGGATTGCCCATTGACGAGCGTGGTATAATACGGATAGGTCTGGAAAGCATCTCTTTTATACCCCAGCAGACAGAACCCGGATTATCGTACACCAATATTCCATTCACGCCATGTGATATCTCCTGTATTGCAGCCTGATGAGTTGCCAGAACAGGAATTCCGGTTTTTAAAGACCTGGCTGCAAGCCCCCCGTTTTCATGTACCCGTGAAGGAATCATCACTGCATCACAAACAGCAAGTAATTTGTCAAAAGTCTCTGAATCAATATCACCCGGAAAACGGCAGCGATGTGCCATACCAAGACTCCATACCCGATGTTCAAGTTGATTTTTAAGATAGCCCTCTCCGGCAAAGACAAATTGTCCATAAGAGTATTCTGAACACACATTTGGCAACGCTTCGACTATCAGATCAACACCGGATGAATGGGACATCTCACCAGCAAAAAGAAATACCGGTTCATTCTCGGCAATTCCAAAATTTCGCCTGGTTTGCTCGTGCTCCGGGCCAGGGTCCTTGTTATCAACAAAAGTATCTGCTACAACTACAACCTTTTCGGCATTTTTGCAATATTTCTGAATAACCAGTTGACGGGTCTGTTCTTTGGAAACGAGGATATTATCAGCAACAGATATCAAACTGCTTTCCCATTTTTCAATCTGTTTAGATAAATGGGTCATTTCATTTCCACAACGTTCGATTTCCAGAGAATGAAGAACACAATTGAGTGGAAGATTAAACTCTTTTGATGCTTTAATTGCAGCAGGTGCTGAATACCAGTCGTGGCATTGTACACAGTCAAAGGGATTATTTCTGTGTACCTTTCTGAATGATTTCAGTATTTTCTCGGAAAAAGCAACAGCTTTGTCTATAAGTGTTATGTTTTCTGTTTCCAGATTGCAAAACTGAGATGTTTCAGATTTGAACAGGTATGGTACAGCTCTCATTGTTTCGCATTTTGCTAAAACCGGTCCGAGAAACTCCTGAATCGGTCCCGGATCATCCGAACCACAAATTGCACTTTCATTGAGAAATACAGCTACAGACAACTGACCACCTCCTGCATTTTCAAGCGATTGATTCATTCGGTCGAAAACCGATCCATATACTGCGTTTTCCACTGGAAAGATCCGATTAAACCCATGGCTTACATAAAGTCCCGAAAAATTCAATCTGGATGATCTTCTGGGACGATCGAAATACATTGTATTTGACCGGGCACATGATGAAAATCGATTGTCTGTCAGCCGAAATCCTATTTCAGAAATAAGATTTGATTCTGAATGATCAATATTCAGATAGTAGCACCCCGACAACTTTCCGATATCAATATCAAACTGTTTACGTGCATTGAAACCATCAAACTCAATCCCGGTTACATCGTATAACCTTATTACCATTCTTGATCCGTTAAAAGCATTTCCTAACCTGTTTTTCAAACTGGTAATTGATTTATCATTTATATGCCACTGAATAAAACCAAGATGAGGATTCACTGCAAGAAGGATAATACCTTCCTGATTTAACGATTCCGGAAAATGAGTTCCTACCATCCAGCATATTTTTCTCAATACCTGCTGGAAAGTTTCATTGATTTCCAGATTTTCCAGTTTTGAGAATTTATTGTCATTCTGGAAAAGCTCGATACCTGTATCTTTAATATCGAGAATAGATTCAGGAGAATGATCTGCCATAAAAACCCCTCCTAAACATGTATTTACATGGTTTATTTGAAACAGATTTTTAAAAGTATCTAAAAATTAGAAGTTTTCTTTTACGCAATTTATATGCCATGTAAGCACAACATAGCTAATAACTTAATCCTGCATTATATTTATTATTTCAGGTATGAAAAACAGAGTAGTATTCCATATCGATATGGATGCATTTTTTGCATCAATAGAGCAGCGTGATTTCCCTCAATATAAAGGGAAACCGGTTATTGTTGGTGCAAAGCCAGGAAGCAGAGGTGTAGTTTCCGCAGCCAGTTATGAAGCCCGTTCGTATGGTGTACATTCTGCAATGCCGATAAGTGAAGCGTTCAGGCGTTGTCCGCGTGGCGTTTTTGTTACTCCGCGCATGGATATCTATATACAGGAATCCAGCAAAATTATGCAAATACTGCAAACTTTTTCTCCTGACATTGAACAGATATCGGTTGATGAAGCGTTTATAGATATGACAGGCACAAAAAAGCTTTTCGGAACGCCAGTAAATGCTGCGAAATTAATCAAGGACAAAATTTTTTCTGAAACAAATCTTACATCATCAATTGGTATAGCTCCCAATAAATTTCTTGCCAAAATTGGATCTGATATTGATAAACCTGATGGTATTACCTGTATACCGTTTGAGAAAGCTGAAATTGAAAAGTGGCTCTCACCTCTGGAGGTAAGGAGGATCTGGGGTGTTGGTCAAAAGAGCAATGCTGTTTTCGAAAGAATGGGAATCAAAACTATCCGGGATCTTCAAAAACTGCCTTTCGAATTTCTTCACCGCAGATTTGGAGCTCTGGGGATCACGCTTTTTAATTTATGCAGGGGTATAGATAACCGTGAAATTGAAAATGAATCCAATGTTAAATCCATTTCACGAGAACACACTTTTAATTTTGATTCTTCAAACAGGGATGATTGGAAGAAGATGCTTTTTCTGTTATCTCAGGATGTAGCGCGCAGGGCAAGGCACAAGAATGTAAAAGGCAGAACTATCGTCCTTACATACCGTAAGACCGATTTCAGTCGTCATTCAAGAAGAATCACTTTACAGCAGCCAACGAATATTGCAAAACTAATTTATGAACACGCAATTTCCCTCCTTTGCCATATAAAAGAGTCTTCAATACGTCTTGTCGGGGTAGGATTAACCGGTCTTGATGAAACAACGCAGATGGACCTTTTTGGAGAAGAATTTCCATCAAAAGACTGGGAAATATCAGAACAGACTGTCGATAAGATTGTATCCAGGTTTGGCAAAAACATTATTGTTAAGGGTCGACAGGTTGTATCCAGGGCTAAAAGAACAGATTTGTAAATAAAAAAACAATAAAAAAGGAATTTTGTATGATCAGCATTATTACTTGTTACAGGCACCCGGTTTTGCAGGCAATTCAGGAGCGCAATGCAAAAAAAACAGTTGGAACGGAATGTGAATTTATCGGTATTGATGGAAGCTGTGGGAAAAGTATAGCTTCTGCTTATAATGAAGGAAAATCGAAAGCGAAAGGTGATTTCCTGGTATTTATTCCTGAAGATGCCCTGTTTATGAAAATGAACTGGGGAATTTCGATAGAGCAGAGATTTAATACCGATCCTCTTCTGGGGCTTATAGGAATTGCCGGAACACAGTTTTTATTTCAGGACAAGTATTCCTGGACTGCAGCCGGCAGGCCTTTTATCAAAGGGCGTATCGTATACCATCTGGAAAACGGGGACTTTTTTGCGGTCGTATTTTCTCCTGAAAATGGAGATTTTGAAGTAGTAGCCTGTGATGGTTCATTCATGGCATTAAGGGCAGAGCTTTTCGACAGAATCAGTTTTGATGAAACGATTTTTGACGGGGATTATTTTCATGATCTGGATCTCTCTATGCAGGTATCATTAGTCGCTCGTCAAATTATTACAACCGATATTGTTTTAAAGCGCAGAACTCAAAATGTCTTTGATAAACGCTGGCATCATTATGGAGAGCTTTTTCTTAAAAAGCATTCGGAGCTCCTTCCGGTTTCCTGTGTTGAAGAAGTTCCTGATCCCGCGAAATTCATTTCGAGCAAATGCGTTAACCTGAAAGGAAAAGCACCAATGGAAACTATCTTGTAAATATATTTTCGATAACTGATTTGATATGAATTGTGATGATGGTCGGTGAGCGTGCAATGCATATTTTTTAATAATTATCTTGGTCGCCGAGCACACACAACCCACGCGGCAACGCATTGTAACCCTGCAATTCCCTCTTGTGGGCGTGTGGAAACCTGTTTCTGGGTTCCGATTTACAGAAAAATCGGAAAACAATATGAAATTAATCAAATAAAAATTACAAACAATTGGACAGCCGATTCTCGTCTATTTTAGAAGACATGATTTTTGAGCATTTACGATATGACCATTCCTTTATTTCCCGGTCTGATTATATTAATGAGCACAATCAACAGATATGGCTCCGACTGTTCTGGCATTAAAATAGATATCTGTCCTGCGTTCTATTAGCACATCACTACTGTCATAAAGTTCTTCGTCATAGTATATAGGTATTGACAAAAATACATGTAAATTATCATTATTATCTTTAAATTCAAATTCTATTGACTGTTCCCCGATTGTGTGTGGATATTCCCCGGTTATCTTTACTGGAAAATTATCGTTCTCAGAGTCCTGAAATGAGAGCAATCCAGGTTTTTTGAAAATCAGCACCCGTTTTCGATTTAAAGAAGCGTCCTGAACTATTGTGCTTTTATCCAGTGTTGCATTTACGCTCACTTCTATGTGTGAGGGGACATTTGGAGCTACAGTATAATACTGAGGTGACCTCTCATCTGATATGGATTTATTTTTTATCTCTGCGCTTACCCTTACATTCACAGATGCGTCAAGAACGATTTCTCCTAACGATTCCTGTCTCGAATAGGGAACATCTACAACAGTCTGTTTTGTTATTGTAAAGGGGACACTGTTACTCTTGATTTTACCGGAAATAATCTGCAAAGACCCGGTAACAGCGTTTTCCGGAATAAAAACCGATATTAGCGTGTCGTTCCAGGATGCGCTATCAATTAAAGCTTCCTTTCCCGAAAACGTCACCCGTACATCATGTGCGGTTGTGCCAAACCCATAACCCTTTATCTGAACACGCGAGCCGATTCCTGCGCTTTCAGGGGTGGCTTTTTCAATATGGATACTGCGAGGTGCGACCTCAAAATAAACACTCTGTTCATCTATGAGGCTGCTGTTTTCAAAAATTCGTATTGTCAATGCGTATTCGACTGGTGACTCTGCATCATAACGTATACTGTCAAACAAAACGCTCTGAAACTTCAGTTTATGCAGAGAATTAGGAGGAAGGGTCTGTGTAATATGTTGACTATGATAATACCCCTTTTCAGCAAGACATACAAGATCCATGGATGCGCTTATTGTATGAGTTTCTGTTTTTGATGAATTTACAACTTCAATCGAACCGTTTGGATCAAAATCTTTAATTGTTCCAGGTAAAAAGGCAACTCTTTCCTGTTCTCTCGTATCAAAAACAGAGTACCCTTCTTGTGATTTGGAATCCCACCTGAACCGGTATATTCTTGAGAGTGTATCAGATGGATGTACTGGTTTTACGAATTGAAAAGCATCGTTCATAATATTTAAAGTAATATGAGGCGCTGCGGATTGTTTTCCCGGTATTGACAGGAAAGTCATGTTATGTCCTAAACCCATTTTGCTTTTAATGTCAGTCCAGGGGATTTCTTTGTACCCTATGGAATTCGTAGCCGTAGCGGCTGGATCATGAGCAATAAAAGTATTTCCATTATAGCCAATAATGACGATTGCATGGCTCCACGGAGTGAAGTGAAAAGCTACCGGTATTCCCCGCAACCCGATCTCCCGCTTTATAAATTCTCTGGCAAGATCATAATTAACAAAGTCATACTGACAGCGATCCGGGATTGCGCCTGTCCTTTTTTTGACAATATTGGAAATGGTTGAATTTGACCGAAATTCAAGACCTGTTAATCCACCCTCGTCAACTTGAGTTTCACCGATTATTTCCATTATGTTTCTCTGCATGCTATAGGATGCGAATTGCGTTACCATCTGTAGAGAAGCCGCCCAGCAGTACTGACTCGCTCCCTGCCCATAATAAGGTACCATTAGCGGACCCGCTGATTGAGGTGGTCGCTTCTTTTTGCGCATCCATTCCATAAACGGATTGGAAAAATGGTTTAGTTCCATTACCCCCCACACTGAATCTCCACTTTTTTCAATATTACAACCCATCATTTTTCTAAGACCGGTAGTTTCATCAAGGTAACCACCAAATAATAAACCGGTATCATTTTCGGAGAAATCTTTGGGTAGTGGTACCCTGATTTGGACTGGAATACCAAAGTCACCTTGTGTTCCAGTGCATCGAAAAACTATTCGTTCAATAAAACTATCAGGTTCAAAGAATGAATCCGGTTCAAGAATGCTTACTGTAAGATTAACATCAGTGTGAACTGCCTGAGGTGGAAAAACGATTTGTGACCCATTTGAGAGTGATATGGTTCCTCCATCCGGGCCAATTTTCTGATCAACAGTTTCAGTGGTTATTCCGGAAGGCAGATCAGTCGAAGGCCCTGTGGAAGATGTACTACAAAGCATCAATGATAGAACAGTTAAAACAACGCCTGTTTTGGGATATTTTTTCAAATCAACAACCTGTCTGTTTAAATTGCGTACAATTTTGAAATTTTACATTATTGTACCTTCAAAAAGTATATATTTATGCAACAAGTGTATCGCATATTATTTAGATGTACCCAGAAAATCCAGTGACTCATAAATCTCAAAATTACGGCGAGCTTACCGGCAACCAGTTCATTATCACAAATTTGGGTAAAATGGATGCAATCATAAGCAGATAACCGGTATCATCTTTCAATACGTATCATTAGAAAAGGAATCGATGAACCAGATCGCCTTTATTAGTTTTCATAACTGCAAAATAGCTACCGCTTGAAACAAAACCTCCAGGAATACTTCCATCCCAGAAAGTCTGCCCGGAAGAAACGTGTAAAGCCCGGATTTTTTCACCTTTAAGGTTATAAATCACGATCAGACAGTCTATTGGTTTTGTATTAAAATATATACCCCTTTGAATACCCTTACTGCTCAAAGACAATCCTGTCTTTTCCCGGGGATTAGTTTGCATTCTTGATATTGGCACAGGTGAAGATACTAAAAAAGTCAATTTTCTTTTAGCGTAAAGCCTGTTTCCTGTATTATCCTCGGTTGCATAAAGCATCACTGACCATTCGCCGGCCGAAGTCGGAGTACCGGAATAATGGGGTGAAGAAGTATTCTGGGTCACTCCGGGCGGCAAGTCAAAACCGGTGCCATTGAATAGGGACTGTCTGTATATTTGAACTGGTGCAAAATTAACCACTTCAACTGAATACTGGAAGGGAACTCCAACATTAAGCAAAATGGTATCTTCACCAATAATTGCCGGATACTGTATCATGTCATCAAATGAACAGTAATAAATACCAGGATTTCCTACTGCTACGAAGCCACCTGCTCCTGAAGCAACATCTTTAAGGCTCATTACTTCGCTGGTGCCATGATCATACCATACCCGGGCCATGTTATCGGTCAGATTGGTTGAGTATAGAATCGCTCCAGGAGGGTTCCCGGCGATCTCGTCAGTTATGACATATCCACCATTTCCATAGGCTATACCTGATCCCCTTCCATGATAAATATCAAGCCACTGTTTACCATCACCTGATATCTTCATTGCTCCCCCGCCGCTCGACAGGCCGATGATAAAGTGGGAATTTACAAAACGTACGAAATCCGCCGGCAACCCCCCACCATACGTATCCTCTTGCTGAATTTCCCAGTTGATTCCGTCTGTTGAGGTATAAACTCGTGGTTCACTAACATGATAGCCGGTGGCTACAAATATTCCATTGCCAAATGCAATATCGGTATAGTGTATATCCGGGCTTCCCTCATCAGAAGGTTTGCAGCTCCAAGACTGAAGGTTATTGGAATACCAGATATTATATCCGCTCCCTGCGATAAACGTCTCATTTCCGTATGCTAATGCACGAATGTCAGGAGTGCTGGAGGAACTGACTTCAGAGAATACGACTCCCCAGTCAGAGCCATTATCGGATCTCCAGATCTTTTCTAAATACTGGCCGTATGTTTCTGATGATTGTGCAGTATCCCAGCAACCACCATAAGCATAGAATTTACCATCGAGGAATTTGACTCCTTTGAGTCTGGTCGAGACCCATGGGTTGTTGCGACCTGTCCATTGTTTGCCATCAGTTGAAGTAAACATACCTGCGCCTCCGGCTTTCTGACCATTATCACCCACAGCTACATAGCTTCCGTTTCCGTATGCAATCCCGTTGAGCATTACACCTGATGATGCAGCACTTATGGACTCATAGGAGAGTACTCTCTCCCAGGTTTCACCAAAGATTATATTGTACGCACAGAGTACAAGCAAAAGGGCAGCATAGTTGACCCGGGTAATCTTTTTGTCTGATTTGTTTAACATCTTGTCTCTCCTTCTGATTGATTGGCTTTCAAAAAACATGAAAACCAATAGTGATTACAGATTCTGATCGCATTCAACCCATAAACAAAGAATAGTTGGCAATGAACCTTTTTGTCGATTCAACCGATCATCTGAAAATTTTACCCTATTTTAAATAATGAATCTACACTAAAAAAGTTTTTGAAGTCAGAAAACCTGTATACAATTTTTATAATTATCAATAATCAAAGTAATCACAAATCTGGTATTAATAATTCCAAGTCTTTGATTTTAAATAATGTCACAAGATAAAAGAGATACTCATGTTCATAGATATCCATTATTGTTCTTGTAAAGATAAAACAAAAGGACTGGTCGTCCAGATATCGGTATGGCTATTTTTGGCAACGTTTAGTCAAAATTTTTGATCATCCGGGTCGCCGGGCGTACACTACCCCCGCGGACAGCTATTAAAAATTCGAAACAAGAATTCTGAAGTTCGAAATAGAACCATAACAAAAAATCAGAAATTCGAAAACAGAAACAGGAATAGAACAAATAAATTGATGTTGTGGGCGTGTGGAAACTTTTGAATATTTCCGGATTATTGAAAAATCCTAAAAACAATCAGATGCAATAAGATAACAATTAATAATTAGAAATTAGGACATCTAAATACGAAACAAGACTAAGGTGATCGGGTCAGCTTTACTTTTATTAAATCGCTGTATCGTAACATGGTTACAGCAACCATCCGGGTTGCAGCCCTTCGGTCCCGCTCTACGGAACACCCTTCATAAACTTGTTTTTTATAAAAACACATTCACGATAGGTTTCCGGCTGTTTACCAATTATAACAAAAAAGTAGCTCAGCGGATAGGGGAAGATGCGACTCCACTCCGGTTAACACCAGACAGGAAAGAGTTTTTAGTTAATTGTTTTTCATGAAATTCCTGTTATTACTGTCTGGTCTTTACCATCCAGCTTAGATATAAATCACTTTTTCCCGCAAAGCATAGTCATCGTAACCATTAATCCCCAATCAACACTATTAATTTTTGTATTAGGAATAATTGATTCAACCTTGTTATCGAATTCTGCATATTCTTCAAATGAATGTTCCAGTTTGAGAACATGCGGCTGGATGTTATTTCCATTCCATATTTTGTAATAAGTATAATATCCGCTGCTTTGATCCAGTAAAACCGTATCTATTTCAAGTGAATGTGTCTCATTATAAATCGTTGTCACTAAAGTATCTTTACCATTGCTATTTTTAACCAATGCATTATCAGGAGTAATTATCTGTTTGTTCTGGTTAATTTCGATATCATAGAGAACATTATCTTTGTATTTTCCCTTAACCGTTAATCTGCATGAATCGTAACTGCTGGCCTCTTCATCATAGCCGCCCGAAACAACCGCCCCAGTTACTTTTTCAGAGATTATAGAGAAGGTACCGTCGTTTTTAAATACAGATTCTATGGACCGGTATGCATCTGTCTGGTCAGAAATAAATCCAATTTCAAAGTTGGAATCTTTTTTTCCATTGCTGTAGTTGAACGCTTCGTCTGATGCTTCCAGAACAAATCTCATATATTGAAAAATGTCGATTTTCGCATCTTCAGCTCTGGACATGGCAAGCTTGACGGTATCTGTAGCTGTAATTGATCCGTTTATTAAAAGTATATAATCCTTATCGTTTTTTAATGGCAAAGTAGATATAACATCATCACTATTTACCTGAACAAATCCTGTAAATTTTTCGCTCGCCTGATCATATTGACATAGATAAATATCGGACCATAAAGAAGAGACTTTACTTATTTTAGTTTTTAATGTGTCTGTGCCACTATTTTTAAGTGTAATCATTTTTGCTGCAAGATAAGGGACACCAACCTTTCCCTCTTCTCTGGTACTGTTCTGGTTTCTTTGGATCGTTATATTAAAAGATGGATCTGTTTCAACATAAACTATTCCATCCGATAACACAGTCATGTTTTCGTTACCTTCTTCAAAAAGATATCTTACATAATCAGTAAACTCTGTACCTAAATCAGATGAAAGCTGAGACTGGATTTCATCATTCAAAACGATACGGTATATGGAATTGGATGATCCTCCTGCTTTAAGAATCGAAGCGATATTAAGCTTTGTTCCATCACGATACCTTGAGAGATAATTTAAAAAACAACCAGCCAGATACCAGTTGGGATCTGAAGAACAATTATCCCACGACCTGCTGAGATTGCCTATAAGGCCTGCATTACTTTCAATAGAATAGATCTCTGATTCACCATAGGTAAACTTGTCACCCCAGACCATTCTGTCCGCTTGAGTCGCAATCGCTTCAAGCCACCATAAACCGATTGATGCATTATTCATAACATAATAATAGTCCTGAACAAAATGAAGATACTCATGGGCTGCAGTAGATTGAAGAACCTGCCGTTTAGAAATACCAGACGGTTTTGTAGGTAATGTTACAGTGTTATTAATATATAGTGCTCCACCAACAGTTCCATATTGCCCATCACTGCCTCCCAGATTTTTTACATAAACCGTAACGGTCTCATCTGCTTCTGGTGCTTGCAATGAGTTGGGGTCGGCTGCTAATACTTCCCTTGCATCTTTTATTGCAAATGCAATGTCCTGAATGAATGTTGGACTAAACAGTGGATCTGTTGTTTTAATATGATAAGGTTGATCAAGGATTTCACCATAGTCGACAGCACTCATTACTGAATGTTTTCCAGTAAGATTAAAGTATACTATTACTCCTTGTGCCCCGGTGAATTTATGTGCATAGCCACCATTTGTGATAAATTCCACTACTCCAACAACAGTGAGGTGGTTTGTTGTAAATGTTATGGAACCATTTTGCACATTTCCTGACTCAAAAGGAACCCAGGTTCTACTCTCTTCATCATAGAATACAGCTTTTAGCGAATCGATATTTTCGACCTCATTTACATCGAAAGGAATGGTTATGGTTAAAAAAGAACTGAATGTATTGCCAAAGCTCAGATTTATATCATAACAATTCAATATTTTTATTTCTTCGCAATTATCTGTTTCCTGTGGTTTTTTAACATTTACTCTAAACTGTGATGTTGTAAGTCCCTGAGGAATAAGCAATGAAAAACCATCATCGGCCGTAATTACAGCATTCTGAGAAGAAACCGTAACAGTTGTATCAACTAATAAATCCAGATTTTTTTTCTCATCCTCATCAGTACCAACAACCTGCTCAAGAAAATTACAACTCATTAAAAACATTAGGGACATTATAACTGAAAACAAACCTTTAACAATCATTCAACAATCCTTTTTAAAAAACGATTCTGATTTTTTGTTATTATATATTGTTTCCTGATAATGTTATAGAGTTTTTTTTCGGGTCGGTGAAGGGAATGAAACAGTGGATCGCGGCAGAGAAGGAAAATTCAAACAGTTTAAATCGCAGGTACGAGTTTTCAAGAAGTGATTTAATGTATCAAGAATATAATAGCCACAAAACTTTCAAAATCCAGATCTGTTATGCAAAATTGAGTAGGGCATAATTTAATTATGAAAAAGATTAGTTAACAATTTATATTTCAACGGGGGGATGAAGAAATGAATAAACATTTTATCTTTTTATTAGTTACAATTTTGGGATGGCTATTCTTTTACTTGACAGGACTGTCATTTGGATATTTTGTAAATATACCTGCGTTATTTAAGATAATAATATTGTGGCAGGTTATGTTTTCGGTTTTTCCGGTACTTACTTTCATTTTGCTTTCATTTCTTGAAGGTGATTATTTCCACAACAGTGTGTGGTTTTCATTATATGCTTCTTTTGGGGTATTTTTGCTTGATTTCATTATTGTTGGTATTGTTCAGCAAAATGGCCTGGGGTTTCTAAAAACACACTGGTTGCAAACATTAGGCTATTTAGAAGCCTTAATTATCATTCCCTTAATCGGACTATCAATTAAAAAAATTAGTTTACGGAAAATACATTTAACATGTAATAGTGGTTCAGTTTGAACCGGAGGTATACTTTTATCTTAATTACATTTTTTGCGGGAAACAGACATTGTGTGCCATAAAATGGCATGAGGAGCAAGACCACCACCGGCGGCACCTGAAAATAAGACCTGTTAGTAGATTCAGTTTTTCACAAGTAAAAAAAGTGTAGATTTGGTAAATAAATAATATTGCTCTAAACGCAGCAAATGAATTGATGTATTTAAAATGAACGGAAATTGGAGTGCTCAACGATAGGAGTCTACATTCTGGTGAAAAAAGCAAATAAATGAAACTGCATAATAACTTTAAAGTCGTTGCTTTTGATTTTGACTAACGGATAAAATCAATTTTAAATGATGAGAAAGCCTGTCATATAGAGCAAGAACAAAGAATATCTTTTGAACAGCCCATATTTCAAAAACATTCTTTCTGTTTCTTTTTGGGAATTTGTAATTTTCCTGTTTTTTCAGGAAACTTTATGTATTAAGTTTGGTTTTCAGAATAAAACCAGTTCAATCAGACAGTTTTTTTGATTCTATCAGTAAAAAACCTGTAAACTTCCTCTTTAGTACTGCTTTTCAGAAGATCATTTACTTTTTCTTGCGTATTAAGCAATGCGCCTACATGAGCAATGAACCGGATATGTGGTCCGGTGATTTTTTTAGGAGAAACTGCACATATAAAAATCCGGGCGCTTCTTCCATCCAGAGACTGGAATTCTATACCCTTTCGGTGGATTCCAACAGACACAACCAGTTTTTCTACAGAATCGGTTTTACCGTGTGGAAGAGCGATTCCATTCTGCAAACCGGTACTGAGACTGTTCTCTCTTTCCATAACGGCTTGCAATGCAGCATCAGGATCAGAAATCTTCCCGTTTTTATGCAGTATGTAAATCAGTTCTTTAATGACTTCATTTTTGGTATTTGATTTCAGATCAATAGAGATACAATCTTTTGAAAGTACTTTTTTCACATCAAAGTCAGTGCTGATCTCACCCTCACTCAGTTCCTGTTTCAGTTCATCTGGCTTAACCAGATCTTTAATCTCGTTGATCATATCATTAAGCCGTACCAGATTCTCATAAACGATATATTTAACAAAGATAGTGTCGGTAGAATTGTTCTCAAAACGAAGTTTTTTCTGTTCCACAAAAAGAGTAATGGCTGTCTTCTCCCTGCGGAAATGGTAGATTTTAAACTCGTCTTCGATTGTATTAACATAATAGCCTTCACTCATAAAAGACTGAACAATACGCTCCGATAGAAGCTCCACCATATAGGGGCTGGCCATGTCGTAATTAGTTTCAACCAGCTCACCTTTCTCCAGTTCCTTCAGAGATCCTTTTTTGTCGGTTAAAATTACATTAAGAATAAGAGGAGCAACAATAGTGGTAATCAAAGTCATAAGAATCGCAGCTCCAAAAAGCTGCTGATCCAGAAAGCCCGAAGAGAGCCCGATACCAGCTACAATCAAAGCGACTTCCCCACGGGGAACCATTCCCACACCTATCCTGAATGCCCCAAGAAAATTGAATTTAAGACCAAAGGTAGGTATACCACATCCAATAATTTTGGCGGCAACCGCACTCACGGTAAAAATTAGTCCAAATGTAAGCACAGATGGAGATATCACTTCCTTAATGTTAACCAGCATCCCCATCACCACAAAAAATACCGGAACAAAAAATTCATGAACCGGATGTAGAGCATTTCCAATCACATTGGCCAGATCAGTTCTAGACAAAGTCAGGCCCATGACATAGGCACCGATGATCATTGCCAATCCTGCTCTCTCAAATATGCCGGAAAGAAGCAGGGCCAACCCAAGAGCCAGAGCACTGATAGTACCGATATTTTTAAATATCTTCAAAAATGAACCGATTTTATGAGATAGCAACAGACCAACTGTAGTAAAACCCAACCATACCCCTACAGCTCTGAAAATCAACATGCCTACTTCGAAAAGCTGACTGGATTGCTGTCCGGCTTTTCTACTCAGGGTTGCCACCCCTAAAACAACTGATAACAGGATTATCCCAAGGATATCATCCACAACAGCACCTGCGAGAATGGTCATCCCCTCCGGAGATCCTACCTTCTTTCTCTCAGATAATACCCGGATAGTAATACCCACAGAAGTGGCAGTAGAAATAACCCCCATCAGAAGTACCTGCGGATCACTGAAAGGAAGATTTAACCACCAGGAAGTAGTAAAGGCTCCAATTATAAAGGAGAATACTACACCACCGATACCAACCACCACACCAGCAACCGAGAATTGAACTAATAATTTAAGGTCAGTTTCCAGTCCTACTAAAAACAGTAATACAATAGAGCCAATTGTTGAAATGGCGTAGAGCTCAGGCTGAACCGGGATGAGTGCACCTTCCACTTGAGGAAATAATCCATTTTCAAAAAGAAAAGGTATCGGAATACTCCCCAATAACGATGGTCCAAGGATAATTCCTGCAATCAGTTCACCTAAAACACTGGGAAATTTCATCTTTTTAAAGAGAATTCCACCGAAACGGGCTGCAAACAAAATTACGCTGAGCTGAAAAACCAGTGTGGACATCTTATATACTAACGACTCAGATCCATCAGATGCCATAGCAATTGCAGGAAACATCAGAACAAGCCATACTAATCTATTTAACGATCTATTTTTTTTCATATATTTCTCGGTTCCAAAATCAGATTTTTGTAAAAGTGTAGAAAAAATACTCGAAACGCCTGTACAAAGCAAACGAATTATCAGCAGTCTTAGCTCTGTTGTGATTTGGACAATGAAACAGCCCGAATAACAACTGATTAGTTTCATTTTCAGAAAAAAAAAGAAATAAAGTCACATTTTTACTATATTATGAATTTCTTTCACCGCTATGAAAGGAACAACTGCCATATGCAGCTTTTTCTTGACGGCCCAGTAAGTGCCGTATCATTAGCCATCATTTGTAATTCTTAATAACAGGAAAGGCTTTCATGTTTTCTTTATTACTAGTTTCTGTTTTTGTTGCGCTTATGGTCGGTATCGGCATCTGGGGCATGAAAAAAACAAAGTCACTTAATGATTTTTTTCTCGGCGGCCGAAGCATAGGGCCTTGGATGTCAGCTATCGCTTTCGGCACATCCTACTTCTCGGCAGTGGTGTTTATCGGCTTTGCAGGTAAACTGGGCTGGGGCTTTGGCCTTAATGTCCTGTGGATAGCCGTTGGCAATGCGGTACTGGGCTGTGGCCTTTCCTGGATCGTGCTCGCTTCCCGGATGCGCAGGATGTCACAAAACCTTGATGTCATGACACTCCCGGAATTTCTCCATGAACGCTTCGGATCAGGATATCTGAAAATCCTTTCTGCTGTTATCATTTTCATATTTCTGCTGCCTTATTCGGCCTCCATTTTCAAGGGTCTTGGACATCTGTTCGAAATGACATTTCATATTCCATACATCTGGGCCCTTGTCGCCATGATCGGTATTACAGGTATTTATCTTGTACTGGGGGGATATTTTGCCATAACCCTTACCGATTTTATCCAGGGCATCATAATGATCATTGGTTCCATTCTAATGATTGCCGTGCTTCTCGATAAAGCTGGAGGGTTTTTCCAGGCACTCGGAAACATAACAGAAAATTACACTGTCCATATGCCTGCAGGCAAACGTCCGGGAACGCTGATGCTTATATCGCTTGTGTTTATGACCTCGTTTGGTACCTGGGGACTGCCGCAGATGGTCCAGAAATTCTATGCAGTTAAAAGCCACAAGGTAATTCGCTCTGCGGCTGTCATAACAACAATATTCGCGCTTGTCGTAGTGAGCGCAGCCTATTTCAACGGGGCACTGTCCCATCTTTTCTACGACACTCCTCCGACTGCAAACGGAATCATAAATTTTGACCTGATTATTCCCGGGTTGCTTACCAGTCAACTTCCCGAAACACTTATGGCTGTAATTCTTCTGCTGATCCTTTCGGCATCCATGTCCACGCTCTCTTCGCTGGTTCTTGTGTCCGCTTCATCTATCGCAATAGACTTATACAAGGGTCACATCAATCCGCAGATTTCACCAAAGAGATCGCTGACGCTTATGCGCCTGTTGAGCGGCCTGTTCATTATCATTTCGTTTCTGATCGCGTTGTACCAGTTTAATGTAATCGTAACGCTGATGTCTCTTTCCTGGGGAGCCGTTGCGGGATCTTTCATGGCAGCGATATTTTACGGACTGTTCTGGAAAGGCACTACAAAAGCTGGCATTTATAGCGGAATAATTACCGGTCTCACAACATCAATTGTACTGTTTTTCGTCCTGGGTCCGGCTAATTCACCAATCGCTTCTTCACTGGCGATGATCATTCCTTTTGCTGTGATCCCCGCTGTCAGCGCATTTACACCAAGACCGCCGCAAGAAATCCTCGACAAGGCATTCGGGAATTCATAAATAAAATGCAGATTGTCACCGACAGTCTGCTTTATTTTTTTAATTCAGACCCATTTCGTTTACCAATTCAAAGTATGGCGGGGTTGGGGGGGGGGAGGCGTGTGCACTCGGCGACCCTGATGACCCCAAAATTAATTGGCAAACAATTACAATTAATCATTGTTTGAAATTCTCAATTGTAGCAAAAATTAAACAACATGTTAGAACTCAACATACGTTCGCTTTATTATATTGTAGTAGCACTTGTTTTCAGTATAAAAACATCAAGTGTTTTTTTATGTATTAAAGATGCTGGAAAAACTTATTGAACAATGATATTAGCTCATCAATTATCTGTTAATTATAATTGGTAATAAAAGTATTTAAAACCTGATTTTGAATTATCAAAACATTCTGATTTGTGATGTGAATAGAAACTTATAAGGAATGAATTATGACCGGACCCAAACCGAGCGAAACGCACCCGATGAAGGGATTTGACCAGGTTTGTTATTTGAAAAACGTAATAAAGAATCCCAATATCATAGTTGGCGACTACACTTACTACGATGACCCAATTGACTCTGAAGGATTTGAAAGAAATGTGCTTTACCACTACCCATTCATGAACGATAAATTAATCATTGGAAAATTCTGTGCGATAGCACGGGATGTCAAATTTATCATGAATGGTGCGAATCATAAAATTGATGCATTCACGACCTATCCCTTCTCGATTTTTGGAAATGGATGGGAAAGAGTAACGCCGAAAATGGATGATTTGCCTTACAAAAAAGATACTGTAATCGGAAACGATGTCTGGATCGGATATGATTCTTTGATAATGCCGGGTATCAAAGTTGGAAATGGAGCAATTATAGGAGCAAAGTCAGTTATTGTCAAAGACGTTGCCCCTTATTCAATTGTCGGAGGAAATCCGGCAAAAGAGATCCGGAAAAGGTTTAATGATGATTTTATAAACCTTCTTCAAACGGTAAAGTGGTGGAACTGGTCAGCAGAGAGGATAACGAAAAATCTTGAGGTATTGACTTCAAACAATGAATTGGCACTTCGAAAGGCAATAGAAGACAAAATATAGCATTACAGTACAGGAAACAGTTCTGCGAAAGTAACAGAGCAGTGCAAAATGGCAACAATAACCCTGGCGGATAAGAACATAAGAGAAAAGACCATAATGATAATAAGAAAAGTTAAAGAACAAGACCTCAGAGCAATAGCATCGCTCTATAAAGGATTCTGGAATGAAGAATCCTGCATGGGAAAAATGGAAAGTACCCTTTCCTTACTTAACAAACATCCTGATTACATAATTCTCAGTGCTATTGAAAACAAAAAAGTTGTGGGAACAATAACAGGAATCATTTGTCATCAGTTGTATGGAGACTGTAAACCTATTTTGGTAATTGAAAATTTTGTTGTTGATGTAACTTACAGGAGAAGAGGAATCGGGAAAGCGCTTTTTAAACGAATTGAATCGATGGCAAAAAAGAAAAAATGTTGTCAGATTCAACTTATTACCGATAGTTTCAGAAAAGGATCGCAAAGGTTTTATGAATCAGTGGGTTTCCCCAAGGGGATTCATAAAGGATATAAAAAAGAAATTGAATATAAGATAGCATGAAAAACCGCAGGCCTTCGATAGCTGGAGCAATTTAACCGATAACAGAGCTGTTTACCACAAAACAGCATACATTCTTATTGATAACTTTCAAAAAATATTCAAACAGATAGAATTAGTGATTAATTCTGTTCTCCCCTATAGTAATTTGTTTCATAAAAACGTGTATTAAGAACTTCGATAAATGTTCCAGCCTTTTCTGTTCTTTCGCAAAGAAAAAATATTGAGGTTGCCAGGGAAGGAAACAGTTTTGAAAGAAATTTGGCTATAAATGACGGAAATGGATAAAAACCAGAACCTTTTATATCCACAATTTTAAAATAATCATCTAAGGAAACAAAATTCTTTATACCTGGAATTGTGAAACCACGTACATGTGGGCCTGGTACTTTTATACCTGAGGGTTGTTGCCCTAATAACAAGATTATTCTGTCGTGCCAGGTTGCCAGATTAGGCACACCAATTACCAGTGTTCCATTAGGCTTTAGAATACGTGAAATTTCCGACACTACAAAGAAAATGTCTTTTGTATGTTCCAGAACCTGATTTATCACAATGATGTCGAAAAAAGCCGTATCAAAAGGAAATGTGTCCCGTTCTATGTTCAGGCCTTCAGTTTTAATCCCTTTTTTTTCACAGATACTTCTATATTCTTCATAAGATTCGATTCCAAAGAGATTACAGCGTTTTGCAGCAATTTTCTGAATATTCAGCAGATCATCACCTTTTCCGCATCCAATATCTAGAATATTCTTTATTTCATTGTTGTCAGATTGCACCAGTTTCTCGTAACACCATCGTGTAACTATTTCCCTGCCATAGCTGAGATATTCAGTACCAGATTTCATTCCAAGAGCGATGTTATATATGATTTGGTATAATGACATTATATTTTCCTGCAAATCTGAGGGTAAAAATGGATTATTTTTAACCTAAATAGTAACGATTCCTTCACGCGATCTGTTTCGCGGACATTGGCACTTTGATAATATAGAGTATCCATGAAAATACGTTGTGGTAACAGTATGCAAAATTGAATATTGAACTTGCAATTTCATGTAAAACCTTAATGGGTGAAAATCTGCTTTTTATAATTACAGCAATCGTCCAAACAAAACATGAATAAAACCATACTCCAAACAAGGGAACTGAATGACAAAAAAATATAGCTGGATTCAATATCCCGGATTTAAAATATTATTGAGAAGAGCTGTTCTTGAAGACCGACCGATAATTTATAACTGGATGTCTAATTCCAATATTACAA
>Ga0123335_1002863_pt1 | contig 24964 bp, 19 predicted proteins | sample BiotimSIPDNA_2_FD_89707 | JGI IMG/M metagenome (GOLD analysis project Ga0123335, IMG submission 89707) | Anaerobic biogas reactor microbial communites from Washington, USA - Biogas_R2 time_0 SIP DNA | ecosystem: Engineered > Bioreactor > Anaerobic > Unclassified | place: Washington, USA...
AAAATCCTGCTGCCATCCAACGGTGGAATCGGGATCAGATTAAAAATTGCCAAAATGACGTTGATTATAAAGGTCTTTCCCATCAAGGAAAGCAGGGGGTTGATAGCCTGACCAGTCACGGCCATCCAGCGGGCTTCCTGTCCGGTTATAACGACCCAAAATGGGGCATCAACCACCCCAGCTTTAGTCAAAATGGTATACAAAATACCAAGCACAAACGCGAATGCTACGTTTGAAATGGGGCCAGCTGCCGCAGTTATTAACACACCAAGCTTCATTGATATGCGCCTGGTAAAGCGCACAGGGGAAATTGGAACAGGCTTGGCCCAACCAAAAAAGAACCCAGAGCCAGAAACTATGGCAATCATTGGCAAAATAATGGTTCCAAACAAGTCTATATGAGACAGTGGATTCAGGGTCATCCTGCCCATACTGGCGGCGGTATCATCGCCAAGTGCAAAGGCAGCCCTAGCGTGTGCATACTCGTGGACAGACAATGACAAAATCATTGGAACCAAAACTGAAATCGTCTGTTGAATAAGCTCCATTCAGCGCCTTTAAAAACCAGACCCACCGTAAGGTAAGGCTTAAGCTCGCTTTCGTCTAGTGGCAGCAAGTACTGTAAACAGGATAAGCAAAGCAATTGGAGAAGATGAAGAGCCAGAACTACAGCCAGAATTACATGGAGGACATGTGCGCACAGGGACATCTGTCTGGTAACTTGTGTCAGTAGGATAACTATCGTTTCGTGGTGAAGGCTGATCGCCGTTTGTGTCTGGGGTCAGATCAGCAGAAATAGTGTCATTTTTAGGATCAACAGACGTGTCATCTTCCGTAGGTTTAGAGGTTTCAGAAGCACCGCTTTGGTCGTCAGGTACGGTTTGGAGGTCGTCGGCATCTGGGTCAAGCACTTCAGGGTCAATCACTTCTGGCTCGATAGCATCCTCTTGCGAAGCATCCTCCACGACGTCAGGAGTGTCAGGCTCTGACGGTTCAACTTGACGCCATGCATCTTGCAGCGCAAGCCACGGATCGTCCAAATCCGCTTCGTAACCAAGCGCCCAAAACCCAATTCCTGCCAACCCACGGTCATGAGCCAGCTCCATTTTTTTGGTCAATGAGGCCCGATGCTCACACCAAGTCTGGGTGTTCTTCGTAGCGCCAGCAATGTAATACCAGGGGGTGAAAGAAGGCTCGTCAAACCGCCAACCATAGGTTTTGGCCTTCGTTTGGCAGTCAGCAAAAGATGGCGAACTAACAGTCCCTTCAGCACGAACACCTGGTACCTGAGAATCAACTACTGGCCATGAGCGGCCATACAGTGGCAAGGCCAATGCCACTTTGTGCAAAAGATCGCTACCAGAGTACTGTTCATAGTCATCAACTGTCCATTCAAGTGAGTACTTACCCCACCTAGTTGACGGCGCCAAAGGGGCGACTGGGCCAGGTGGACCACCAGAATAATGGTAATCGTAGCCCATAATCACTAATGCATCCGCAGCCGTTGCAAGCGCCTTGTAGGCGAATGCCCCCCTCCAATCAACAGCTGGAGTCGCAATGGACACGTGAGATCTGTCGCCAATCCTTGCGTTCAAAGTCGCTTTCAATTCGATGATGAAGTCCACAAAATCCTGTTTTCTGGCTAAAGGCAGCCCTTCAAAATCTACGTTTACCCCCTGTCCACCGTGATCAACAGCCATGTCAACCAAGGCGGTAACAACTTGGGTCCGCATTACAGCGGAAGACAGGAACTCGTTCATGACTTCGGAATCAAAGCAGATTGCTGTTAAAACAACATCGACTCCAGCTTCGTGTGCCTGGGCAATAATCTGGTCTAATCGGCCATCAGTCCAATGGCGAGAATCAACTAGCGCCCCACCAGCCTCAATTTTTACTCCAAAGTACGCCAAGTGGGTAAGCTGATCCAAATGCAGGGTGACTTCGCCAACCTTCCAATATGGCAGCCATCCCAATACCAAAGGCCGCCCTGCGGTAGAGCTAAACCTGGTTGGTAAAGGCTTGGCGATTTTGATCAGATCTGTATTCAACTGGGGAGCATCTTTGTTATCCAACCATGCGGCTGGTAACGGCGAAAACGCATTTTCAAGCACCCTTATGTCTTGTACTGGTGCTGCCTTGGCTGCCCCTAAAAATATCACGGTCACCGCAACACTTAAGGCCGTCATAGCAATCTTTTTCACCCTGCCCCCCTGTTTAAGGAATCACAATCGGCAACAATTGTTTCATTTTCTGGCAAACTTTTCATCAAAGTTTGTCCCCAGAAATCACTTAATACTTCATCGAACAAACTTGGACTTTTGTTTCTGTAAAAAAAACGGAAGAGGAAGGTCCAAAAAACCAGTTGATTTAAACCCCAATGCGGGAAGCCAATATTTCAGCGATATCGGCCGTTTTCACGTCGTCGCCCATCTCAAGCTCGTTTACGCCGTCGCGACACATCACTAGGCAGAATGGGCAGGCGCTGGCAATCATTTGCGGTTTTGGCTTGGTAAGATGCTGCACTCGAAGCCGGTTGACTCGCTGGCCGATGTGTTCCTCGCGCCACATCAAGCCACCACCAGCACCGCAACACATACCATTTTTACCTTCTTTTTCAATGTGTTCCAGCTTGATTCCAGGCAGCCCCTTTAGCAACTGACGAGGAGCATCATAGATGTTGTTGTAACGCCCCAAGTAGCAAGAATCGTGGAAAACCACGCTTAAAGGCTCGCCATTGCTAGGAATCGTCAATTTCCCCTCAGCAACCAACTGCGCCAGTAGTTCAGTGTGGTGGATTACTTCGAATTCCCCGTCAAACTGTGGATATTCATGGCGAATTGTGTTGTAGCCATGAGGACACATGGTGACGATTTTCTTGACGTTGTAAGCCTTGAACACCTCGATGTTTGTCTGGGCCTGAATCTGGAACAGGTACTCATTGCCAAGCCGACGCGCCGAGTCACCACAACAGCCCTCTTCATTGCCCAAAATGGCAAAATCGACACCAGCCTTCTGCAGCAGCTTGATAAAGGCTGTGGCGACCTTCTTGCTGCGATCTTCGTAAGCAGCAGAACAGCCCATGTAAAACAGGTATTCAGCCTCACCCTTTTCTGACAGCAACGGAACATCCAATTCATCGACCATCCACTGGCCACGCTCACCAGATGAAAGTCCCCAAGGATTTGACTTGTTTTCAAGATTCCTCATCGCTGTGTTGACTTCAGGACTAACACTTCCTTCCATCAGGGTCAGATAGCGACGCAGATCAATAATCTTATCGGTGTGGGTGATAGTAACAGGGCAATTTTCCTCACAGGAACGACATGTTGTACATGCCCAGATGACCTCTTCACCAATGGCATCGATGAGGCTTCCAGCCTGATCAGGTGGCAGCTTGTACTGTCCAGCAGCTGCGTCCGGCTTTTCGGCATCCTCTTTAACCGTGTCCTTATCGTTGATGATGTTGTCCTCATTGGCCTTGATAAAGTCACGCATGTCACAGATTAGCATCTTTGGAGACAGCGGCTTTCCAGTTTGATGGGCAGGACAGGTCACTGTACAGCGGCCACACTCAGTGCAGGTATAACCATCCAAAATCTGCTTCCAAGTCAGGTCCCTTGGTTCGTTAACACCAAACTTTTCCTGCTCTTCGATGTCCTTGATTGGAGTAATCGCACCAGGGGCTTCAAGCCTAGACAAGAAAACGTTTGGAATAGATGTGATGACGTGAAAGTGCTTGGAAAGTGGCAGTTCGTTTAGGAAGAACAGCAAGGTAACTACGTGTAACCAGAACATAGCCCAAGAGAGTATGTGCAATGTTTGTGGGGCTATGCCAGCAAGTAAAGTCGCAACCATGGAAGCGACAGGTGAATAGGCAGCTTCCGTCTTTAGCGCCGCCACTAGGTCAGCGCTAAAAACGGTCTGGTCTGGATTAGCCGCAATGGCAAACCTGGCACCATCATAGAGGAAGTCAGTGATCATCAAGGTTCCAATCAGGCCCAAGACCAAAAAGCCGCCCAAAGAATGGGTTAGCCGCTCGGGGCGAGTAACCAACCTGCGCCAAGTGGCCCACAGGATCATCACCAAAACTACGGCCTCGGCGATGTCTTTGATAAACGTGTAGACGTGCTCGGCGGCAGGCCAAAACCAGAAAAGCGTCCAGTTGGAATCCCAACCGCCATAAGCTCGGCCAAAAACACTGATAGTTCGAATCAGCAGCAGCAAAAAGCCCCAAAATATCAGGGCGTGCATCAGCCCTGGACCAGGCTCCTTAAAGAGCTTTGACTGACCAAAAGCCACCTTGACCATGGTCCAAAGGCGGGTTGGTACTTGATCCCAGCGGACAGCAGGCTGTCCCTTCAACATGACCCTGATCTTGCGTCGCATGGTGATTGTGAACCATGTCAACGCAGCCGCCAGTAGAACCGACATCACAACGGCGTTTATCATCCCCACATCTCCCTCTTAAAGCAGTTGGCTGCAGGTCTTGCAAGGCAACATCTTTCGCAACCCAGGCAAAAAGCCTCTCCGCAGCAGTTATATACGATAGAACGCATAGGCAAAAGAATTTGTGCCTTGAAATGAAATTCGAGATTGCCTGTCAGTTAATGGCAGGTCCTGTGGCACTGGCGCATCACGCCAATCCCCTGTATTAGTAAATGTCGCCACCATCGAATCAAGGTATTCTGGTATGTCGCTTTTAATCACAAAAATACCACCTGGAATTAAGGCATCAGCCACGGCTTTTGACATTGCTGGCCCGTGACGACGACGGGCATGACGCTTTTTCCACCATGGGTCTGGAAACAAAAGATACGCCTCAATGGCTGTTGCAGGTTTAACCAACAAAGGGATGTTAACTCTGGCGTCCCCCCATGCCATGGCCACATTTTCAAGGCCAGCCTTGCTGGAACGTTTTAATACAACTTCACACAAACCAAGACGGGTCTCAAACCCCAAAAAGCGAACATCTGGACGTTTTGCGGCAAGTTCCGTCAAAAAGCGGCCTTTACCAGACCCAACCTCAATCACCAAAGGCCGATCTTCAAGCCAATCACCAAACCAAGCAACCGTTTCTGGCCTTGATGGAATCACCAGGTTTTCCGACAGTTTCATTTCGCTTGGAGGCTCAATGGTTTTATGGCGATCTATGCCACCAATTATGGCCTCATCGCCAATCTCATCGGCTGAAAAGTTCAAAAATTCCTTGGTGGCCAAAGGCTCCCTCACGACAAGCTCGGGCGGATTGTACAACAATTAATATGCATTTCAGGTAGCTTTACAGTTTTGCAATGGTTTAATGCGTAGATTTAAACTATAATTATTGCGACTTTGCATGGAGTTTGACATGGCTAATGTATTTAAATTAATCGGACTGTCAGTTGCATTAGCAATGTTTGTAGCGTGTGAATCCGGTGGCCTCGTTGAGGACACGTGTGTTGATGGAAACTGCACAGACGCGCTGGACTTGGATAGCATTCAAGCAACAGACGATAAAGGCGGCACAGACACAGACGTCAGGGATGTGACCCAGGACCAAGGCGATCCCGACATTGATTTGGATGTCGTGGATGAGGATTTCGAATCGGATGACGGCGAAGAGCCTGAAGATCCTTGCTTGGTGTCACCTAAGCCCTTTGGATGCCCTTGTGAAAAGCAAACAGACTGTGACAGTGGCTGGTGCGTGCTGATGCCTGATGAAAGCAAGCGATGCACGGTCACCTGCATTGAAAACTGTCCCGAACAGTGGAACTGTGAGCAAGTCTTAATAGCCTCAGACCCCATGTGGCTTTGCGTTCCTTACCATGAGCCTTTGTGCAATCGCAAGTGCCTGAACGACGGTCCGTGTGGTTATGGTGCTTCATGTGTACCCATGGAATCGTCTCAGTACTGCTTGGCCCCATGCGAAACTGACGAAGACTGCCCCTTGTATCCTCCAGTCGGTGTGGATTACGCAGAAGGGCTTAACTTCTACCAATGCCTGGAAATTGAAAACTGGGATGGTTCTGCGTCGACAAAACAGTGTGTGCCGATTTCTGGCCACTGCAAGTGCGCCCCTGATATTGACCTGATGAACGACCCGCTACATTGCGGTACCTGTGAAACAGAATGCGGCGTAGACCCCTTAAGGCCTGAGTGGGAATCAAACGCGGTGTGGGCTTGCAACGAGGGTCACTGTAAGGTTTCTGGATGCAATGCTGGGTTTGTAAACCTAAATGGCTTGGATAGTGATGGCTGTGAGTATGAGTGCACATACCTTGGGGCAGACGACCTCCCGGATGCAGATATGATTGACAGAAACTGTGATGGGATTGACGGTGATGCGGCCAACAGTGTTTTCGTTGACGTAGAAAACGGCGACGACGAAGACAACACACTGGGCGATATGCGTCATCCTTTTAAGACCATCAACGCTGCGATCAACTTTTCCTTTGAAAAGCCTAACAAGCCCCCTGTACTGGTATCAAAGGGCCAATATCAGGAACAAATTGTCATGCGTGATGGGGTGTCGATCTATGGAGCTTACGACGCCGCCAACAATTGGTCTCGCGACCTCGCACGAAATAGAACATCCATAGTTTGGGCTGGTCAAGAACCCTTGGCGGTTCGTGCTGTGATCGCTGAAGACATCACGTCCCAGACAGTAATTCAGGGCTTCAACATTAGGGCTCAGGGGTCCGTGCAACAATCCGGCTCTTCGTATGGTATTTATGTGTTCCAGGTAAATTCAGGGCTAGTCATTGAACACAACGAAATCCAGTCTGGTAACGGAATGGATGGTAAAAATGGTCTTGCTGGAAAGCATGGATTTAACGGTGAGACTGGTGGGGTGGGGTCAGCTTCATTCGAGTACGAACACGGACCTTTGGGATTGATCTGTAACATTCAGGACTGGTCGACCATGAGACCAGGAACTGGAGGTGCCAGTCCTTGTGGTGCGACTGGAGGTACAGGAGGTATAGGTGGTAAGAAAAAGGAGGCTGGGTCTGCTGGGGAACAAGGCAAGGTGAATGGAGGTGCTGGAGGGATTGGAGGGTGCGCTCAAAAAGAGGCTTCCTGTAAAAGTGGACGTAGTGGTTCGCCTGGTAGCGATGGCGTTAATGGCAGTAATGGTGGTGGTGGCTTAGCGGTTGGAGCCTTAAACCCGAATGGACTATGGGTGCCTGGCAGTGGTGCCAACGGTGACGACGGCCAAGACGGTAAAGGTGGTGGTGGCGGCGGTGGTGGTGGAGGAGACACCGATGCCTTTTGTAAATCCGCTGGCGGTGCAGGCGGCGGCGGTGGTGGTGGAGGCTGCGCTGGTACTGGTGGCGAAGGTGGCACTGGTGGTGGAGGCTCATTTGGAATTTTCGTAACCGACGGTAAGCCGACTATTCGCAACAACGTGATTATGGCAGGATTCGGAGGAAATGGTGGGCAGGGAGGTTTGGCTGGGGAAGGAGGCAATGGTGGAAACGGTGGTCTGGGGGGCACGCAGACCGAGCAGCAAAACCCAGAGACCCTTGGAGCTGGTGGAAATGGGGCCAAGGGAGGCAAGGGTGGAAATGGTGGAGCAGGTGGAGGTGGAGCTGGTGGTGCTTCGTTTGCAATTTACATCCTAGGCGCTTCATCTGACCCCATATGCATAGACAACGACCTTAATCCTGGTGGTGGTGGCCTAGGCGGCCAAGGAGGAGCTGGAGCCTCTAACAAGGGACAAGACGGCCCTGCTGGCAGGATCTTTGGACCGACCCCAAGTTGTTCTAATTAGATATGCGCATACCCAGTTACTTGGTTACGAAACTCAATTCAACATCAACGCTATCAACCACGATGCTTTTCGTGTTGATTATTATGCTTCCCAGACCTGCTTTTGCTATCCCCAATCCATTCACGTTAGTTTTTTTGGCGGCTCTTGGATGGCAGTTGCTCCTGGGTTTGGTTTTAATGCTTCCTGTTTGGCTTTACGGGCTGACATCCAGTTTCAAAGCTTGGCCTTCGTATATCAGATTCAGGCTGATAGCCATACTTACGGCTACGGTTCTAGCCTTGTTTCATTTTCTTGTGCCAGACACCCCAAACCATCTGCACCCCTCAAATCAACGCGAGAGTTATGCCAGAAGCTGCGAACCACTTGGAAAATATGCAGTTGATATTGGCCTTGGTCCTAAAGATATTTTGCTGGACCCAAGACTACCAGCCCAATTTGCCATGTATCACGTTAAAGGTGCCTGCAATGTCGATCCCGAGCGTTTGAGAGGAGACCTCGATTTTCGTCATTATCTTGAAAGCACTGGCGATAGGATTGTTTTGATAGCTGAATTTCGCATTACCGTCGCCGACCTGTATAACGATATCCTGAATGATGGTTACTCAAGCCAAAAATGGATGGTTTTAGATTCTGGAACCATGTTTTTCAGGCTTGGAAATGGAGGAAATGCAGAACTAGTTAGCGGTCCCATCAAAGGTGATTACCACGTTTTTATGGTGGTCAACACCACTTATTCTTATCAAACCTTAGCTCCATTTGTGGTTGCAGACCCGGCTTATTTTTTGGCCACCCCCAATCGTTTTGGACAGCAGCTGACGCGACGCTCAGGACCGTTCTACTCCAGCGGTTGGTCTATGTCGATTCTGGGCTCAAACAAGGCCTGGCTTGAACGACGGCAATCATGGTTGTTTGGGCCTGATGCACATGACGTCGTGAAAATAAAGGTCGTTGACTCAAGCCAAAAGCCTTTTGAACGTGGGTTTCTATATTCTGACAAGAGCAAGACGCTGACGACGGGACGGGTCGGTGCCTCCATGGCAGCCCTAGACAAGGCTGCGGGCTACCAAATAGAAAAGGCTATATTTTTGTGTGACAACTCAATGAGTTGCCCCGCAGCTGAGATTTTGGCACGTGAGCAACTGGATCGAGGTGGCCAAGTACTCGGTTATGTAACCGAAAACTCCATTTTTGACGAATATTTTCGTGAACTACTGAATAAAAAGCCTCGTGCTGATTTTGGCCAGACCTACTTTGCGATCCTGATTGCTTTGAGCGTAAGTGTTGTGTTACACATCGCAGTCACTAGGCGGATAAGGCGTTTTAGCTCTAAACCTTTTGCGGATAGTGTACTTAGGATAACGGCAAGCTTTGGCCCAGCCGCTATAGGATGGGTTGCTGTTTACTTTGTGGCCAAAAGCTTCCAGCCTGGAATTTTCGGACTATACCTGACTGATGCTGGCCGGGTCGGACTTTTGGGCCTGTCAATGCTTTATTTTGTTGCAGTCCTGCTTCTAGCTGTTTCAATAACGACTTTTAGCACTAAAACCACGGGGTTTTGGTTGGTATCAACAATACTGTTTTTAGGATTTATGGTTCTGCCGCCAGCTACCAGGATTACTGTACTGGAGGCTGTCACTTTGATTTTATTCATTGCTGGGACTCCACTGCTGGCTAGGGCATTTGAAGGAGGAAAAAAGGGCGACGGATGGCAGATTATTCCTTTAAAGCAAGCTCGTATTGAATCAGTCGGCCAAAAAGCCCGTTGGCTTGCAATCGCCTTGGATCACTTACCCAATGTCCTACCAGGCTTTGTTGTGCTTGTAGATGACCCAGAGCAATTAACCCCATCACAACTTGAAAAGATTTCGAGATTTTTAAAAAGACTTGGACCAGGCAAACGGATTGTACGCAGCACCGCCCCGGGTGAGGATGCCAAGGGCGCCGCAACATCTGGAAAATACGCATCAGTTCCAGATGTTCTACCCGGCGATGAAGGAAAAGCAATCCTTGAGGTTTTGAAAAGCTATGGCTTAGCACAGGGGCAAAGAGCTGCAGTCATCGTACAAAACCAACTTGCGCCCAAGATGGCTGGTGTAGCCACAAGAGAGGAGCAATCACAAGGTGGCGGAATATTGGTGGAAGCAGCTTTGGGTGACATAGCCGCTGTAACTTCGGGGAAAGCGGGCGGCATCATTTCAGGAAGAATTGGTGCATTTTCTCGAAGCTGGCATCGGTCCAGCGACTTACCACCTGCCAAGGCGTTTTTAGACATCTTTGCCATTTTGGAGAGGCGGTTTGGACAACCAATCATGATCGAGTGGGCTTTTAATGGGCGTCAGCTTTTGGTGCTTCAGGTCAGGCCAACCGCGTTTGCAAACCAGGACCAGAATGATTTTACGGCCTTGGCAAAAACACTGTCAAAGCATCGACTTAGTCGTAAACAAACAGTCTTGGACTGCACCATGTTTCCTGAGTTCAGTAATGGCACATCAGCCTTGACGATTGAGCTTGTCAAAGAAATCTATGAGGCGGGTAGCATTATAAAGAGTTGGTCTTATCAAAAACTTGCGAACACAGGCCCAAAACCTCAGGTGGTATTAATCAATCAAAAGCTTTTCATGAACATGGTGCCATCAAGGCTTGTCCCATACTTCCTGGTTAAACCTTTTGTGTGGTTTACAAACTTTTTGTGGCGTTTAGCCCCGCAAAGGATTATTGATGAGACTCTAAGTGATATTCGTGCAAGCTACAAAAAGCTGCAGGAAGCCGCTTTACAGGATTTGAAACCACTGCAGTTGCGGGCACTTGTAACTAGCGAATTGGCCAGAGATTTCCTGACAGCTGGCATCATTGTTGACATTTTGGCAAAGGGGCAAGATTTGACAATGGACCCTGTATTAGAGGCAGCTGGTAAGGGTTCAATTGCCAAGCTGGCCATTGATTTTCCTTATCGTAGCTTAAGTGAGTGGAGCTTAGAGACGCCTAGATTGGGTGAAGATGACTTGGACTTGATGCTGGGGGCCTTTATAAAACGCGACCAGTTCTTTCCAGCGCCAAAAACTCCTGCAGACCAAGCATTGACATTGTTGGCCCTGGCCCGTGACAACTTGTCGTTTGCAGTGGCGATTCTGCGACTTGCCCTTTTGCGCGAATTTGGCGGACATACAGGCATATTCAATCGAAGTTTCTTGGAACTGGAGACTGGCTTTGACTTTAAGCATCCCCAGCCACTGGAACTAATTCAACCAAAGCCGGGGGCGCCGTCCAAATTAAGCTTGATACAACTTGAGCAGTGGATAAGCGGCGACGCTGTAGACCAGGCAAAATCGGCTGGTTTTTGGGTCTCTTGCAAAGGCCGCGTGATCGGGGTAGTAGATGGAGACGGCTCAAATGCTGGGCACATTATCAAGGTCGTTGAGCACCCAACCGTTCAAGATGTAATTAGTTTGCCGAAAAATGCAGTTTTAGTGGCTTTGTCAGGAAATCGCCTTAGTCACGCCGCTCAGGTTTTAAGGGATCGCAAAATTCCAGGGTTATTTGGCGCTGCCGCCTTCGCAGACAAGCTTCAACCAGGCAACACGGTCGTAATTGATGACGATGGCGTGATCGACAACGCCAGCTAACCATGTAATTCTGACCAGATAGAGCCGCGCTCGACAGAAACAACCAAGGGGACAGACATGGAATATGCCCCTTCCATGGTTGTCTTTAAAAGCTTGGCCACTTGGTCGCCACAGGCGGTAGAGGATTCCAAGACCAGTTCGTCGTGGACTTGCATCACAATCCTGGCATCAAGGTTTTGGTCGATTAAAGCTTGGCGCAGCCTGACCATGGCGATTTTGATGATGTCAGCGGCAAGGCCTTGGATAGGCATGTTTAAAACCATGCGTTTGGTTGCGGCCTGCTCCAGTTTGTTTGTGGCCACCAGTCCTGAAGCAGACCGTCTTCTGCCAGTTTCAGTAAAAACAAACCCTTGTTTTGTGGCGTCTTCTACGGTTTTATCCAAGAAAACCTTAACCATTGGGAAGGCGTTAAAGTAGTCCGAAATCAGCCTTTCAGCCTCGCCCCTTGGGATTTTCAGGTCCCGGCCAAGTCTAAACGCACCCATTCCATAAAGTAGGCCAAAGTTGACTACTTTGGCGGTGCGACGCATGTCCGCGGTTACCAAATCCTGCGCTACATGGAAGATTTTGGATGCAGTCCTTGCGTGAATGTCCGCCCCTTGGGTAAAGGCCTCTATCAGCGACTGATCCTTGGACAGATGAGCCAGCACCCTAAGCTCAATCTGAGAGTAGTCGGCAGATATAAACTCAGTACCTTCGGCTGCTACAAAGGCCGACCGAATCTTGCGCCCAGCCTCGGTCCTAATTGGGATATTTTGCAGATTTGGAGAAGACGACGACAGGCGTCCAGTCGATGTAACCATCTGGTTGTATGAAGTATGAATCCTGCCAGTATCAGGATTTACCAGACCTGCCAAAGCATCAGCGTAGGTTCCTTTAAGCTTGGCCAAGCTGCGGTACTCCAAAATCAACTCAGGCACCGGATGCATGCCTGCAAGCTCCTCAAGGACGCTAACATCAGTCGACGGGCCACTTTTGGTTTTTTTGATCACTGGAAGATTTAGCCGACCAAACAAGACATCTGCTAATTGTTTCGGTGAGTTAGGATTAAAAGGGACACCCGCTGCAACGATGATGTCCTTTTCAAGTCCTTGAACATCCTGGCCTAAAACCATGGATAACTGTTCCAAAACATCACGAGCCACTGGAACACCAGATCGCTCCATCTCACCAAGCACTCTGGCTAAAGGAATTTCGACGTCTAAAAGCAGCTTTTCCAGGCCAAACGTCTTGATTTGGGGTTCTAACTTCAAGCTAAGTTGCGAAACTGCTTGAGCCATTTTGGCAATCTTTGATAAATCACCGTCTGGGGCGTTTGACAGATCCTGACCAAATTCGGACAAAAAGACTGATTCCAAGGTATGAGAACTGCGATCCGAATAAAGAAGATAAGAGGCGATGGTCGGCTCGAATGACGGCAGTGGCATAACCGAGTTATGTGCCGCAAACAGCTGACTCAGCTCTTTGTAGGGGGCCGCACTAAATGGTTTGGATGACAGCTGCTTGGAGATAGAATGAAACAAGCTTGGATTGTAGCTGGCTGGTCTTAAAACATAGATTTTGTCTGATAAATCAAAGCCAACACCAAGACTTTCAGGGTTGACTGGATTTCTGGTCCCAAAGGTGGCTGCAATGGCTATGTGGCTTGTATTACCAAGCGCTTTTATGAAGTCATCGGCGCCAGCTTGAGTGGTGACCTCCACTATCGGCTTGTCAACTTGGCTTTTTGACTCAACAACGGGAACTTGTTCGAACAAATCAGCCTGACCTGCCCCCATTTCAGCCTTTACTTCAGCCAAAATCGACCTAAACTCGAACTCAGTTAGCAACTGAATAAGGGCTTCGTAATCTGGGGCACGCATTTGCAACTGCTCAAGCTTTACAGGCAGTTCAACATCTGTTTTAAGTGTCACCAGTTGTTTCGATAGATAGGCTGCCTGCCTACCCTCTTCCAAAAGCGCTTTTCGGCGACCGGTGATTTGATCTAAGTTTGCATAAACTCCATCAAGGCCGCCAAAAGTGGCAATAAGCTCAAGTGCGCTCTTTTGCCCAATGCCTTTGATCCCAGGCACGTTATCAGCCGAATCACCAACCATTGCTAAAAAATCGATGACCTTGCCAGGGGGAACTCCCATCCTTTCAATAACACCTGGGATGTCGTAAAGCCTGTCCCGCATTGTATCCCTGGCGACTATGTCTTTATTTACAAGCTGCAGCAGGTCTTTGTCCGCGGAATCAATTACGACTTTGTAGCCTTCTTTTACAGCGGCCTTAGCCATTGTGGCAATCACGTCATCAGCTTCTACGCCTGCCACTTCAATGCAGGGAAAGCCCATGGCCCTAGCGATTTTTCTTGCTGGTTCAAACTGCTGTACCAAGGCTGGGTCTGTTGGCGCCCTAGTTGCCTTATATTCAGCAAACATTTCATCACGGAATGTTGGGCCAGGGGCATCAAAAACTAGGGCAACTTTTTGAGGATTCATTTCCTTTATGAATTTGCGCATCATCGCTGTCAGCCCATAAATGGCGTTAGTTGGCCTACCATCGCGAGTCTGCAGCCCACGAATCCCATGAAAAGCTCTATGAATCAGACCGGTTGCATCAACCAGATATAAAGTAGGCATCCATAACCTCCTAAAAGAACCGACAGCCGACGCTGCCAATCTTGGCTTAGGTACTATAATAGCCCCGGGCCCCAATAGGAACTTGTAAAAATGGCTCGGGAAGGAATTAAAATCGCGTGCGAAAACAGACGGGCTCGTCACGACTATGAATTGTTTGATAAATTTGAGGCTGGACTTGTTTTAACTGGTAGTGAAGTCAAATCGCTGCGTGATGGTGGTGCTGCCTTGGTCGATTCCTACGTGGAGATTCGCGAAAACGAGGCGTTCTTGGTTGGCGCCAACATAGCGCGTTATTCAAATGCCTCGTACATGAATCACGAACCTAAACGAGATCGCAAGCTTTTACTGCACGCTAGGGAAATCAGGCGCTTAGGCATAAAGGTCAGGGAAAAGGGGCTAACAATCATCCCTTTGAAGATCTATTTCAAAAATGGATTTGCTAAAGTTGAGATCGCCCTTGCCAAAGGCAAAAGAACCTATGATAAACGCCATGCAATCCAAAAACGGGATATGGAGAGGGCAGCCCAGCGGGGCGATTGATGCTAAAAGTCGCTTTAATAACCACAGGTTGCAGAACTAATCAAGCCGATTCCAGTGCTATAAGAGCCGCCTTAAAAGAGATACCAGTGCAGTTCGTGGCACAAGGCACACAGGCTGATGTGGTTGTGGTTAATGCTTGCACCTTGACTGCTGATGCAGATCGGACGGCCAAAAAGGCGATAAATCTTGCGGCACGACAGGGGGCAAAACCGATTTTGGCAGGGTGTCTTGCCACTAGGTTGGTCAATTCCAATGAGGCCACCTTAGATGACGTACTGATTGTTCCAGGGACGACTGACCGCAACCAATTGATTTCCTTGCTAAAGCAGCTTGCCTTAGGGCAACGACTCCAAGATGTTGAAAAAACTAAGCCACTCGAATTAAGAACGCGCCCGAATATTAAAGTTCAAGATGGTTGCAACCATTCATGTGCTTATTGCATCGTTCCATCAGTGCGAGGACCTGCTAAAAGCGTGGCTGTTGACCAAGTCAAGGCTGCGGTATTGGAAGCTGCAGGCTTGGGGGCTGCTGAGGTGGTTTTGACTGGAATTGACCTAGCCTCGTGGGGACAGGACCTTGGGGGAAATACTGTTTTTGACCTGTTGGATGCTTTGCTTGGGCTAAACACCGGAATGCGATTTAGGATTTCGTCGATAGAACCTCATGGGCTTGATGAAGGTCTCTTTCAAAGGCTGGCTGGCCACAAGGACATGTGCCCGTTTTTGCATGTGCCAGTCCAATCTGGTTCGCAACGAATCCTGGATTTGATGAATCGTGATGGAAATGTGGAAAAGCTTGAGCAGATGCTGCGATTGGCGAAACAGCAAATCCCAGGCCTGTCCCTTGGACTGGACCTAATCTGTGGTTTTCCAGGTGAAAGTGAAGATGATTTTGAACAAACAGTCGCCTTTGTAAACGCGGTTCAAGCAGACAACCTTCATGTTTTTCCCTTTTCAAAACGGCCTGGTACTCTCGCGGCTTCAATGCCAGACGATGTCCCAAACGCCATTAAGGCACAGCGTGTTGCCAAGCTGCGAACAATGGCCAAGCAAGCCAGGGAAAAAGCAGCAGCAAGCATGATTGGAACGCATGTAGAAGTCGTTGACATCAAAGGGCGTAACCAAACCTCGATTTCCAAAAACGGCTTTACGGTGGTCAGACCAGGACCTAGACGACAAGGTCGCTTCAACGTTTTCATCGAAGGCGTTGACGGCTCGACACTAGTGGCACAGGAGCTTAAATGATTGACGAGCAACTTGATGACTTCCAAGAAAGGATAGGCGTTCGCTTTAACGATCCTTCGCTACTTTTGCAGGCGTTGACTCATGCCTCGTTTTGTAACGAGTCCAAAGAACCAGTGTCAGATAACGAGCGCCTGGAATTCTTGGGCGATGCTATCTTGAACACGTCGATTGCGGTGCACGCCTTTTTAAGCTTTCCAGAGGCCACAGAAGGCGAATTGACACGCATGAAGGCGCTTGTGGTCAGTGAGCCTGCGCTGGCGGAACAAGCCCGAAATTTGGGCATTGGCGACCATCTGAGGCTTGGCAAAGGGGCCGCCACTGGTGACAAGGTTGGGGAAATGCCCAGCGTGTTGGCCAACACCTTTGAATCCTTGATAGGAGCCATATTTTTAGATGCTGGATTTGAGGCAGCCAAAGGCTTTGTACTAAGGAATCTTGGGGAAATGCTGTTAGATGTTGGTAGCCAATCGAAGTATCTGGACTGTAAGTCTAAACTACAGTTTTGGTGCCAGAAGGAAACAAAGATGAGCCCAAAATACAAGGTGTTGACGGTGGAAGGCCCCTCCCATGCACCAACGTTTACAGTGTCTGTGACCTTGCCTGATGGCAACAGTTTTTCAGCCCAAGGAAAATGCAAAAAAGAGGCAGAGCAGTCAGCTGCAGCCGCGGCCCTTGAGTATTACCAAGAGCACCTAGAAATTAGCGACTTACCTAAGCTTTAATAGTGAGGACTTATGGCGTTTATCATCCCCAAAGAAGACTGTGACAAGATCATTGATGTGCTGGCTGGCAATTACGGTTTGCGCCTGAAAAATGAGCGTTTTAACGTTACAGGTCGAGTTGAGCCCACTTTTGTGGAAATCAAGGTAATTTTGTACAAACTTGACCAAACCCAATCCTACTGGATGGAATTTCGGGCGGCTTTGATGGAAAACAAGATGTCAGAAGAAGAAGCCCTCGATTTGATTCTGGATTTCATAGGCTACTATCTGGACCACTATTTTGATTCTCATCGTGATTTAATTCTGCCACTTGATTTTCAGCCTTATGAGATTGGTGATGGCATCGTTTATGCCCGTGGGGACATCACAAACCCATCCCTGGACGCCGAGGCCGACAGAATTCTTGAAGCCGGAATTCGCTTGGAAAATCAAGGTAAATCGTAACGGGCTTGGTCTGCGGCCAAAGAATCAGCAAGCGCCTTTTTGATGGCGGGATCATGCAAAGCTAGGATTCTGGCGGCTAACACCCCAGCGTTTCGCCCACCATCAATCGCCACGGTGGCAACTGGGATTCCAGGCGGCATCTGAACGGTAGCCAACAGCGCATCCACCCCGGCCAACACTCCTGACGCCACAGGGACCCCAATTACGGGGCACAAGGTATGAGCCGCAACAACCCCAGCAAGGTGAGCCGCCATTCCGGCGCAAGCAATGAAAACCTGTACCCCGGCCGCTTCAGCCTTTTTGATGTAGGCCACCACCCGGTCAGGGGTCCTATGGGCTGATAAAACCTTGACCCCAGACCCAATTCCCAAGCTTTCTAAGGTCGAAGAAATCTTTTCAGCAATTGGTTTATCACTGGGACTACCAATCAGAATTCCAACGCGGATATTCATTTTTGTCCTTATTTTTTAAAGATCTTTGAAGCCGCCTTATCATAGGCGTTAATTACCTTGACTACAGATTTCCTGGTGGCGTCAATCTTTTCGTCTTCTTCCCAAAAGAACTCGCCGCCGAAGTATTCGACCGCAGAGTCCAATCCCTGGGCCAAAGCTGTCGCAGGGGCGGCAATAGCCTCAGGGGCACCATTTCTTGGGGCCTTTAGCGCTGAAATAGCCTCTTTAGCCAACGCGACCGTGGTTTTAAAGCTGTATCGCCACACTGGTTTATTAGTTGGGATGGAATCTTCGACAAAGGCCTTGAAATCAGCCCTTACCCTAGCAAGGGTCTCTCTGGCTATTGTGACAACCTCAGAAGCTGGGGCATTTGAAATTGCGTGGAAATCAGCATCTGCCAGGGCAAGGATCTGCTCGGCCTGCTTTTGCAATGCACCAACTTCGGCTCTCAGATCATCGCGAAGCGCGGTCAGCTCTTTTTTATAGGGAAGCTTATCCTTAACGCTAATCTTTTTGGCCCTGAAACTCATGATCAGATAGCGGTCAGTCGCAGTGGCGGCCTCCCTTAAAAAGCTGTCGAGTTGCTGATTGCGAAACGCCCCAAGCTCCAGCATCTTGTCCATGCCAGTTCTAAGGTCATAGCAAAATGACGTCATGGCATCAACATCGATGGGAAATTCGTAGTTATCAATCTTGGAGGGGTCAACCCTGGCAAACCAGCCTTCATCACACCGTTTCAGCAAATCGACCCAGTCCTTTATCGCAGTGCGCAATGCGGCAAATTCGGACACTGGTTCTGGCTCTGGAGCTGGGGCCGGGGCCGGGGCGGCCTCGGGTTTTGCAACCTCTTCTTGCTTTGGCGCCTCTTTGACAGGCGCAGGTTTTTGGCAGGCAACGGCCGCAACCAAGCCAACCAACACGACTTTTGGAAAAATTTTTATCAAGTGTCTCATTTGACCCCCCATTACTATCGTTAACGGGTACACACCTGAACTTCAAGAGCTGGTGTCACCAGATTAGGGTGCTTACAAGCCTCATCGTCACAAGCAACAAACAAAGGATCAACTAGGTTCAAGTATTCGGCGACCGAAACATCATATGCAACCAACAGCAACCCGGTACCGGTTTTCAAATGCTCCTGAGCGCCCTTCAGATCAGTGGCTGACACATCCGAAACTACACCGTCCTGCAGCTTTCCAATCTTGACCCCGTCTTTGGCCAACCACGCAACTGGGCCTGAAACTGTGTCCTTCATATCATCAGCCTGGCCAAGCGGCTTACACGCCACTTTCCCAACTGTTGGAAGGGTCAAGGAGCGCTCATTCATCGGAACTTCCCTAAAGGTAAGCCGTCCAGTGACAGTTTTCTTGTTTAATCCATCAATTCGACGTCTTGCACCAAAGGTCAAATAGCGGGTCGGCGTTTCTTTAAACACGCCAACAAGCTGGGAAAACATCTCCATTGGAACGTCACGATGAGGTGTAACCAACAAATACTCCAGATTTTCAGGCCCACGCTCCTTTTCCATTGGCTCCATTCTTTCCGCGACTGCCTTCGCAAAGGTCTTCCAGTCGGCTGGTTTTTTGGCCCATCCCTGATCAAAGGTCATCATATCGCGGTCTTCCCACTCCAGCGCCTTGTCAGAAATCCGGACCTGGGTGTCATACACAAATGGGGCCCTGGACAGGGAGTCTCCAAGAGGTGGGGCTTCAGCAAATGTGGGTACATTCGGGATTCTGGCATCAACCTCTGCCAAAAATGGCGGGAAAATCCGGTTTAATGGCAGCTCAGGGTTGGTCTTAAGATACTCGCCAACAATGCGTTTCACTTCGTTCAGATAAGGCCGTTCCATTGCGAAATGCAGGTCTTCAAAGGGAATGGTCTTGCAATAGTCCGGCATTTTATCTGTGCACAGCCGCGCTAAATATTCAGACACTGCCTCACTTTTTTCCCTTGGGAACGAAAACGCCACCTGCCAATGACGGAAGAAATAGATAGCCCGATCATCGCCATCCATATCCTGGGCACCATAAAACGCCTCGACATGGACAAACGTGTGGTCAAAGTCTGCCAGCGCGTTTGCCAGTGGATTATCTACAGTCTTCTTCAGTTCATCGTAGGCCTTCATGTAGTCCTTAAAATCGATCTTTTTGTCCCAGAAAAGCTGCATTGCTTCGAAAAACTTGGGAATTGCGGCAAAGTCGGCCTCAACTGGAGTCCCACGGGCCTGGACTGTTGCAGCCTCCATGGGGCGGCGCCAATCAAAGGAAAAGGAATCAGTTCGCCACTTAACCAGCGGGCTTCTGACCTTTGGATATTTGCGAACATCTTCAGGGAGAGTTTCGACCATCTGGTCGAGCCAGGCCTGCAAAACCTTGTCAACTTCCGCAGTTATGTCCTGCTTCTTTTGCTCAAAAGCGGCCTTTTGAAGCTCCAACATTCTGTTTTTGTCCTGGCAGCCCGTAAACAGCACGGCAACCACGGCAAGCCACAACACTCTGGTCATTACACACCCCTGTCTGCTAAGAGATAAGCCTCAGCCAAAAAGCACCGCGATTATAGGACGTAGTCGGTTTACTTGCGACCCGAAATAACAACCAAAAGAAAAACTGTTAGTTATCTCAATTTTTACACTTTTTGCTGTCTTTGGGGCATTTAAAACGAACGTGCATATGTGAATGGTGCTCGTTGTCGGGGCGCAGTATAGATAAGCGCCTGAAGTACTTAGCATATTTTGATTTTAGCTTGGGGTGACTATTCACATAAACCAACAGGGCGTCTTTTACCGTGTGGGACAAAAATATGTACATGGTGTCTGGATTGTCCAAAAAGCACTGAACTATGGCCCACTGTTTTGGAAGATCGAGGTTGTCGCGAGTTGCATTACGGTTGAAATAACCGCGTGACTGAGGTGGGTTTGTCATGTAGCCAATATCAACGTCTCTACCACTTTGATGCGACAGATGATTGCCAAGCGGCCCGCCATTCTTTTTGGATAGGTCGCCAATATTTATTGGAGCGCCCTTCGGAAATTTCCGCCTGTATTCGGCTGCGCATTTCTTTACATAAGAGATAGTTTCCCTAGTTCCCCACAATGCCTTACGGCTGGGAGCAGTCACAAAACCAATTCCCTGGTGGTCTCCATCAGGGTCAAGATTTCGGCCACCAACCAAACTGCCTTTATGACACGCCCCAATGGAACCAGGCTGGATTACTTCCACGCAGTATCTGATGTTTTGACCTACTTTAAGTTTGTCAGGGCGCAAACGACGATTCCATTTTTTCAAGTTTTCGGGGGTGACTTGGACTCGTTTCGCAACGGCCTCAAAGGTCTCACCCCTACGAACATTAGTCGTTTTAAGCTTTGTTCCCTTTGGACAAACCTTGGTGGACGACTGAGCAGGTGGCACAAAAGCCAGCAGTACTATCGCGGGCAGCAGAAACCTAAAAATCAATATCCTTTTGTAACTATTCAATATTACTCCCGTTCATCCAGCAGGACGTGAATCTGATTTGAGCCGCCAGCAACAATTCGAATGTTAAATTCCCGTGTTACTCCAGATTCACCGACCACCACGATTTTGTGGTACCCCTCTACCACCTCAAGACCATCGACAGGTAGTTTAAACGAATCCCATCCATCGATAGTTGCAGTGGCACTTTCAGTAGCGGTCATAGTCAAATATCCCAATTTTTCAGTAGGGTGGAACAGATCGCGCATGGGTAAGCTTCCAGTCTGGGCAACCACAGCAGATCTGACAGCACTGAAAATGGCTGACAAATGCTCAGCCTCCCTTAGCTGAGATTCCAGCACTGAAAAACGAGTCATCTCCTGTCCCCAGGCTGACCAAAACTCATACCTTGGTTGATCCTTTGGAAGCGCATTATCACGGGCCTTTCCAACGACTGCGCCCTGCAAAATATCTGGGTCAAATGCTCTGATTTTTGAAAGCGCCGCGATAAGTTGCTGTGCTGGCACACCATCAATCAGGCGCAACTTATCTTGCTGGCCTTTGTAACAAAGACTTTCTTTAACGATAGTTGCAACAATTATAGGGCCTCTAACTGTCAGGTCGTAAGAGATCTTTGAAAACGGAGACACGCCTCCTTCGATGCTGATCCTGACAAAGGTTCCCTCTGGAGCAAGAGGCTTGCTGGCAGCAGTACTGGAAAGCAAAAGGATGGCCAAGGCAATCAGGTAGGGACATCCCTTATAACTTTGGAGCACCAAAGACGACATTCAGGTTATAATCTCCGCCGTGCGACTTTTTACCACCATAGCGGTCGCGTTTGCGATCACAGTAAGCTCAGCCACCACCTGGGCCAAGCCGCCCGCCGGCGACCGACCTTGGATGATAACACGTGCCACAGACCACCGAGAATGTTCTTTCATTCCGGCAGCCAAACCTGCTGATTTATTTGCATATAAAAATTCCAAACTATGGGGAAAAGGTGTCAAAGCGTTGCAGGCTGGAAGGCTTGCGACCGCCAGAAAGATGCTGGGAGATGCCTGGAAAAAGATCAGCGCCGACCTTGCCAAGACATTTGCTACAGACCAATGCAACGAAGAACTAATCGCCAAAACGTTGGATTCACATGTTTTCAAGGCATTACCAGACGCCATTCCTTCAAGCGAACGTTTTGTTCCACCACAACCCATTATGCTGGCAATGGCGACCTTGGATTGTGTAAGTGGTGATTTTGAAAAGGCTGGTCTGGCCCTACTGACTGAACACCTTGACCAAAAGTACATGGCCGCCGCGGTTGCGCTTTTGTATAAGGCTGGAAAACGGGGCCTAGCAAAATCGTTTGTGCCAAACCGTTTGGTTGTTGGTAATTACAACGAACCGTTATGGACAGCTGTTGATAGCTATTTCTTGGCGCTTGATGAATCAGACGACGACGCCCTAAATATCGCAATAAAACGTTTAGTTGAGCTAATCAACGAAGGAATCGAATGAAGCCCTATTTTGCGACTCCAGAGCAGATTGATTCGTTTAAGGCAGAACGAAAGCAGTTCATGTTGGCTTACAGATGCCCTGATTGCCTCTATGTTTCAGCCGACAAGCTTAGCTGCTCCCTTGAGTATCCCAATCGCACGTTGATGAACTCTGAGGAATACCTTGAAGAGGGCGGCCAGTTTGTGTTTTGCAAGTACTTTGAGCTTGGATAGCGACCATGAAGCGAGTATTAATCCCAGGTGCTGGTGGCCCTGGGGCTGTAAATCTGACCAGAGGCCTCAAAATAGCGCCTGAGCCTATATTTACAGTGGGTTGCGACGCAAATCCTTACTATCTACAGCTGGCCCTAACTGATGAAAAGGCGCTTGTTCCAAGGGCTGCAAACGAAGACGAGTACATCCAAGCGATTTCCAACCTAGTAAAAAAGTATGACCTCAATTTCATTTATCCCAATTCCAGCATTGAAATGGCGGTACTAACCAAGCATCAAGCCGAACTTGGGGCAAAGATGTTTCTGCCATCGCTTGCCACCCAACAGATTGCGGCAAGCAAGTGGGAGACATGGCAAACCTGGAAAAACAATGGCGTTGCAGTACCTCAGACCATGATAATCGACAACGAGGCTGACATAGAACGCGCCTTTGACCAAATCGGTAGCCGTCCAATCTGGTTTCGAGGGGCAGGCATCCCAGGTCGCGGAATCGGAGGCGCGGCCTTGCCATGTTCAACGCCACTACAAGCCCGCGGCTGGATCGACTTTTACAACGGATATGGGGCGTTCATAGCGTCTGAATACTTACCAGGTGAAAACCTAACGTTTCTGGGGGTTTTTAAAGACGGCGAACTACTTGCAAGCCAAGGACGCCAACGCGACTCCTATGTAATCCCCCACGTCAGCCCAAGCGGCATCACCGGCGCCCCAGCCATCTGCCATACAGTCCATCGCCAAGACCTAAATCAACAAGGACTTCAAGCTGTTTTAGCCATCGACGAAAGCTACAACGGCGTAGCCTTTGTCGACTTCAAAGGGGCCGCAGACGGCCAGATCCTACCAACCGAAATCAATGCAGGTCGGTTTGGAACCACCCACCATTTTTATTCCGCCGCTGGAGCAAACTTCCCATACTACATGCTAAAAGTGGCCTTCAACGAACCACCCCCCACACTATCAAAGTTCAACGCGCTGCCCCCCGACCTCTACTGGATCAGAACCCTAGACGCAGGACCGGTATTGATAAGCAAGGATGAGCTTGAGGCCAAGTCGTTGATTTGATAGCACGCTTGGGAAGGCGGGGGTGGGGGCAGGGACAGGGGTAGGGAGGCTTCTTTTCAGTGGCTGGCGTCAACGCGCATGCGGACTAACTACTAGTTACAAAGCGGGACCAGCACCACATCTGATTTGACCTTGCCCGTACGGATGTCGAAGGAAAGGAGCCGTATGCGGTCAAGCGAGAATTCAAGCCTATCCAACCATCCTTCGCCTGAGTCGAGCTGTAACCACTTGATCCCGACACCATCACTGCGAATCTCGAAGCCCTCGGGATCTATCCAAAAGAACTTGAGCCGACTCGACTGTGGGTCGTACTCCACGAGAACATCTTCAACCACGTCCCTATCGTCATATCCTTCTGGTAAGTTAAAATCGGCTGGAGCCCACGATCCACATAACCCCTCGAAGGCCGAATCAGGCATCCGTTCCATGCACACCTTGTTCGTTGGTGGACCTTTGCGAATTCCATCTGTTGGGTCGTCGGGCACGACTATGTCATCCCACGACAATAAGGGAGAAGGACACTCAGCGGTGGCATCAGGCAACACATCATCCGCCGGTACCTCCTCGGTGACAGCGTCGTCAGCTTTGACGGCATCCACTTCAGGACCGTTCTCGACAAGGTCGAGGGAAACTTCATCGACATCAAGCACGTCCTGCACGTTCGTTTTAACGCTTGATACACCTTCGTCTTCAGCGGTGCTGCCAACGACCTCAAGGTCATCTTTCGCAACGTCCTGAGCACCCTCGCCGCCGCAGGCCACGGTAATAACCAGCGATACAGCAACCAACCCAACTAACAAAGCCTTTCGTTGCATACTCACTCCTACGCCAACACATTTGTGGCTGGAAGTTGCCACACTAGCACAGCCACCAACAGCAACGTGCAAGACCGCATGCTAACACCTCCACCTAATGACACTTGATTTTATAACTACCCAAAACAGCGTTCAATAACAAAATCTGCCCTACAATTGGATTACCGCGTTCCAACTTGGAGAGCGGTCCAAAACCGGTCTTTTGGGTCTAATCGTTTCTTTCAACAGAATCATTTGTCAGATAGTTGAAATTGAGCAAAACCGTGCTATGACCCGGCGACTCATTCGACGGCGGATCACCACCAGCTGGTTGCAACAGGCTGGGAACAGGATCAGGGGCGGTGGTAGGGGCAGGGGCGGGGACAGAGACAGGGGCGGGGACAGGGACAGGGAGTTCAATCCCCCATGTATCCAAGGCCCTTGATGATTGGGTCGAAGTGGGTGGCGTCTGCCTCTGACAAGATTAACCATCCGACAAGGCCAAACTTTGTTCTCACTAAAAAGGCTCTTGGTTGA
>Ga0123335_1002869_pt1 | contig 24921 bp, 27 predicted proteins | sample BiotimSIPDNA_2_FD_89707 | JGI IMG/M metagenome (GOLD analysis project Ga0123335, IMG submission 89707) | Anaerobic biogas reactor microbial communites from Washington, USA - Biogas_R2 time_0 SIP DNA | ecosystem: Engineered > Bioreactor > Anaerobic > Unclassified | place: Washington, USA...
CAGCACTTCGGCCTCTTCCCCCACTACACGGTTCTCGATAACACAGGCTGGGGCCTGGAGGTCAAGGGAGAAGACAAGGCCACGATCAAGACCAGGTCACTTGAGGCACTGGAAATGGTGGGACTGGCAGGCTGGGAAGACAAGATGCCCCATCAGCTGTCGGGCGGTATGCAACAGCGGGTGGGGCTGGCCCGGGCCTTGGCCACGAATTCTGACATATTGTTGATGGATGAGGCCTTCAGTGCGCTCGACCCTCTCATACGCAGTGAGATGCAGCAACAACTCGTCAATCTCCAGAGCGAACTGAAGAAGACCATCGTCTTCATCACCCACGATCTGAACGAAGCTATGTTCCTGGGTGACCGCATCGCCATATTGAAGGGTGGGGTCATAGACCAGATAGGCACTGCCGAGGAGATCCTCACGAACCCGGCTACAGAGTACGTGGCTACGTTCGTCAAACAGGTGGATCGTTCTCGAGTGCTCACCGCCGGCTCGATAATGCAGGAGCCCACCGCGGTCATACTGGCCCGGGAAGGGCCGACGGCCGCGCTTAAGGCCATGCGGGAGCGACAGGTATCCGCCCTCTTTGTGGTGGGTCCCAACCGCCGGCTCATGGGAACCACTCTGGACGACGAGCTCATCGCCGCTGTTAGGCGGGGCGAACACCGACTGGATGGGATCCTCCACACCGATGTGGCGACGGTTGATCCGGACACCCCGATCTCCGAACTGTTCGTCACTTCTGCCGAGTCGCAGCTCCCGCTGCCGGTGGTCAAGGATGGAAAGCTGCTGGGAGTCATACCGAGAGTGACGCTACTCATGGCTCTCGGAGAGCCGGGGACCGTGAGCAACGGTGCGGATGCCGATACCGACAACGAAGGGGAGCCGGCCGAGGCGGTCGACACTGAAGAAGCCCCCGCCGACCTGGGATAGGAGGGACCGGCCATCGCAACTGATAAGCGCAGTCATAAACGCGCGGTGAAGAAGTTCCAGGAGGAGCAGGCCAGCGGTAGACGGCGGAAGATGCTCGTGCGGATCGCCGTAGTGCTGGCGCTGGCCGCGCTCTTCGTATGGCTATTCGCTGAGTTCCGCGTACCCTTGGGTGATTGGGTCGACTCGGTAGTCGGCTGGCTGACCACCTCTCTCAGCGGCCTGTTCGGCTTCCTGAGCACGGTGGTGAAGGCCATGACCGGTGGTCTCGAAACAGCGCTCCTTTGGCCGTCTCCCTTTGTGATGGCGGGCATCTTGGGCCTCATAGGGTGGCGGGCCAGGAGTTTCATGTTCGGAGCGGCCTCGTTTGTCGGTTTCGTACTCATCCATAGCATGCTGCTGTGGGCCGACGCCATGTCGACGCTGTCGCTGGTTCTCGTCTCTGCCATCATTGCCGCCATCATCGGGCTACCGCTGGGGATCTTAGCCGCCAGGAACGAGATCGCGAGTGCCACCCTCAGGCCGATCCTCGACTTCATGCAGACCATGCCTGCTTTTGTCTACCTGATACCGGCCATCATCTTCTTCGGGATCGGAAAAGTCCCGGGTGTGTTCGCTACGGTGATCTTCGCAATGCCCCCTGCGGTCAGATTGACCGAACTCGGCATACGTCAGGTCGACAAAGAAGTGGTGGAGGCCGCCGAGGCGTTCGGAGCGAAGAGCTTCAAGGTGTTGAGGAGCATTCAGATCCCATTGGCCATGCCGACCATCATGGCAGGCATCAACCAGGTGATCATGCTGGCGCTTTCCATGGTGGTCATGGCGGGCATCGTAGGGGCAGGAGGCCTCGGGGCCGTGGTGTACCGCGGCGTCATGAGGCTTGATGTGGGTCTGGGTTTTGAGGGTGGCCTGGCGGTGGTGATATTGGCCATCTACCTGGATCGTTTGACCGCGGTCCTGAGCGGCAAGAGAACCAGCGAAAGGGCCGGAACGGCGTGATACGGAAGGGGAGTGTCTATCGGTTCTATCAGAGTCAGGGGTGACCAGAAGAACGAAGGAGTGTATATGAATTCCCAAAGAGAAAAGAAGACAAGAATCTCGCGCACGGCCCTGATCGGCCTGCTCATGGCGTTACTGCTGGCCATGTTCTCATTCGGACTGGCCGCGTGCGGAGACGACACTGAGGAGACAACGACCTCATCGTCGCCCGAGACGACTGCTCCGGCGGCGACCGACACGACTGCGCCGCCGTCCGGCGACCTCGGCGAGGTCAACATAGGCTGGATCGCGTGGGACGAGTGCATCGCCACGACCTACATGTGGAAGAGGATACTCGAGGACGAAGGATACAAGGTGACCCTCACCCAGCTTGATGCTGCTCCCGTGTATGCGGGATTGGCAGCCGGAGACCTGGATTTCTTCACGGATGCCTGGCTCCCGGTGACGCACGAGGATTACTGGAACGAGTTTGGTGACCAAATCGAGGACATCAACGTCTGGTACGACAAGGGTACTCTGGAACTCACGGTGCCGGCCTATATGGACGACGTGAACAGCATCGCCGATTTGAAGGGCAAGGCCGATCTCTTCGGCGGCCAGATAGTCGGCATCGAACCGGGTGCCGGCCTGACCCGGCTCACTCGTGAGGCGGTCATGCCGGGTTACGAGCTCGACGGGTACGAACTGCTGGAAGGAAGTACCCCCGCCATGCTCGCCGAGTTGAAGAGGGCCTACGACCAAGAGCAGCCCATAGTGGTGACTCTCTGGAGACCGCACTGGATCTACGGAGCTCTGGAGTTGAAGGACCTGGAAGATCCTCAGGGTCTCTTCGGCGAGGGTGACAAGATCCATCTCCTGGCCCGTCTGGGTTTCTCCGAAGACTATCCGGAAGTCGCGACTTGGCTGTCCAACTTCAAAATGGACGACGATGCCCTGGCGTCGCTGTCCCTGTTCGTCATCGATGAATACGGGGCAGGCCGTGAGGAAGAAGCCGTCGAGGCGTGGCTGAGCGAGCCTGGTAATCAAGACATGGTGAACGGCTGGCTGGGCAAGTAGCTGGGTCCATTCGCCGCAAAGCAGTCAACGACGCGTGAAGAGCACCCCTCCGGTCCGTCCCCACCAGGGCACGGACCGGAGGGGTGCTTCCCTTTCTGCCAAGGGGGGCTGTGATGGATGCAGACGGCCGCATGATGATCCTCGGTATCGTCGGTAGCGGAAGAAGGGGCGGGAACACTCACGCCCTGGTTGCGGAGGTCCTGAAGGCCGCTGAGGCATCGGGTGCCCAAACCCAACTCGTGACACTACGTGATCACTGCATCGAGGGCTGCAGAGGGTGCGAGGCTTGTCGAGACGACCACAGATGCGTTATCCAGGACGACATGCAAGACCTGTACCCCCTCCTGCTGCGGGCGGATGGATTGGTGCTCGGATCTCCCGTTTACTTCTACAATGTGAGCTCGCGGATGAAAGCCTTCCTTGAGCGCTGTTACTGCCTGGAAGCTTTCGACGAGGAAGACCGCTCCTGCTGGGTGGGCGTCCGGGAAGCCCTCGGAGGCGGCTACGCCGCCGTGGTGACCGTAGCCGAGCAGAACGATGAGCAATATCTGGGATTCGCAGCCGAAGCCATGTCGAGACCGCTTGCCGACCTTGGATACCGGGTGGTAGCGACGGTCAAGGCCCTTGGGCTATGGGCTGCCGGGGAAGCGACACAGGATCCCGAGGCCCGAGCAACCGCGGCACGGGCCGGGGAGAGATTGGCCCGGATCATCAGGTTGCGCAGAGCACTCGCTGCGGAGTTGCAGGACGCGCCGTGACGCGGGGTAGTCACTCCTTCTGAGTCAGATCCCCAACAACTGGGGCCTGCACCAGCTCGTGCGCCGGCGCAGACAACCGGGCCTGGCGACTCGCCCACAATCCCCGCGCCGTCAGGATGGCCAGAGCCCCCAGCACCAGACCCATCCCAACCCCCTCCAAAGCCAGCGGCCTCTCCCCCAGCTGTATCCAAGCCGACACCACACCCAAAACGGGAACCGCCAGTATGCTGATGCCCGCAGTGCCCGCGGTCAGGTTGTGCAGAACGTACAACCAGATGACGTAGACGGCCGAGCAGATGACGTTGTAAAGAAGCGCCGCGATGAGACTGGCGTTCCAAGTCGGCATCGGCGGAGCAACGGCGACCGCGACCACGATCAGTGGGATCGATCCGATGAGCGTCTGCCATGCGGTGAAGGGTAGAAGCTCCAGTTCGTGACGCTTCCGGATGATCTTGAAGAGTACCGACGCTATGGCCCAGGCGAGACCTCCTCCAACAGCCAGAAGACTCGCCGCCCAACCCTGTAGACCAAGAGGGTCGATGATGAGGATGAGGCCGGCAAAGGCAAGGACCACAGCGACCCACTGGACGCCTCGTATCCGCTCACCAAGCACCGGCCAAGCGATCACGAGGATCCAGAACGGCATCGTGTACGTGAGGACCGCGGTCCTTCCCGCGCTCCCAATGTAGAGCGCCCACACCGGAAGCGCGGCCAGACTGGTCTGGAAGATGCTGAAAAGAGTCGTCCACCAGAACGCCTTCAGCCGAAGCGAACAGCCGCGGACCAGAGCGACTGCAAACAGGGCGAGCGCGCCAAAGACGTTGCGAAGAGCAGCGAACACGAAGGGATCGCAATACCGGACCCCCACCTTCATGACCACCCAGTTGTATCCCCACAAGAGCGCCAGGAAGACCAGCGCCACAAATGGGAGGTACTGAGATCGATTGGAGCCCGTTTGATTCATCACCTTGCATCTTCTCACGTTCGGCCGGAGGACGCCCTCCCCTCAGCCTTTGTCCCCTCTTAGCCCAACTCCCCTATCAGCCTAAGCCCCGGGGGCCTAGGCCCCTCAGCCTACGATTTGACACCCCTCCGCCGTCGCGGGACCATGACGTTCAGGCGCTTCGAGGAGGCGCGCCACGGTTTCAATCTGATGGGTGGCCCTGGAGCTGAGGAATCCTGGCAGTTGATGATCGACCATCTCGGACGGTACCTACTCGACGTAGGCTAGATTGCCTGCGGGCCAAACGACCGTGGTCAAGATCGCGGCTCCATCGGGCAACCCACGCCCTTCTCATTCCATCCATCTTCGCATCTTGGTACTCTGGACTGGAATGTCCGCATGGATATGATCGGCCATCGTCCCAGTAGAGGAGTGTCTGCTATGCCCTCAGCCCTCGAATCTGTCGCGTCAGCGTTCACACCAGGGTTGGTCCGGCAGTTGGCCGGCTCGCTCGGCCTGAACACCGGCCAGATCCAGAAGGGCCTCAAGCTCGCAGGCCCTCTGCTCGTGATGGCCCTCGCGCGCAAGGCGCAAGCCCCCAGAGGCAGCGCCACGGTCGCCAACCTGCTCACCAAGCTTCCCGCCTATGCGGGCGACGACCCGGCGGGCATGGTCGACAGGCTCAGGCTGGGCAACCTGGGCAACAGATTGCTTGGGCGCCTGCTGGGAAACCAGAACCGGGCCGTCATCACCAGTCTCCTTAGATCCTCAGCCATACCTGGGTTGGATGCCCTGCTTAACATGGCGACTCCGGCGGCACTCGCCCAGATCTCCAAGACCATGAACCACCGCAAAACGGATGCAACAGCCCTGGCGAAGAAGCTGCAACAGGAAGCGGCTACCTTAGCCAAGTCTGATAACGACGGCGCCCGGCTCGTGGCGTGCGCCTTCGCTGAAGCCGACGCGCAGAGAGAACTCAAGAGTAGTATCGGGAGAAGGGACTGGGCCGCAGTATCCTCAGCGCCCCTGCTTGCGGTAGGTCACGTCGCCGCCGCAAGATGCCCGATGTTCTTCAGCAACCCGGCAGGAGCCCCCCGGGAGCGGGCGCTGTTGACCGACCTATTCGACCCGGCAGGCATCCCGGGTGACAGCACGTTGGTCGACGCGGCGGTGAATTCGATCCAGGATCTCCTCTCCGAAACGCTTGGCGACAATCTGCCCTGGGACCTCGGTGATGTGGACCTCACCGATCCGGCGCGAGTCAAGGCCAAAGTCCTGGACAGGCTCAGCATGGCCCGACATGCGTTGGCCCCTTTGCCCGCCCATGAGCAGGCCGACTACAAAAAGTTGATCGTGGATGCTGCCATCAAGATGGCGGAGGCAGAGAAGGAAGGTGGCTTCCTGGGCCTGGGCGGCCGCAAGATCAGCGACTCTGAGCAGGCCGCCATCGATGACATCAAGATAGCCCTTTACGGATAGGTGGCCCCTTAGGGGGCGGCGGTCGGTCGGACCCTCCCTACAGTTCGCGCGCGGTCAAGAAGGCATCGGTGATCGCATCTTGTGCGTTGCCGACACGTTTGGCATCGCCAACCATCGCCACGGGGATCGCGCCTTCTAGATCTGCGACCAGCCCATCTTCACTGTACATGCCGGTGGTTATCACAACCAGATCCACATCGTCGAAGGTGACCGGCTGACCATCACGGACCGCGTGCATTGTACGGTCTTCCATGCGCACGATGTACGTATGGTCGCTGAAGCGCACCCCTTTCTCCTGCATCATCTTGAGCGAAAGCTGTTTGGCGATCATCTCCATGTCCTCGCCGAAATCCTCGGTCCGCTTCACAATCGTCACCCTGTTGTCCCGCGGTATCAAGGCCGTGGCCACATCCACGCCGATCAGCCCCCCACCCACGATCAGCACGTGTTTCCCGATGGGCAACTCCTCATCCGCAAGCAGGTCGGCCCAGCGATACGCCTCCAGCCCGGGGATCTTCATCTCTTGTGGACGTGAACCCGTAGCCAGAACCACTCCGTCATAAGCAAGCACATCCTGCGCACCAGCGTGCTTGGATATCACCCGCACACCATGCCGTTCGAGTTCCTCGCGCAGGTAGGGCACAAGACGCGCCATACTGTGCTTGTTGGGTGTCAAAGGCGCCAGATTGAATTGGCCACCCAGTTGCTCGCCTTCGTAGAGATCGACGGAATGCCCGCGCCTGCGCAGGATGATCGCTGCTTCCATGCCGGCCAGCCCTCCTCCGATGACCGCATAGCGCTTGGCCGAATCCGCCGGGGTGACCTGAAGATCTTCCCGTCCTACAAGCGGGTTCACCAGACACTGAAGACCCCGCCCCGCTCTAACGCCTCCCAGACAGCCCTCGGCGCACGCCAGGCAGGGACGGACCGGACCTTCGACAAGACCAAGGACCTTGCCGACGAAATCGGGGTCGGCGACGAGCGCTCTCCCTATCCCCAGATATCCCTCGGGAAAACGTGCTGTAAGCTCCTGGGCATCCTCAACCGAGGATATCCGGCCGACGGCGATGACTTTGACTCCCGCCTCACGGCCGACCGCTTCCGCCATGTCCCACGTCTTCCCCACGGGAACGAACATGTGCTGGAAGAACCAAGGAGGTGTACTGCACACCGTGCCGGCCGACACATGCACCGCCTCCACGTCACGCGCGGCCAGTTTGCGGGCTAAGGCAATAGTCTCCTCGAGTTCGATGCCACCCGGAACCACCTCTGCGCCGCTCACCCGTACTATCAACGGAAGGTCCACTGCATCGCGTACCGCATCGACGATCTTCAGGGGGAAGCGAGACCTCCCGGTCAGATCTCCCCCCCATTGGTCCTGTCTCGTGTTCACCAACGGAGAGAGGAACTGGGCCGGCAGATAGCCGTGGCCCAACTGAAGTTCTATGGCGTCGAATCCCGCGGTCTGCGCCCGCCGAGCCCCTTCGACGAACAGTTCAAGGACACAGTCCATGTCCGCTTCGTCCATGGCCTTCGGTGCCGGACTACCCGGCTGGCAGGGCTGTTCGGTTGACGACCAGAACACATTCCCCGGAATCTTGGGATTGGCCATGCGGCCCGGATGATTGAGATGAGCAATCGCGGCAGCGCCGTTTTCATGCAGGACGTCGACCAACTCTTTGAGGCCCGGCAGCTTATCGTCGGCATCGATCCCCATCTGGGTCGGCAACTCGCGTAACCCGCGATCCAGGTAGAACGGCTCCGGTATAACACCCCCGACGTGGCGCGAGCGTTCTCTGTAGAAAGCGAGATGCCGTTCGGTGACCACCCCGGTTCCATCGGAATAACCTGTCTTGATCGGCGCGAACACAAACTGGTTCCTCAGCTTGAGCATGACGAGCTTCCCCTTTCGCCGATGTCTTGAAGGAGTGTATCTTCTGCTTCCCCCCTGGTCCTACTTCCCCCTAGTCCTACTCCTGCAGCGCGCTCCAGATCCGGCGGATGTCGTCCCCGCTGCCGGCGTCGGTCTCGACCACAGTCTTCTGTTGGATCTGAGCCAGGGTGACCGACCGATCGTATCTGACTCGGCCCACAACCCGGGCCCCGAAGTTGAGGGCTTTCTCCTCGATGCGCTCAGTCATCTCGGGATTGAGATCCCACTTGTTCACTGAGACCGAAGCGGGAATGTCGAAGTGCTTGGTCAGAGAGAGCACCCGCTCCAAATCGTGCTCACCCGAGACCGTCGGTTCTGTGACCACAAGCACGGCGGAGGAGCCGGTGAGCGAGGCAATGACCGGGCAGCCGATCCCCGGCGGGCCGTCAACGAGGATCAGGGGATGATCACCCTCTTCGGCCAGGCGACGTGCCTCCTTGCGCACCGTGGATACCAACTTGCCCGAATTCTCGGCGGCTATCCCCAGACGCGCGTGTACCATGGGACCGCACCGCGTCTCCGAGATCATCCACTCCCCACAGAGACGCTCCGGGAAGTCGATGGCCTGTACAGGGCAGAAATGCACACAAACCCCACACCCTTCGCATGAGGGAGGATCTATAACGTAGGCCTTGCCGCCCGCAACATCGTCTACCAACCGGATCGCGTCGTAACGGCAGTCCTCGTAGCATTGGCCACAGGCCGTGCAGTCCTCCTGGCGGATGACGGCCTCATGACCGCTCCAGAAGTCGTGACGTTCCTTGACTCGCGGATCGAGAAGCAGATGTAGATCAGCCGCATCGACATCGCAATCCGCCACAACCGGCCGCTCGGCCAGCACGGCGAACGATGCCGTGATACTGGTCTTACCGGTACCACCTTTGCCACTGATGACAACGAGTTCTTTCATGTGTTCATTTCCTTGTCTTCGTTCCACCACGCTCACGAGGACGACAGGTCGGCGGTGGCGACGCAGTCATTGATCTTCGAGAGAAGACTCTCGAATACCCCCCGATACTCCGGCAGAACATCGACCATGAGGTCCCCTCTCGAGTAGGCCTCAGCGATCCGGCGGTCATCCGGGATTTCGGCCAATATGGGAATTCCTTCTTCGCGGCAGTAGACATGCACCCGATCATCACCCACACCGTAGCGGTTGACCACGACTCCGAACGGCACTCCCAGCTCCCGCACCATACCAACGGCCAGCGTCAGATCGTGCAATCCAAACGGTGTCGGCTCGGTGACCATGAGAACGAAATCGGTCTGCCGAACCGTGGTCACCACAGGACACGATGTACCTGGAGGAGCATCCAGGATGGCCGGCATTCCGGCGCGCAAATGGGCCTTCACCGCGCGTATCAGAGGCGGGGCCATGGCCACCCCCACGTCGAGCCGCCCTTGGACGAGAGTGATATCTCCATCCTGAAGCAGCTCAACCACGCCCATTCTGCTGTCTGCTTCATGAATCGCATCATGAGGGCATACCTTGGTACATCCCCCACAGCCATGACATAGCTCCGGGAACACAAGAGGCACAGTGCCGAAAGAGACGATGGCATGAAACTCGCATATGCGACCGCATTCTCCGCAGCCGTCACACAGAGACTCATCGACCTCTGGAATAGGGATATTCACGATCTCCTCAAGGTCCAACGTCCCCCGTAGGAAGAGATGGTCGTTCGGTTCCTCAACGTCGCAGTCAAGAAGCTGCACCGGCGAACCGAGAGTCCGAGCCAGATTCACCGCCACGGTCGTCTTGCCGGTCCCACCCTTTCCCGAGGCGACCGCCAGAATCACGACACACCTCCATCCGATCCGGACGGAGCTCGGGCAGCACCGGCATCGTCGTCCGTCGCTCCATGGCGGGCAGCGCTCAGCAAGCGGACCACAGCCTCCAATGCGATGAGCCGGCGGTTCATCCCGGGCAACGCATCCCGGATAAGCTCTATCTGCGCCCTGCATAGCGCCAAGACATCGGGGGCTCCCCACATGGATGGAAGCTCCACCGGTTGGCCACGCAGACCGGCGAACCCGGTTCTGGGCAGATGCGGGTCCACGGGTATCTCCAGCATGCAGTATCCGTCCCCCCTACCAGTCATGGGTCCCTCTCCGCACGGTCCCGTTCCGTCATATCCCGGCATGACAACGATCCTCCTTAACACCACCCGAGCCAGCTACGAGTGGGACTTCCGCATCCACGCCCAATTGCGGGGTCCACCTGCGGGTCCATCTATCCCCAGTGGCCTCCGACGTCTGAATTCGAAGCCTGGGAGAGATTGCCGGACCGAAATTGTTCAAGAGCCTCCCGGACTGTAGCGGCATCAGAGGCATAGATACCGATCCCCGCCGCCGAAAGCACCCGGAAGGCCTTGGGCCCGCAGTGTCCGGTAACAACGGCCGAGGGCGCCATTTGAGCTATCAGCCCTCCCGCCTGTACTCCGGCTCCATGAGCCATAGCTACCTGTTTCTGGTTGTCTACCACCTCGAAGGTATCGGTATCCAAGTCGTAGATCAGGTACTTGGCTGCCCGGCCGAAGCGGGCATCCAGAGGGGCATCGAGGTTGTCTCCAGAAGTTGTGAAAGCCACCTTCATCAGATCATCTCCTTCGTCTAGACGTATGGACCCCATAGGGACCTAGCTCACCGCAAGGGTCGAGTCGAACACCCCGGGGCTGCCTCCCACTGCAATCGATGCAGGCGCCGAGTCACCACAATTCCGGGCTAGACACCACATCCATCTACATCATACAACCAGCTAGATGCAATTACCATCTATTCACTCTCGACAGTTATCGAGTTGGACGGTTGCGATGTGACAGACCTATCGGCCCATGCGCAAGAGCAACGACGAAGGCCGCGAGTTGCCACCTCGGCCGATGCAGGCTAACGCCTCCCTCGGGAAGGGACGGTCCGCGAAGAATAGCCGGTCTGTTGGCTAGTGAGCCACCAAGACCGGCACCCTCGCCCGGCGAACGACGTACTCCGACGTTGAACCTAGGAGCAATCCGGCAATCGGACCGTGGCCACGCCGTCCCATGACGATCAGATCCGCGTGGTGGGCCTCTGCCGCCCTCAGAAGTGCTTCCGAGGCGTGTCCCTCCAAGACGTCCGCTTCTGCATCGACGCCCTCTGATCTCAGCTGGAGCACGATGTCCTCTGCTGCGGCTCTGGCGACTCCGATCTCCGGGTTGACTCGTCCTTCCATTTCCCCCTTCCCGGCGATATCGGGTCCATGAAAAGCCGTGACCACGACCACCCGGGCATTATTCTGACGGGCCAACCGCAACACACAAGGAACCGCCCGACCAGCCCCTTCGGAGCCGTCATAACCAAGGACGATGGAACTGATCTCGCATTCCTTCATCCTACACACCCCCCATGTCCTCACAGGGTCGGTGGAGACTCTGAAATAGACCCAGACCTGAAGCCCCGATGGTAGGGCCCGCTTCGCGCTAGTCTAGGTCGCCCGACTTCACATCGTAGTGTTCGACCTCGTAGATGCCTTCATAAGGAGTGTTGCTGTCTTTGAAGATCTGCTCCACTGCCTCCCTACAGGGAGCCTCCCACTCGCAGAAGGTCTTCCCGTCACACAAGGCACACCATGTGTACCTCCAGGTGACCCCAGGTGGGAGCTGCAATTTGGCGAGTAGGCCGAGTTTAGACTTGTCGTAGGCCACGGGGTGTATCGCAAGAAACCTGCGCATCTCAGTACCTCCTTCGGCCACGAAACGGACTCAGCAGCCGATTCCCCTGTGCGTCCGTTGACACGGGGGACCATTTGTTTTGTCTCCCCTTGACGAGCGCTCTAAACACTCCGCGGATCCTGCGATCACTCCGCGGATCCTGAGTCGGGCGCGCCGCGCGGTTGCGACCGAGCCTGTTCTTCGATAGCATGTATCGGCACGGGGTGGGCCGACCGCGTCCACACACTTCGAGCAAGAAAGGAGGGCAAAGGTGGCAGCACGTCACAAGACTTGATGCGGAGCGCCGGCATGCACGGGTTGCATGTGTTTCATGACTGTTAGTGAATCGCGCTCAAGCCGTTCCTCTGCCCTCCGCGGCCTGATTCCGCTTGGTGCGGGATCTCCAAACCCGAGAGAGAAGACGGCTCTAAACACCGGGTAGGTACGTTCGGCTTGGGCCTTATCCAAGGAAGGACCCATGGCCGACAAAAGAGGTAAGTCTTCGCTCAAGAGATTCTTCACGTCCCGATGGGGACCGATCGCAACCGGGGCGGTCATCGGCATTCTCGCGCCCCTCCTCGTCTTCTGGGGCAACCCCGGAAACATGGGCATCTGCGTGGCCTGCTTCGAGCGGGATATCGCCGGAGCTCTAGGCCTGCATCGAGCAGGAGTGGTGCAGTACATACGTCCCGAAATCATCGGCATCTTGCTGGGAGCTGTCGTCGCCGGCCTGCTCTTCCGTGAGTTCAAGCCCAAGGCCGGTTCGGCTCCTCTCATCCGCTTCATCCTAGGCTTCTTCGCTATGGTCGGCGCCCTGGTCTTCCTGGGCTGCCCCTGGCGGGCCTATCTACGGCTGGCCGGCGGGGACCTCAACGCACTCTTCGGGATCCTAGGCCTCATTATCGGGATAGGTATCGGGGTGGCCTTCCTGCGCGGCGGCTTCTCGCTTGGCCGTGCCCGCCCCGCACCCAAAGCCGTCGGGTGGGTCATGCCGCTCATCATGGTAGCCCTCTTGGTCCTACTGCTGGTGGCCCCTCTCTTCGGCAGGGACGCAGACGGCAACCCCGTCGGCCCCATCTTCTTCTCGGAGACCGGCCCGGGAAGCCAGTACGCCTTCTGGGCGATCGCCCTGGTGGTGGGTCTGGCTATAGGTTTCCTGGCCCAGCGGAGTCGTTTCTGCACGGTAGGCGCCATAAGGGACGTAGCCCTCATGCGCGATCCGCATCTTCTGAACGGGGTCATCGCCCTTATCGTGTTCGCCTTCATCACCAATCTCATACTCGGACAATTCCACCTTGGTATCGCCGACCAGCCGGTGGCCCACACCAGCCAGTGGTGGAACGTCTTGGGCATGGTGCTGGCAGGATTCGCCTTTACACTCTCTGGAGGGTGTCCGGGGCGTCACTTGATCATGTCCGGCGAGGGAAACGCCGATTCCGGCCTGTTCGTGATCGGGATGATCACGGGCGCCGGGTTTGCCCACCAGTTCTCAGCTGCCAGTTCGCCCGCAGGACCGGCGACCTTCGGTCCTCTCGCCGTGGGAATCGGCCTCGTGGTGTGTCTGGTGATCGGACTGACAATGAGGCAGAAGACCGCCTGAGGTAGACGGCCGGCTGCCGGCGTGAGCGCTGCAGTCGGCCATCGTAAAAAGGAGTGTGTGTCATGACTGATAACGTGCTAACCGTTGATTGCAGCGGCCTCTCCTGTCCCGAGCCGGCGCTGGCGGCTAAGAAGGCCCTAACCTCCACAAAGTCGGGCATCGTGGAGGTACTGGTCGATTCGACCACATCCCGGGACAACGTACTTCGCGCCGGCAAACGCGCATGCTGGGCCGGCGAAGCACTTGAGCGTGACGAGGGAGGCTTCCGAGTAGTCTTCCGCAAATGATGGAATTCGAGGCGAAGCGGAGGCCTGGAGGTAGATGGATGCGTTTGTTTCAACGAAAAGGCAAAGCCGTAGAGACGATTGAAGACGAGGCCCTCGGACTGTTTTTGTTCGACGAGGTGACCGATGCTTTGGCGGCCGAACGGGCGCTCAAAGCATCCGGTTACCAAGTCTCGCTCGTCGCGCCCCCGCCTCACCTGCGTGCCGGCTGCGATCTGGCCGTCGCTCTGCCGAGGGTCGAGCAACTCGGGGCCCAGAGAGTGCTCGCAGAGTCCAGCGTCCACGTGCGCGACTGGGTCGACGGTACCGAGGAGAGCACCGGCATATGTGATCTCGTCACCACCGTGGACTTCGGGCGATGGCTGATGGTACGGGCGGGCAATATGAAGATCGTCGTGGACAAAGACAGCCGAGAAATCGTCAACACGTCCGGCGGCGGTTGCCCCGACATCCCGTATCTCAACCTGCGGTACGTGGGCGAACTCTTATCGGATGTCGGCCGGCCGAAGGACGTCGGATTCACACTGTGCGGGCTTATGCTCGATCGGGCCTACCTGGAGGCATGCGCGCTCCTCGACGGAAAGGCACCAACATGAGTCTGCTCGTGGTAGCAACCTACCCGGTTGAAGGCGGCGCTCTGCTGAAGGGGCAGGTCACCCTCGAGAGCGATGGAAGCCTGGCCGTGGACGGCTCCCCCATCCCCGCCTCCCAGGGTACCTCCGCACTACTCTCGGCCGCCTGTCAGGCAGCGTCCCATCTGGGCGAACCCACGCCGCATGCCTTGGTCGCAGGTGACATCGGCCGCGGCGACGGGACACGGGCCGTGTACAAGCATCTGGCCGAAACGGCCTCACGGGTGCAACCGGCTGTGGTGGTGTTCCACTACATGCAGCCCATCATGGCGCTCCTACGGCATGGTCTCGATGAACTGCTGGACGTCTGTCCGGACGCTCTGCTGGTAGCCGATGCAGGTGGTATGTACGCGGCCAAGGCGGCAGGCCTTGCCCCCCGTTTCGAACTCATGACTCCGGATGTGGGCGAGATCGGTTTTTTGGCCGATCCTCAGGCCACCCACCCGGCCTATGTGGCGCGTTATCTCTTCGGAGGCGGCGATTTCGACCCGGCCGTGCTCGCTCGCAAAGCATACGAGAGCGGCGGCTCCTCGCGGGTGTTGCTTATCAAGGGGGCTATTGATCACATCGTGGAAAAGGGAGAGGTCGCAGCGGTAGTGGAGGAACCGACCGTGCCCGCGCTGGAGGCTATCGGTGGTACCGGAGATACCATCACCGGGCTGGCCTCCGCCCTGCTCTCTGCCGGGTTCGATTCTGTGGATGCCGCCGTTTGTGCTTCGCGAGCCAATCGAGAGGCCGGCCTTGCCATGCAGGCCACACCCGCCATGCGGGCCTCGGATCTCGTCTCCAGGCTTCCTCAGGTGCTGGAGAAGAACCTGGACCGGTGGCGCAATCATTCTTCAGATGGAGCGGTGACATGACCAAAGAAGACATACTGCGTCTCACCGAAACGGTGAGCGGTGCGGGCTGAGCGTGCAAGATCGGGCCGGGGGACCTGGCTCAAGCTTTGGCGGGGTTGCCGCTCATGTCGGATCCTAACCTGATTGCCGGTCTGGAGCGGTCGGAGGATGCAGGGGTCTACAAGCTTACTGAAGAGCTGGCCGTGGTCCAGACTCTCGACTTCTTCACGCCTATCGTCGACGACCCCTACCAGTTCGGTCAGATAGCGGTCTCCAACTCGCTCAGTGACGTCTACGCCATGGGCGGTAGGCCGCTGACGGCCATGAACATCGTGTGCTTCCCCGTCAACACCATGGATATATCCGTGCTCCGAGAGATCCTTCGTGGCGGGCTGGACAAGATGCACGAGGCGGGAGTGATACTCGTCGGAGGCCACAGCGTGGAGGATAAGGAGCTCAAGTACGGTCTGTCCGTGACCGGAACCATCCATCCATCGCGGGTCATCTTCAATACGGGATGTCAACCAGGCGACAGGCTCATACTGACCAAGCCTCTTGGCGTGGGCATCATCAACACGGCTCTCAAGGTCCAGGAGGCCGGCCAAGAGAGCATCGACCAAGCCGTGGGCTGCATGGCCGCTCTGAACCAGAAGGCGTCCGAACTCATGCAGACGGAGCCGGTCAGCGCCTGCACGGACATCACCGGCTTCGGTCTCCTCGGTCATGCCTGCGAGATGATCGAGAATCAGGATGTGGGTATGGTCATCGATTCGGCGGCCGTTCCCTACATAGCTGAGGCCGCTGAGCTGGCCGATTGGGGGCTCATCCCCGGAGGAATGTACAGGAATCGCGACTTCCGGTCGCACATGATCGATATGGACGAGGCGGTCTCCGCTTCACTTCAGGCGATTCTCTTCGATCCGCAAACCTCAGGAGGCCTGCTCATCTCCCTTCCGGCCGCGTCCGCCGAAGGATTGCTGGCGGTGATGCACCGGGAGGGCATCGTCGATGCGGCCATCGTCGGTGAGGTGCGGTCCGAGCCCAAGGGAAGAATCATCGTCAGGTGATGAGATGGTATCTCCCTCTATCTGGGTACATATCCGACACATACCTGGCGACGGCAGTAGACACAGGCTGCTACCGTGAAAGGAGCGGGAGCCATGAGCCGGTACATGATCCAGGCCTCATACACCAAGGAAGCCGCAGCCGCATTGGTAGAACAGCCGGAAGACCGATCTGAGGTTGTCCGGCCCCTGATCGAACAACTGGGTGGCCATCTGCTCGACTTCTACTTCTGCCTGGGCGACTACGATGTCGTCCTCATCGCCGACCTGCCGAACGACACGGCGGCCCTTGCCTTCGACATGGCGACCGTCATGCCTGGGCACATCCGTAAGATCAAGACCACCACGCTGCTGACTGCTGAACAAACGGTCATGGCCATGAAAGAGGCCTCGGTGGTGAGTCTGAGGGCGCCGGGGATTTAGAACGACGCACCCTCTAGAACACGAACCCATGTAACGCCACTGCGGCTTCTGCGGCGTGTAATTGGTAGAGTCGGCACAAACTTGGTGCTGATTGGACCTTTCAAGGTCACAGCACTGGTTTGACTCACGGTACTGCGCCCAGAAGCGAGGGACAAGACGCTCACCCTTTCCGACACAGGCGGGTTCACCAACCTAACCGGGGCCGAAAGCTCGCTCGACGCCGCCCAGGTGCAGAGCTTCGAGCAAGTGGTCGATCGACAGGCCGAGCGACTCATACGGAGCCTGACGAGTATCTTCCTCGACCGCGAACTGGCAGCCGATGCCGCCCAGGACGCGTTCGTCCAACTCTACAAACACTGGGACGAGGTGACCAAAAGGGGCGAACCCACCGCCTGGCTGTTTCGCGTGGCCGTCAACCGCTGCAAGGATTACCGCCGCGCGATAACCCGCACCTCCCGTCTTGTTCAGAGACTGATAGGCGCCCACCCGCGGTCGGAGGCTTCAGACGACTGGACGCCGAAGGCGGACTTCCTCAGCATCCTCGCAGGGCTCCCGGCCCGTCAGCGAATAGCCGCCGCCCTGTACTACGAGGCCGATTTCTCCGTGGCCGAGATCGCCCGGGTGATGGGCATCTCCGAGGGGGCAGTGAACAGCCATTTGCACCGGGCCCGCGCGGCCCTGAGAGACATCCTGGAGGCAAGTTGATGGACCCCACACAGACAGACGAGCGCATCCGGCTGTTGTATCGGGAGAACGCCGTTCCGGTCGATATCCGGGCATTCAAAGAGGGGCTTGCCGAACGGTTGCCGGCCCGGAGTGGCTCGCGCTCGCAGAGGGTTATGCGCACGGTCTCCTGGGCAATTCTCGGTTTGGGAATGGCCGCCGCCCTGGGATTCGGTGTATACACAGCCGTTGATTCCCTCGGGGGAGACCAGCCCACCCTCGTCATAGGAGACGACATCATGACCGGCGCTCCGGGCGGGCCGGGTGCGCCCGCCGGCCCGGGTGCCACCGCCGGCCCGGGTGCCACCGCCGACCCGGGTGCGATTGAGGCCGATTCGGTGCCGGACCCGCCCTTCAGCCTGTCCTCGGACATGGCGCGCGAGCTCGGAGAGGCATTGCTGAGGGAGATCCCGGATCTCGGTTTCGAGGTGATAAGGGCCTGGGGTGTGGTCACCCAGTATGACCCGCCCAGCCCCGCTTGGATCACCCTGGGCCCAGAGGAGCCCGTGCAGGCCTTCATAGACATCTACATCCATACTCATCCCGCCTACGCGACCGCGGGCGGCGCCGATTTTCCCTATCACGCGTTGCCGGCCGGTGATTCGGCCGACATCTCGGTGCCGGGAGCTACTGCCGCTCGATCGGTCGTCTCCCCTGCCGGCGACTACTACCAGGTGGTCGCGCTCACTCCCGAAGATATGACCATCATCGCCATTTCACGCGTCACGCTCACCGAACATTCGTCGACGCCACGTCCCACGCCCCCAATCGAACTGCAACGACTGGCGGGATTGGTCGCCTTCGCCATCGAGCGGCTGGCTGCGCTGTCCGCAACGGGAGGTGGTGAAACCGCGGCAACCGCGCAAGCCGAAGATGGGCACCCCGCTGACGACGGGCACCACGTTGACGCGGTGAGCGTCCTCGTGGATGCTCCACCGGCCGACATCCACTCTATCGACTTCCGTGGACTGTGGGCCACCCTGGCCGAAGCCGCCGGAGTCGAATCCACCGGCGCGACGCTCGAACGGTTCGAGGTCTTCTATAGACCGTCGGGAGACATCTTTCACCTGAGGCTGCAGGTCCTCACGGCCGATCGCTACCTACTCTCCTGCTCCTACATGGAGGGCGCACAGACCGTGCACCTGTATGGGAGCCGTTGCCCGGAAAACGAACCTCTCCCCTACAGCTCGTGGAGCACTCCTTTGCAGCCGGTCTTCGCGGCCATCGACACTCTGAAAATCGGGACGTTCGAGAGCCAACTGGAAGTCACGAACGATGTCGCGCAGCTCGTGCTCTGTACGGTGCTGCGCGATGCGAACGGTACCGCGGTGATACACGCTCCGCAGCCTGCCTCCTACTGGGAGAACAGTGCGTTCCTGCCCCTCGGCCCGGAGGACTCCCGCCGCACCGCGGGGTCGACAGACGTAGTACTCGGCATGGGTCTGGGGAGACACGCGCACGACGGGGGTGCGGACTTGAGCATCAAATTTGATGACCTCTCCTACTTCATCATCCCAGCCGAATCCGCCACCTCCGCGAACGGGAGTTGACCTGAAAGTGAGCCTTAGTTCAGTAGTCAGAATCCTGGGTGTGTGGCCAAACGAACCCCCGATCTCGACGCTTCCGGAGCCCCCAGCGAGACCAATGTCGAACCGGGCAGGCCCGCGGAGACGGTCAAGGAGACCGTCGATTTCCGTTCAGGTTACGTACAGGTTGGGGAGTGTATAGTGCTTGCAGAGCCCTGAGAGTTCAGACGCAGCATCTGAGGAACTTACAAAGGGACCCGCGGAGGAAATGCGGAGGCAAATGACCGCAGAGTACAGCGAGGCGGGGACAAAGTGAGATCTGATGAAAGATGCAAAGCGAGTGCACTCAGGGCTCGCTATGCGTCTCGTGGGCACTCTGCTGATTAGGCGGCTCACGTGTCGGCGGCTGCTAGGCTGCTATCAGCACCCGGTCGGCCCAGACTCCACTACGCGGCTGAGCGCCCGGCTGGACTGCTCCGGCTCTTCCGATGCCATCACGCTCCCACCATCATGTGCGCTCTCAGATTCACCGGACCGCGCGACACGCACAGGCGTTCAATGTTTAACCGCCTTTGCGGACGGTGGGTCCCGAAATCGAAGTCCCGGCTGAGCAGTCCCGATTCATGAAGATCTGAGTAGACATCGAAGACGACGGTGCGCACCTCGCAGAGCTTCACTTTTCTCATGAGAATGGGCTGGATCAGAGTATGTGCCCGCTGGATAAACAGGGGAGGGAGACCCGCGGGAACGCTCCCCGCCTCCCAGGAGTTCCGCTTGAAGGCGAACCCGTCGTAAACCGCGATCCCGACGCCATGGTCACCCTCCGCAGGGCATGCCCACTCGTGCTCCCCTGTCAATGTCCAGTCGGCGATCTCAAGATCCCACACCCCGCACCGAGCGACCCGGCTGATGAGAGCGATCGCGCCGGAAAAGAACCGATCCGACGCCTGTGCAGCCACGTAGTCCAGCAACTGTCCGGACCCGGTTCCTGTGAGCAGCCCATCCCGGCTCGAAACCAGCTTGTGGTGGCCATCGGTGTGTCCGCCGGTGCGAAACCACTTCCGAGTATCGCTCACCAGCGCTACTCCGTCTGATGCAGGCAGGGCCAAGACCAGCGTCATCGACGGTTTCCCTCTAGATGTGCTTCAGATAGACGAGTTTGAGCTGTGTGTAGCCCTCGGCGCCTATGACGCCCCCCTCCTTACCCAGCCCGCTCTCTTTGAACCCACCCCAGGGAGTCTCCGGAGCCAGGTTCATGTGTTGGTTGACCCAGACAGTACCGGCCTGCAGCCTGTTGACGAACCTGAGGGCGCGCGGGTAGTCCTTGGTCCAAACCGAGGCGCAAAGTCCGAAGACGGTGTTGTTGGCCTTGTACACCACGTCTTCGTCGGTAGAGAACCGGTGGATGCCCACAACCGGACCGAACACCTCCTCCAGACTGATGGTCATGTCCTCAGCCACATCGGTGAAGACTGTGGGCATCACGAAGAACCCCTTCTCCAGAGCAGGGTCCGAGGGCCGGACGCCGCCGGTCACGAGTGTCGCTCCCTCCTCGATGGCCAACTTGATGTAACCCTCGATGCTGTCCCTGTGGGCTGAACTGACCACGGGGCCCATCACCGTATCCTCGTCTGCGGGGTCGCCTACCTTGATGGCCTCAGCGGCATTGGTGAACGCCCTGACGAATCCGTCGTAAACGTTCTCCTGAACGTAGATCCTGGAAGGCTGCGCGCAGTTCTGGCCGCAGTTCTCGAAGGCTATGCGGCACAGGTCGTTGGCGCTGCCTTCTATATCCGCATCCTCAAGGACGATCGCGGGGTTCTTCCCCCCCAGTTCCATGATGAGAGTCTTCACCGTTTGGGCGGATGCGGCGATGATAGACTTGCCCACCTCGGAACTGCCCGTGAAACTCACGAGATCCACACCAGGGTGGGAGGACAGCGCCTCGCCTATCGTGGTGCCCGGGCCGGTGATGAAGTTGACCACTCCGGGAGGGAGCCCTGCTTCTGAGATGATCTCCGCCCACTTGAGGCCGATGCCGGAGTTGATGCTCGGCGGCTTCACCACCACGGTGTTGCCGGTGGCGAGAGAGGGGCCGATCTTGGTGCTGATCAGCAGAGAGGGCACGTTCCAGGGGGTGATGAGAGCGCACACACCCACGGGTTCGCGCTGCATGTAAGCCACGGTGCTGGGACCAGATCCCGGTAGGTCACCTTTACTCGGTGCAGTCGGTAGCACATGGCCCATGCAAGTCCTCGCGTCGGCGGCGGCTAACTCCAGATTACCGACCGCGAAGCCCATCATCAAAGGCGCGTGCCAAGCGCAGGCTCCGTGCTCCAAGATCTCCAACTCGGCCAGTTCGTCGGAGTGCCTGCGGACGGCTTCGGCAATACGAAGCACCGCAGCCGAGCGCTCGGCCTGACTCTTGGCCGCCCAGCCCGGCAGCGCAGCCCGGGCGGCGGCTACAGCCTTATCCACGTCGGGCAGGCCTGCACGTGGTACTTCTGCGATCACCTCTCCGTTGGCCGGATTGTACGTGCGGAATGTCTCGCCGGAGTCGGCGTCCACCCACTCTGCGCCGATCCACATCCTGTAAGTCTGCATACAGTCTTCTCCTCTGAGTGTAGCGGCTGGTCACACGCCTTCAGGACGCCTGGTTGATGACCACCATCTTCAGGTCGGTGAACTCCTCCAGACCGCACATCGACCCGTCTTTGCCGACGCCGCTCTCTTTCACATTGCCTCCCCAGGGGAGCTCCGGGACCTGGATTCTGGGCATGTTGATATAGACGCTGTCGACTCGCAGTCCTTGGGTAAACCTGAGCGCTTTGGCCACGTCTTTTGTCCAGATGCCTGCCACCAGGCCGTACCGAGAATCGTTGGCCAGATCGATGACCTCATTATCAGAGGAGAACTTCAAGATGACCGCCGCCGGTCCAAAGATCTCCTCCCGGGCGATCGTCATGCCGTGAGTCACATCCGTCACCACCGTGGGTTCCAAGAAGTAGCCACTCTCCGCGGCCCTCCTGCCTCCCACCACGATACGGGCTCCCTCGTCGACGGCTGAGGCGATCAACCCCTCCACCCTCTCCATCTGCTGCCGGTTTGCCATGGGACCCATGGTCGTCTGCTCGTCCCGAGGATCGCCCACGACGATCTTCTTCACCTCGTGGACGAAGATCTCGACGAAACGGTCGTGAACCTTCTCGTGTACGTAGTACCGGCCTGGTGTGGAGCAGTTCTGAGAGGTGTTCCCGAAGTGGCGCTGCGCCTGCCAAGACGCGGCCTTCTCAACATCCGCGTCCTCGCACACGATGACCGGGTTGTTGCCCCCCAACTCCATGACCGACTTCTTCGCGGTCCGGCTCGCGACTCTCATGATCTCTTCACCTGTCTCGCTGCTGCCTGTGAAGCGGATCATGTCGACCTCGGGGTGGTCGGCCAGTGCCTGACCGACTGATTCTCCTGGCCCGGTGACCAAGTTCATCACTCCCGGTGGTAACCCAAGTTGTTGGACCGCCTCCGTGAATTTGACTCCCAGCAGCGAGTTGACGCTTGCGGGCTTGAGCACCACCGTGTTCCCTGTGACCAAAGCGGGAGTCACCATGGCGGCCATCATCAGCAGAGGGACGTTCCACGGCGTGATGACTGCACAGACCCCTATGGGCACGCGCTGGAGGTAGACTGTCGCCTGGGGCAAAGCATCGAGAACCCGGCCCGTCAGACCCCGACTGATGGAAGCGAAGAACTCGACCTGCTCGGCGGCGCCCGCGATAAAACCTCGAGCGACCTTCACGGGCGTGCCGTGTTCCCGCACCTCCAATTCGATCAGCTCGTCCGCTGCCTCCCGTATCACGGCTCCCAGCGCATAGATGATCCTGGCCCGCTCCGGCTGGGTGAGGCGGGACCACCCATCAAGGGCGTCCGCGGCCGCCCGCACCGCTCTATCCACATCCGCCGGCCCGGCAAGAGCGGCTTCACCTATCTGCTCCTCATTTGCCGGGCTGAGGATGGGAAAAGTCTTGCCCGACGCCGCCTCGACCCACTCTCCACCAATGAATAACTTGCCCGCGCTCAATGCTCTCTCCCGTGACGTCTTCTCACCCACATCCCATCGAAAGTTTGGGATCTATGTATTACTTGTAGCATGACATGTCATACATTGCAACGGGCTACACGGACTCTGCGGGATGATCGGGGATTGCCTATGCCGCGGCCGCTCACGGTCGTGCGGATATACAACGCGACAGGTTGAGTCAGGCGGCACAGGTTGAGTCAGGCCCCGGCACAGGCGGGCCCGCGGCGCGGGTGGTTCCGTACTCGCCTCTCAGGATCCGCCCAGAAGCCCCTCCGGGGCCAGACCACGATAAAGACGGCAACCTCCATAGAAGAACCAGGTCCGCGCCCCTCCGGCAAGGATCAGCCGCCGAACCGTGCTTGCGACCTGCTCTTGCTCGCGGACTTTGCCATCGGAGCCATAGATTGCCAACAGACCCTGATTGATGAACCGGTGAAAGCTGGGGTATGGCAGGCCCAGAACGCCTGCATTGGCCTCCCGGTAGAAGTGGGTTAGGCGAGCCTGCATCTTGCCTCTGTCCGGGTAGTGGGCACAGAAGTTCAGGTCGCCACCCTCCCGGTCTTCATCTTGGTCGATGAGGTAGTCGAGCAGGATGTGGAGACCCTGGACCCAGGGGAAGTGGGCCTCCTTGATGGATCGAGCCAGCGTGGCGTCACAGCCCTGCCCGCAGGCGTAGGACACCAGGGCGAAAATACCCAGAGTGGAGCCTGCACAGGCCGAGAACTCATACCAGGTCATGGGCGGCAACGAGTCCTCGAGCTCCGCAAACCAAGCCTGCATCACCGGCAAACGCTCCTCGGGGCGGATGTGTTTGTAGACTTGGAGGGCGCAGTAGTGGCCCGCCAACTCGTGGAGGTACGGGGCGATGACCTCGTAGTCGGGTAGGCTGCCCAATACGTCCTGGCAGGTCGCGACCAGTCCCGATAGGTACCCTGCGTCATCCTGCTCCTCCCGCAGCCGGTAGTAGCAGTCCGGCCCTGCCCCCGGAGTGAGCGCGTGCAGCATGGAGGTGTGGAGCAGTCGGAAATCCTCAGGGTCGAGAGAGACGCTGCGATCGCACAGATTGTCCAGGTAGTCACTGATGGTCTGGTAGGCGACGATGAAGCGGATGGCCTCCTCGCGACGATCTCCTGCCAAGAGGGCGTACATGCCCCCGCCCATGCAGTGGAAAGCCTTGGTCTCGATGCTGGCCAGTGCCTGGGTGCGCAGATCGATGCTGGGGATTCTGTGAGCTTGGGCCCGCCTTTCACGCAGGTGGGTCTTCACAGAGGGGAGCACGTGCCGCAGCGCCCCGACCGCCATAGCCACCGTGTTCGCGGGAGGCGCGGCGTCATCGGATCCATCGGCCCGCCTCTGGGTGGATGCGCGTCCCATATGATCCTAAGAACCGTTCCCCTCCGGTCCGCAGCCTGCCGGACCATCTGAGGCTCCGTGAGAGGCTCTGCAGCCGGTCGGCCCCAGCGCCGCCCGAACACTCCCCAGGTCGGCCCCCCGGCCCACTGTGCGCTCAGGGCACTTCACGAAACCGTGTTCATCGCGCTTACTCCCCCAGCACATGCTCGATAGCCCTCACCAAAGCCGCAGGCTCCATTGGTTTCTCAGGGATATCCACGGGAGCCAGACTTCCGTCCGACTCGTAGGTGAAGAAGCCCTTCGACCGATCCACGGTCGCCAGTATCATGATGACCCCGTCGGATCCGCCCGCTCGTATCTGCTCGGCTATGCTCACGCCCTCGGCCGGTTGACGGTGCATGACGTCGATGTAGACCAGGTCCGGAGACCACTCCCCGCAGCGCGCCAAGGTCTCACCGACGCCCCGCGCCTCGTCCACCATCATGCCGTGATTCTCTAAGATGGTCCTTCCCGCGTGAACCACGTCGGGGTCGCCATCAACCATGAGGATGCGGGGCATCGGTTCTCCTTCCCAATACCAGGCCCAATCCGGGCGTCATTATGTCGGCTGCG